>Ga0137397_10000759_pt1 | contig 22447 bp, 32 predicted proteins | sample czorhiz116metaG_FD_106658 | JGI IMG/M metagenome (GOLD analysis project Ga0137397, IMG submission 106658) | Vadose zone soil microbial communities from Angelo Coast Range Reserve, California, USA - czorhiz1.16 metaG | ecosystem: Environmental > Terrestrial > Soil > Vadose zone | place: USA... | reverse complement strand
TCAAGCACCCGTCCATCTCCTTCGGAGGAAAGACTGGGAGTGTCTACACTACCGTGGCGTTCGGGAAAGGTCCTTCAGAGTAGTCATAAGTCGCATATAGCAATTACAGCGTGGGTATGACATCCACTCCTGTTCTTAGAGTATCTATCGCGACGGTACTGGCCCATTGAATGAATTCCTCTTCAGAAGCCTTCTTCATCTTCGTTAAAAAATATACGAGACCCATTGTCAGCACCTGGATCCGCGTTGCCTTGATAAAGATTTCTTCGAGAGGGCGTTTGTTGCGTGTGCGCGGCAATTCGCCGCTGCCGCTCAGAATTGGGGTTGATACCTGACTGTTGGCGAAGACCTGGTGAAAGAGGTGCGAGAGAAAATCGCACGTTCGGGGCTTCAGTACTGTAAAATCTACAGGCTGAGAGGGGTAGCTCAGTCACGCGAATGTTGAGCAAACTATGGAACGAACCTTGAATATAGATACCGACACACAGTCTTTCGCAATCCACCACGCGTACGCGTTCGCAATATTACGCATCTTGGTTGAAGAAATATCTTTCCCTTCGGACCCATCCCCATTGTCTTTCAGGTTTTTCAGGACTTCTGCGCCGCCCACCGAATCCTCTCCGAGGTCACGTAAGAAATCCCAGAGGCAAAACTGAAGTGTTATCTTATAAGAGTGGGAGGTTCGGCAAAGGTGTTGGCAAACGAAAGCGTAATAAGGGTTATAAGCATTTTCCTGTAGTTTTTGAAGGGCTATAAGTGACGGCAATCAAACTGTACGGAGAATACCCACGCTTCCGCAGCAGTTCACAAGCACACGGACCACTTCGCGTTGTTGTACCTCGGTCAAGTTCAACTGGGCAAGCCGCTCACAGGCATCGACGTAGTCCTGTCCTACGTTAGCGAAGGTTCAAATATCAGCTTCGAGTCTGACGTACATCACTGCTCATGAGGACAACAAATATACTCCGTCGGATGTCAGTGTTCATGCCTTGCTTCTTGGCGAGTTGAAGCAGAGCATTCGCGTCGCCATCTTGTCTTGTCGTTGCGCGCTTCGTATCCTCCTTCTCCATGAGTGGGTCACGGCTCCATGCCGCGCCGACGAGCCACCATTTGCCTTTTGTCTCCGCGGAGTGGAAGTCCTCTAGGCTCACTCGCAGCGGCTCGTGCGGAACCACTGGACATTAAAGTCAATTTTACGCCACGGTGAACACAATTGGAACAGCCCACGATGTCGCGTTTTACCGAGCCTAGCCAGAAACTTCTTCAAACGCTCAGCAGCATCTCCTCGGACTTGCTGTGTCGTCGCTCGCTTGGTTTTGTTATTCTTCAAGTTCGTCAACGTCTCTAACATGAAGCGTGTTCTCGAACTATGGAAGGAGCTTAGACTGGGGTTGCATACTATCAATATAAAATTATGCCGTACTTCGAAATCTTCTCCACTCCCGGGGTCTTACTCTGGACAATCTGAACAATATCTTTCAGTGCACTTGGATCCTCCTGTCGAATTTGTGGCCCTGCGTCTCGAGGACTGTCAGCTACAATGACGTGATCCAAATATAGGTACCTACTGCGCAGGAGCTTGAGTAAGAGCTCAACAACGAATTCCGACAACTCCGCAGATAGAAGACTACGGATGATATCATAAATCAAGACACAAGAGATAATTTGGAAGCTGTAAAGCTCTGAAAGGAGGTTCAAGAGGTTCGAGCACTCCTTCCCCAGTACATCGCCTCCTGCTTCGTCAGAAGTAGCAGAAGAAGTGGCGCTATAGTGAAGCTCGTAGGAAAATACAACGTTCTGCACGAAAAAGGCAGCTTAACGTGAGAGTTAGTCATAACGCGTGACAAAGAGAGTGCTCTTACCGAACTCGACACCAACAATTCTATGTAAACTGGATATCAAGGCGGCATGGAGAATGACGTAGGAGTCCAGCAACGAGGAGTGAGATGATATGCGCTCAATGATGATCGATGTGATCGATGTTGTCACATCTAACGCATGATTAGTCGAGACGATGAGGATATTAGATGGGATATTTCACCATGTCTACGGTGTTCACGGTACAATGTTTCCATATTATCGAGTATTGTGGCGATATTTTTCTCGCTTAGTCTATTCATTATCCGTGTAAGTCTCCGTCCATGTAGGGAACGAAAGAGACTTACTTGTTAAGCAAACCCTTGAGCTGGCGGGTCAACTTGACATTTCCTTCGGCCCCCTTAGCATCCGTAGGCCTCTCTCTGAGATGAGGCGGGACATAGCGTGAAGTTCCTGCTATGTGACTAGCTCAAGCGCGGTATCTCTGAAGGGTAGTTTGGACGTACCCGGCGTACTGGGCGTCAATTGTACATGCATTGGCAGAGTATCTGGTGGTGGAGTAGGATGTAACCCCTCATCTGCAGAAAGTCCATCGGATATTATGTCCTGAAACCCATGCCACTCTTCGAGACCCGTGGAAGTGCCCTCGTAGTCTTCATCTTTGCTTTGTTCACTCTCAACAATGCCCGATCCAGAGGAAAGGCGTAAACTATGAGAGGAATCGTTGTGGTGCTGAAGGAGGCGTACAGCGGTATCAGTAATGTAACGGACACAGGTGGCGTAGGACATACCTTGACCGAGCGCGAGGTAGTGATAGCATCAAGGTCACCCAACAGATCTGAGGTTGTCGCTCGAGGTTGTAATCCACAACGCAAAATAGGAATACTCACCGCCGAGCCCATCGTTCTCGATGTCTTTGACGTAACCAGCTCCATTTTTCGACTTCTTCCCCGAGGTTAGTTTTGTCTCGAGAAGGGCAATATATCTGTCCTCGTCCTCGTCCTGCCGACTGCGCGGCAAGGTAGGTAAAGTAGACCGATTGACAAGACGGGATGAGGGTTTCCTTGAAGAGGCAACAAGTCCGTTGTCCTTTGATTCCAAGGTAGATGAATGCCCAGAGAGACTCTTCCTGGATTGCAGGTCTGAACTTTGAGGTCGCGGCACTTCGGTCACTGTTCTCCTCTTAGGCAGAGGCGACTCGGGATGGGGAGAAGCGACGACACGCTTTGACGTGGTGGCTGTTGAAGAGAAGTATTCTGCCTTTCTCCGTTTCTTCCCCTCACGGTCTTGCTTCCGGGCTTCTTTACGACTGACTCTTGGTCTGTGCGGACCACTGTGGCCACGGCGGGGTGGAGAAATTGCGTCTATTGTATTATTTGAGCATGAGTCGGCCATCACATCCATGCATTTTGATCACCTTTTGTCTCATCGAGTTGGTCTAACAAGCCCTGGGGTAATCGTATGCCAGTCGGACGTCGGTGCATCGCAAAGAAATTTATTTCAAATTGTTGGTCCGGACCGCGTCGCCATGAGCGAGGCACTTCTACGCAATCCTGGAAGCCACACGCGGGCAGTAACATTGACGGCATCTGCGATAACAATTCCTAACAAACAACATACAGATTCCACTTTCAACTTCAAGAACGAGTCCTTTCAAGAAAATCGAACTATTTGAGACGAAAATTCAACCCCGCCAAGAAAAAGAAAAAGTCCTTCTCAAGAAACTCGAGCTACTTGACGAAAATTCGACCACTCAATACCCTAAAATGTCGTGTCCTGGGACCCAATTCTGAAAACAAGTGTGAGAGGAAGCGTATGGGAGGGCATGCCAGTGGATATGTACGTACATGATCCCGTACATCTGACCGGCCGCCTGGCTACCAAGACAGCTGCCTCCATTCGTATTTCCAAGACAGTTACCAGCCGTGCCGTAAGCGTCGTACGCCTACAAAGGCATCGTATCGCGGTGATTAGTTACTGTACCAAGGGTATACATAATTCGGATGAAAGGCACTCACCAATGTCGCGAAGCAGACTGAGTACGGGATGGCGTCAACATTCACAAAGTAAACGTAGCAACTGCCATAGCTCCACGAGTGGTATGAATTGGCAGCTATACTGTAGCTGCCGGCTGACAGCCCAAAAGTAAACCATTGTAAGGCAATGCAGTGCGCTCACAAACAATGAAAGCTGAATATAAACTAAGAAGCTTACACTGTTCCCCGAAGTATTCGATGACGACTGCACAGTCGGAAGGGTAGATGGTATACCTCGACTCGGTCTTGCAGAAGAGTTCACCTGTGCAGACACTTTCGGTTAGTTACTGTTACTGCTGGTCAAACAATTCCTCCTGGAATGGCGGGTCAGGATGCCCCTCACAGTTGCCAAGGGTGCAGATGTTCTGGCGCTCCTCAATGTCCTCATGGATATCGCGTTTGGCAGCGTGAGGACAACTGCCGGACACAAACCCAATAGAGCTGCCATTGTGCTCGATGGTGTTGGAGGCCAGGACCTCGCCGCCCTCGCCACAGCCGCTATAGGGTGATCTGGCGATGACTGTCCGTAGCATTACTATGATGCGTAGGCGAGCGAGGGAAGCAAGGCTTACCTGCGCCCCCACTTACGAGGGTGCCGAGCGCAAAAAGATATGCAATACCAAGAACAAATTTCATGATGACACTGGAGCTTTCGGGTGTGAAGTCGCGGGAAAGAGAGGTGAATGTTTCACTGGTGCTTGAGCTTGGGACATGACGGTATTTATGCTCCCAACCCGCCAAGACAAGGAAAGCACACAGCCTGAGTTTGACCTCCTAACTCCAGCTCCTCCTACCCAGTGCAATCTAGACACCCTCCCAAGTACGGTTGGTCTGAGGCATTCTGACACACCTGATCACCAGCGCTGTATGGCAGTGACACATGGAAAAGAGCTCCTGCTCTAGCGACATCTGATGATGGAACGATTAAAGAAAGGGGCACTGGCAGGAGAAAGAATTTAATGACTCGGAAAACCCTTATCCAGATAGTAATTCTTGATCTTTGCGTTTCAGTTCCAACGCAATCATATCTTTTTCGAGCCAAATTTCCTTGATAGGTTGCTTTTGACAACGTTTTTTTTTGTTTATGTTGTGTGTTAGTCGATCAGTACGAGGCAGCAGCTATGACCCAATAAGCGCCAAAGATTGACACGCAAACCCCTGCCAAGCCGGCAAGCGCTCAATACTCTTGAATCTGGGCGGTTTGCCAAGCACTAAGAGTGACCGAGTGGATCATCCTATCGTGAATCTCTGCGAGGACCGTCATGTATGGAATTGAACTTGACCGACATGCAATATCCATAAATCCTCCCCACTGGCAGTGACGATGATCCTCGTTGCCCGCTGCATCCAACCCTTGCGACCTCATTGACATGTGTCACTGCCAGTGGCAGGGCCGCCGGAATGCAGCCACTGAGTTTTACCATTCTACTAGCATTTTCTGGCAGACAAATTGCGCCTACAGTTTAAGGACTGGACCGCCGGTGACCGGTACTCTTCGACATCCAATGCGCCATGACAGCTCGTTTGCGCAGGGATGTCCTTTCTGGCGCACCTCTCTGTTTCCAGCAGGTTGTTCCTGATTTTTGACAACTCGAATGGTCTGTCACCCGCGCTGCTGCATACTAGCTAGACTCGGATCTAGCACACAGCATGCCTCGCCCTATGCTGCACGGCTGCGGCCTTGCAAATTGAATGTCCAGTCAACACTTGCAGCGTCCTTGGTCACTCACACGTCCATTTGGCTGCCTGAAACACCCTTTCCTCTAGACCACGGTCGGACCACCGCGGCTGCATGGCTGGCTATACCACTTCCATTTTTCTGATCTGAGTCAGGCGGCCTCACAGCTCGCAGGCTCTTTGATAATTTACCGCTCAGCATACCTGACGCCGCCACTGATAGGCAAGAACCCCTGTACCATGCCGCATTATGCTGTTACATACGGAATCGCAGCCATGAGACCCACTTGAATCCGGACAGGTTGCACAGTTCCCCATTTGCGGCGCGAACGTGCATGTCACTGAAAGCTTAGGCCAGACCTCACCATACAAAAAGGGTATCATGACATTACACAACTATCACTTTGATCTCGCAGTCTAGGATTCGTATCGATTAGGTTCGTCGGGACAGATTAACCTGAAACAATGTATTGAGAAAAGTGCGAGGGACGCGGGTCACGGCCAGAGTCCCCAGTCTCGAACCTGGTGATCAGGCAACGTGCCACGCAGAGAAATATGCCTCGGTTCCGGTGTTGGGTACCTCGCGGGGATGTGTACTCCTGGACTCGATGACATGCAGAGATCTTTTGTGGTGTTCTTGGCATGGCCCTGTGTCATTCTTTTTGTTCATGGTCATGGTCGGGCCTGATCGTGATCATGAGGGCAGTAGACATACAAGCTCCGTCGTAACCCATACCTGTCTGTGTACACCGAATGCTATGAGCTATCCCAGAGTAGGGGTTTCAAGAGTGGGATTTTGCAGGTGCCTTAATTACCCATGCCAGTGGGCACAGAACCCTATACTATTGCAGAGTATAGGTTATGATAGGTACGGGTTAAGACACAAGCCTACGGCATGAAAATTTAGCGGCAAAGGGTTCAGTTAAACCGAGCTCCCCGCCAGGGACTTGCACCGAAGGTCCGAAGCGAAGAAGGGGAGTCGGGTCGCCTGGCTCCCAGACATCATGCCTCGGTCACTGCATGCTTGTGCTCGAGTCAAGATGAGGAATCGAACCGTGCAAACCACGCTCGTCCCTCAGGCTGCTGGGAGGTACTCAGTAGCCAGGAAAGAGAGGATTCAAATCGACAGGACAATGGTGCTCCTTAGATCTGTCTGGAACCGAGGGCAGGGCTGCCAAGTTCAACTGTGTCACGGTGCTGTGTGGAGGTCTGATCCGTCGGAGTCCTTGCAATCCGAGTCGGGGCCGCGGCCTGCCGCGGCCGTCGCGCGACCACGGGGTTGGCCACTCCGGTCGACGGCGGACCGTGAAGCCCATAATTGGTCACTAATGTCCACTTCCCTTCCGCCAACAGCACTCACTCATTGACAATGATTACAAGGTGCTTCCCTCTGGCCTCGGTACCCCACTGAACACCGCCAGCGGGTCAGCCGCATGATGACACATTCTCGAACTGGACATGGCATGCCCAATCCGAGAATGTGTCATCATCATGCATCGAGGGCGAGATGGTCTCTATCTCCCTGGGGCACACAAGTGACACTGGTTAGTCGGACGAAGCCAGACCGATGTCCGGGGTTGTCAATGTACCGAAGATAGCTTTGGCACAGTGCCCCAATACTAGTGGTGCGCCGCACGATTTTGGTTTAACACCTTCTCATAAACCATCCAAGCGTATAAACGTCAGCACTACGTCCATGGGCTACACAACTACGACACGAACATGACTGCCTGGAACAATATGACCGGACACAAGTGTACCCGCCGGTAACTGCGCTGCATGGATAGCTCTAATCAACTTGAACACTACTCGAGCACTATGCAAGGTCAACGTCCAATCCCGGGTTCCATTGTTTGGAGCATCAGGAAATGGGTGTCTTAACACTCATGGAACTATCACTGGAGGGTCGCCGCGAACGCGTATGCGCGCAGTGCCGCTGGCAGCACCTCATCCTATGTGGTGTCAGAGAAGTGGAAGCGAGAAGTGGAAACGAAGGATTCCACGATTATTATACCCAACCCTACACCCTCAGACAGCTAACCCACTGACGGCCATACTCAGGGGATCCATGTTACTGTATTGGGCTTCATTAAGCTTCATTCTTCTCCATTCCAGAAGCCAAGTCCTTCGCTATAACGCCATGCGGATGTCCCTGATGCTTATCTACGTGCGTCCTAAACACTTGGCCGCGTAACGCCAGTCACTAGGGCCAGAGAAGGCTCTTTCGGAGGTTGATCAGTAGAGGACGGTGTACCGTATAGTACTCGCGTGAGTGGGGCCAGGTGCGTGCTATGTTGCATGTCGTACTCGAATGCGTATACCATTAATGGATTGTAGAGACAACGCCAGGTCAGCAAAATCGTGTATCTGCGGGTCTAGTTCCAAAGATAAAAATGATCATATCTATTTACGGTGTGTAATCGGGTTTTGTGATGTGGCGTATATCTTACCAGTCGGGTCCAGGGGACAATTTGAAGAACAAAAAAGGTAGCCTGGCACTACAAGTGGACGAATGAACGAGTGAAACGCCTGCATCGCAGGTCGCAGGCCGGATGTGCTCTCACCCCCAAATACTGTGCCACCGGGTGCTTGATCTTGGAATCGACGTGTACTATTGTCACGGTACTCCACGAGACGTGGCCGTCAAATGTCGAGACCACGCGTCGTCTGGTCAAGACCACATCAAACGCGGAAAAACTCACTCACGCACACCCTCTCTCTTTGCACTGTCTCTTTTATCTGACTATGTCAATGCAAGCCTCCGACGGTCGGAAGGAATTGGCGGAGGCTTTTGTTGCCGGGCCACGCGTAGAAGGTATCCCCAGCGTTTGGCGCTTATGCTGCCCCATGCTGATCGTTTTTTTAACGGGGCGCGTAAAGCCATGGGGATATATCGTAAAGGCCCAGAAGCTTGGGGTTGAGGACCAGGAAACGATATCAATGAGTATGACATCACCGATGCACCATGCACCAGTCATGCACCCTGCATTTTCACACAAGCGCTTTTCCTTGCCTGCTCGGTTACCGGTGTACAGCACTAGCAGTACAAGTGCACAACGTTCAGCGCTCAGCACCCACCCACGTAAGTACAGCGACAGTCACAGTATCGCTCTTGAGGTGTAGGGCCCTTCTGCCACCGAATGTGAGGCCCCCAGTGAGAAGAAATGCGGGCCACCGGCACCGAATTCCTGTCGCTCGCTTCTCGTCACACGCCACCTAGAGAGAGCTTCTTCGCCCGAGCCGCAGCCATTACGTCGTCCGAACCGGATGGAGCTTTTCAACGCATCCCCACTGATGGGTCTAGGTAAGAGGGTGGATGTCCTCAAACTGTCCACGTAGCTTCGGGGTTCTGCAGCAGGCGCAACCCTACTAGTACTGTACTGAACTGAACGCCCGAGCCTTGCAGTGCTAACGTGACGATCGATCGAATCACACGGACATTCCCCACGACTCGTGGCTTCTTCCAGGAATCAGCTGACCGCTGGCCCATCTTATGTCTCGAGCCTCACGGTCGCAAGTGGCCGGGCAAGCAGCCCAAGTCGACCCTCTCCTGCTCCTGCTACGAACGATGACACGATGACACGACGATACCATCCGGCCTGCTTGTGGGATCACACGCGCATGCCGGGTCGATGATGCGCCGCGTCCGTGCTCCAGTGAGATCGCGCTGTATCGGGATCTCAGAACTGAAATTTCCCCGGGTGCTGACGGTGAGTCTGGATGCATCATTGGCGAGCGACCCGATTGTACGTGTTTTCAGGCATCAGCTGATGTCAGGCCGGAGCGCGGCGCGTCGTGCGGAAGGGAAACCTGCTTGCGGACGTGCGATCACAAAGACCTGACCGGCCTGACCCCGCATGGCTTTGACCCCTAAAATGCCTAAAAATCCGATGAGTTTGCTCGGAAAGGACAGGAATGTTGTTTCGTGTGAGAATATTTTCTGGTTTTCCTTTCCCAGGCGAGAACATGGTGTATATAGCAAGTACACTACGGTATTCCGATGGCATCAAAAAAACAACATACGTGCGAACAAGAATGACGTCCCAGGGGATTCAGAGATTACTACAGGTGGTGAGGTCGATGTGCATTAAATAAGGGATAGTGAAGAGAAAGCATGTCTGAGCAAGAGATGACGCAAAGCATGATGGCGAGAGGGTATGGGGCGCCAAGAGGCCGAAATGCTGAAGGCTAAAAGCTGCCTCCAGGTTTACGCCCGGTACACGCACGGTCGGAGCGATCGTTTTCGCTTTGAGCGAACTTGAAATTCCCCACCACTTGACCAGTGGGTGACGAGATGCCAAGGGGCGTAATCGGTCATGACCGGCCCCGAAGCAGGAGGTTCGCAGACCGGGGGGTACACCATTAGCGCCGTCCGGAGAGTATTTGTGGAGTCGAACAAGAAGCGGGTACACACGCAAACCTAAACATCACCCACCCGCTTGTCAGCTCGAGTTCCGGACATCCAAGGCCCACGGGAAACTCACTCTTTCACATCGGGACACTAGAAGAGCAAGAATGAAACGGATTCGTGACGAGTCCATACGATCATAATAGTTCCTTCACGCTCTCCAACAGCACCTTGGGCTTGACGAGTAACGTGCTTTCCAGCAGGTCTGTCCTGCTCCGCGTGGCCTCTTGCTTGCCCTTCATATCTAGGTAAGAGGGTTCTTGGTCCCTCCCAACTTCCCCCTCTTTTCGCCGCTTAACAACAGACAGCCCCAAGGCGACGGTGCACAGCACCCCGCACTTCTCGCTCCCATAGCCAGCATACATGTTCTCCATCGTCGTAGGGTCGAACGCTTGACTGGCGGGCCAGATATCCCGTCCGTGACCCTTGCTGGTAGCCAGGGGAGTAGCTGCGGGGCGCTCAACCAGAACCTCAAACCACGCGCTGCTCACGCCCTCGCGGAGTATGCGAGCGAGCAGTTCCGTCTGCTCGGCGATGTGCGAAAGCTTTTCGCCGAAGCGTGCGCGAAGTGGTTCACTATGCACTCCACGCTCGTCGGCGCACCCGGCAAGGGCAAGGATCGCCAGTATGCCGTTGATGTGACCCACTGCACGGGATGATGAATCGTCAACAGAGCTGGCCGATGCGTTCGATGGCGCTCGCGACCGTGGCAATGGGGGCGCGAAAAGGCGGTGATCAGGAGTGTTGTTCGCCGTAGAGCCAGGCGTAGGATACGGGGGAAGGGAGATAAGCGATGATGAGGTTAGGGAGCCGGGATAAGCTGGTGCAGGTGCGTTGTAAGCGGACATTACGCTCCGGGCGTAGATGTGTGTAAGGGTTCTCCAACGAGAGGTCGTCGCTTGTGGTTCTGGTGCGTGGTGGTTACAATTATCAGTATGGTCGGTGCAACGCACGATACTAAGAAGCTGCTTACCAGATGATTGCATCTCACGGAAGACGTCATTCAAGAAGCGGTCGAGTTCCGGCGGAGCTCCGGCACAAAAAGAATCAAGAACTTGACGACAGCACCAGACTTCCCACGCTTGAACAGCTAGCTGCACGATAGTGGGATCATCTTCGTGATCGCCATCGCGCAGCAGCGCGAGCATGCCGTCGCCGATGGCTTCTCGGATAAATTCGCAATGAGATTCCTTCCACAAGCCAGGTGAGCAACGAGTCAGCGGGAATTCGTCGGACACCGCTGCGGCGAGTTGGAGGATCTCCGTGTTCAGATCGTGCACGGCTTGGATTATCTGCTGGCCCGAATACTCGTCGGTCTTTGTGAGGAAGGTCTCGAGGGACCGAAGCTCTTTTCCGTTAGACTCTAGCATTCGAACGGAATTTGCCAGCTCGACATAGGAAGTACGGAGTTTGTGGACTTCGTCGGCCTGGGCTCGGCGAGCGGCGCACGCCTGTGCCAACTCTACGGAGAGCTGGCCTTTCTGGGATACGAGGAGGGTGTTGGTTGAACGCTGGTGCTCAAGCTCCATTTTTGTGCTCGAAAAGTCGGCCTGCATGTGCTCGAGCTGGCGCTGGAGGGTAAGAACTTGCTCCTGAAGCCGGTTATTGAACGTCTCGAGCTGCTTTACTCGGGTGCGATCGACGTCTGTGGAACGCAGGATGGTTCGGTCGTGGCGTTGACCGGGTTGAGAAGGGGTAGGGAGAGTCATGGTGTTGTACGTCGTTGTGGGAAGTTCGTAGGATCCGTCGCCGCTCTCGTCTTGGTCGGAAAGGTAGTTGTTTTTCAGGTCAGTGTAGAGGCGAATAGAAGGCAGGTACGATGCGATGAGGTTCCACAAAGTGGACATTGTCTGAGGATGCGGGCCAAGCGGGGTTCACACGTGAACCAAAGCTCCAGAGAGCATTTACGTTTTGTAAAAAGGCCTCGGGGGAGGGAGAAAGAATTTAGTGGAAATTTGCAAGGAATTTTGGAGACAGGATGAGATGGAAGAGGCTGACGTAGGAGATAGGATAGTGAGAGTGACGATGTCGATGGCAATGGTTGGTTGATTCCCACCGCAGCGTCGTGACCGGGTGATCCAGAACGTGCGTGTCAGCCTCGTTGTACCCTCGTGTCCCCTCATTTTTGTACCCTCGCCTCCGACAGATCCGATACGATATCCGAACTCGTCGCTGGCACCTGCCAACGCAAGCATGGACTACGACACGCATACCTATCTCGCTGTCCTTCTCGCTCCCTCGTCCTCCCTTTTGGCGGATCCTTCGAGAGTGCATCCCGAACTGAAACACGTCGGCCCAGTACGTTACCACATTCTTCCCAACTTGATCCGCTTTGATCCTCACCCAATGCCGACAGGCCGGGGCACTGCCTGACGTTCATGTTTTCTCGGTGCCAAAATCAACATGGCTGCACTCATCAACTGCCATAACCCACGCGTTGCGTCAAACCAGCGGTATTCTCAGGGTTGATGTTCAAGAACCTCGGACGAGGGCAAAGAGAGGTGAGCCCTTTGCCCTGACACCAGTCCACTTTGCCCATCGATGATCCCCAAAAGACCTGCACGACTTTTGAAGGGCACCGCCGGCATGTCTATCCCAGTAACTTCTCGTCCATGTATTCAAACCGTGTATAGGACGTGTCAGGACTGCTTACGTGCCTATCGATCGTGCCAGACCCGTCTCGGAGGTGTGGCGTACAATGCGGCATTCTAGAACGCGTCTTTGCAGTATATCGGTATCCCTGTGGCCTTCTCGGACCTGTTTTCTGCCGACCAATGACACCCCTATACCACGATACTGGCTTTGCTGCGGCCCAAACAACAAACAAGTATGACTTGTCCCGGACCAGGCTGCAAATTTCTATTTCCCGAGCGTCCTGACTGCCATAAGCAAAGATGATTTTCACGACCAGTGTCGGGGTAGAGACGCGGCGTGGATCCATCATAATACTACAGTACTAGATTGAATATTGCACACCACATATGCACATACCCGCCGAGTCACGAGACTCATGACGTCAAATCAGCAAATCGGAGATGCCAATTGCGGATTCAACGTCGAATTCTGTCTCGACCACAACTGCAACACATCACAACTCTCCCAACGACAACCTCTCAGCATGGGAACCGTCGCAGTTCGCAGCATTTTTAGAAATGGGACCCATTCTCTCGCTCGCCCTGCCGTGACCACGACCTTCACCCAATCCAGGCTGGCCAAGTACGTCGATCTGATGCTCTGTCATCGATCTACCTGATCAGCTTTTTTTCAGCCGCACATACAGGTTCGTCGCGGCGTAAGACCCGCTCATTCTACATTCAGTTCTCAGACTTACCCACTAGCACCAGCACCGTGCACGAGAACGACCCCGAGGTGTGTAGCTGGCTCTTATCCCTTCGTTGATAAGCCTGCCACCCGCTCATGTGATTGCTGTCGCAGGTCTTGGATCGCGAGAAGCGGCGGAACTTGTCCCGCCAACCCTATCAGACTTCGTCGCCCATCGATCACTCACCCGGATGGAACGAGCATCTCGCTTCTACATCAGAAGCGAATGTCAAGGTACCTTGGCACTCTCGGAGTCCACAGAGTCCCCTATCTCTCATGTTACGTCATTGCATTACAGGCCGACCAGGACGCGAGTTCCCTTCACGATCTCGCTTCCCGCACAGTTAGCCACCTCAAGGCGAAAGAGTCCATGGAGGAAAGAGTGGCATCGGGGACCGTTAGGTTTGACCGCGACGAGGTTTCCGGCCCGTTGAGATCGGCACTTGGTACAGACGGTGTCGTTGATCTTGATGACACTTATGAAGAGGAGATAAAAGAGCAGGAAGGTGCTTGGACGCACAAGGTCAAGCGTGAGCAGTATGCAAAGGTGAGCCCGTCTGCATTTCGCTTTCTAGTGCCGTTCCAAACTTCTCCTTGTTTGTGTAGACTCGAGCTTAAGGGCTGCCTACCAGTGAAAACAGCCTCCGAATGTGGAATGTCGCTGTTTCCCCCAGTTTCTCAGTGTACTTCTAGTGATCGATTTCTGTGCCGCCAAATGAACTGTACACGTATTATTCACTCCGCCCGCAGCCTTTCTACAATACAGAGTTTTATCATGTCACGCTTGTTGCCGTTGTGAGATGTGAAGGGCGCGTTCTGCGTCCGCTTTATTTCAGTATCTAGTCTTCTTTCCTTTCTTTGTAAACAAGGTCCATGCCCCATAAATAAAAACAGGAACCCAGACAAGTCATGAGATCGTAGTGTTGGTGAAGAAGGGGATAGCACTGCGCTCGTGGCGGAGGGAAAGAGAATAGTTGTATGCCGCAAACGACTTCCGCGGCGCGCTGTATGACAAATCGGGAAGCACGTTTTTCGGGAGAAAGGTATATTGGAGGAGGAAGGGGCGGTTGAGGGCTACAAGAGGTAGTTGAGTCATGCTGTATGTACAATACGCGGGTGCGCCGTGCAAAGTGTTTACTGTCAAAGATAACAATCAGTCTCAAATCCACGAATACAAATGAGGATATATTACCAAAAAGTAGTCCGGGACGCGCCGTGAAACCAGCGGCTCGCCAGCCCGTGGAGCGGGGTCAAATTGTAAGCTGCGGATACCGATAGATCAGAATATACACCAACGTGGCACAAAAATAAAAGAGCGACGAACAAACTGTATGTTAATTTTTCGTCGATTTCCATGATTGCGGCTTGGTTCCCACAGCGGTAGCAATAGTTCGGAGCGCTGAAAATCGTCACGACATTCCGGTCCTGTCCCCAGTTGTACCCTTAGTCCCCAAACAAAGGACAAGGCGTGAGTCGTGAACCATGTTTTGTTTGGGACGACGTACCCTCCATGACGAGTTGATGCGCACGCGCAACGAGCGTCAAGCCATTATTGTGGTTGAATGCCTCTGAGATGTCCTGACCAAAGGTGTATCCCGCCCCTCGCGGCGAGATACCCCATCCACAACGATCGTCAGGGTCAGACCACAGCAGGTCACACATCGGACCTTCATGCGGCACCTCTTGTACACGGTCGATGGCGCGAACGTGGTCTAGGGTGTCGATCGACGGCGAAAGGCCTCCGTGAAGGCAGAAGATCTGTCACATGAGTGGGTTAGGAGATCACATCATCACAGCGCAGACGACAGATCCCACAAATCGGGCCTCATCATCGAGGACGGGATCGGGGGGAATGCATATCATAGAGGTGTAAACGGGTCACGTACTTGGTTTTCGATGAGGGCAGTGAGGGGAAGGAAATCAAATAGGTCGGTGAAGAACCGCCAAACATTGGCATTTCCGTATTTGCGTAGGCACTCGTCGTAAAAGCCGTAAACTTGCGTGATTTGTCGGCTCTCGTGATTTCCCCGCAGGATCGTTACGCGGTCGCGGTATCGCAGCTTCATTGCAACCAGGAGGGTGACAGTCTCTACGGAGTAATAACCCCGGTCTACATAATCTCCCATAAAAAGATAGTTGGTATCAGGGGAGTTTCCGCCGATACGAAAAAGCTCTGAGAGATCGTGCTATATGTTGATTTGGGAAGGAAGATACGTAAGGGGCGGTAATAGATGGGACACGGCAACAGGATTGACCCGGTAGGATGGAAGGGTGGTGTCGAGCAAGAAAAGTTACTCACGAATTGGCCATGGATGTCACCGCAAACGGTAACAGGACACCTCACCGGCTGTACGTTCGATTCCTCCATCAGAATCTCTCGTGTCTGTGAAAACCATGAGGGCAAGCAGGAGACGCGATGAGGACAGACTCGGAATGAGAGGCGGGCCGTTATCGACGATACAGAAATGGGCTGCACACCTTGTCGCACAGCTTTTTTACATCTGCCTCTGAAAGCTGCTTGCATTGGTTGAGCTGCTGGATCCATCCGTCGACTTCAGGTTCCATGGTGAGGGTAGCGTGCTAATATCAGTTTGAACAATCTAAGTCCAAGGTCCAAGTACGTGATCGAGCCGCGCTCGGTCCCCGAAGTCACGCTTATTGTCACACGTCACGCGCTCTCTCCATCTATCGAGCGCGCGCTCGAGCCTGCGATTCACCTTCAAAACAAATGGCCGAACACCAAGCTGTATATGCCACAGACGAGGTAAATCCGACTCATATTCACTACAATTTTCTCATTTTTGTTTACCTTTTTCAAAGTACGGTCGTCCATTCATTATCCTCAGGGAGCAGGCCAAAAAGACCCGCGCGCATGGTCTCGAGGCGATCAAGGTCAGCACCAGTCGTTTTTCGTAGAACACGCGTACAAACATCCTATAGTCGCACATCTTGGCCGCGAAGACGGTGGCCAACATTATCCGCACGTCCCTTGGACCCAGAGGTTGCTCCTGTCGCTGTCGAAGCAAACCGTGCCTCATCTCTCTACTTTAGGTCTTGATAAAATACTCATCTCACCCGATGGCGAGATTACCGTCACAAATGACGGAGCGACCATTCTGAGTCAGATGGAGGTGGAGCATCAGATCGCGAAGCTCCTTGTACAACTCTCGCGAAGTCAGGATGACGAGGTCGGCGATGGTACTACAGGTGTCGTCGGTGCGTCTCGTCCTGCATCGCCCCAGATTACTTCTAAAATGACGTTCTGTACACCAGTCCTCGCTGGCGCTCTGTTAGAACAGAGTGAGGCCCTCCTTGATCGTGGCATTCACCCCATCCGGATTGCAGACGGCTTCGATCGGGCGTGCGCGATCGCGGTGAGCAATCTCGAGAGCATAGCAGACACGATCGAGTACAGCAAGACGCACACAGAAAATCTTCTTAAAACCGCCATGACTAGCCTCGGTAGCAAGATGTTTGTCTTTTGACCTTTAGTCTCGTGACAGGGTCGACTGACACCATGCCTGCCCCGCAGTGTATCGAAAGAACTCCAACAGTTCGCTCAAATCGCCGTCGACGCAGTGTTGCAGGTCGCTGACCTGGGGCGCAAAGACGTCCTGTTTGATCTCATCAAAGTCGACGGCAAAGTCGGCGGTTCTCTTGCGGACACGCAGCTCATCAAGGGCGTGCTCATCGACAAGGACATGTCACATCCGGGGATGCCGAGCAAGGTAGAAGATGCGCGCATCGCCATTCTCACCTGTCCATTCGAGCCCCCGCGGCCCAAGACAAAACACAAGCTCGATATCACGAGTGTCGAAGAATTCAAAAAACTTCAAAGTTATGAGAAGGAGAAATTCTTGGACATGATTAAGCGTGTTCAGAATTCGGGCGCGAATCTAGTCATTTGCCAGTGGGGCTTTGACGATGAAGCGAACCATCTATTGATGCAAAACAACCTTCCGGCTGTCCGATGGGTCGGTGGCCCCGAAATCGAGGTAAATCGACATGTTGACTTTGCCCAAGCGCTGACGCTCTGATACTGTGGTGCTTAGTTGATCGCCATTGCCACCGAGGGTCGAATCGTTCCTCGGTTTGAGGACTTGACACCAGAGAAGCTAGGGAAGGCGGGAATCGTCCGGGAAGTCACCTTTGGAACCACGCGGGATAAGATGATGGTCATCGAGGAGTGTGCCAACACCCGCGCCGTGACCATTTTCGTTCGCGGGAGTAACAAAATGGTGCGCACGATCCACGTGAAGCGAGTCTCCCCTCGGCACGTTTGGCTCAACGGTCTCGCTTCCCTTTAGATCGTCGACGAAGCGAAGCGCGCACTGCACGATGCCATCTGTGCCGTTCGCAATCTCATCAAGGATAATCGCGTGGTGTATGGCGGGGGTGCCGCGGACATCAGCTCGTCGTTGGCCGTGCAGAAAGCCGCGGACGAGATCCCGTCGATCGAGCAATATGCCATGCGCGCCTTCGCTAACGCGTTGGACTCTGTGCCGCTAGCACTGGCAGAGAACAGCGGGCTTTCGCCGATCGAGACTCTTGCGGAGGTGAAGAGCCGTCAGGTGAAGGAAAAGGACTCGACACTAGGCATCGATTGCAATGGGCGAGGATACAACGGTAAGTGCTGCATCTGTCTCAGTTCGGAATGGACCTTTGTCTGATTTCTTTGTTTAAATTTGAAGATATGAAGAAGCAGTTCGTGTACGATCCACTGATCTCCAAACGACAGCAATATCTGCTCGCGACGCAGGTGCGTATCTATATCTTTGTTCTCTGGTCTCTCTCAACCTTACCTTCTGTTTCGTAGCTGGTTCGCGCAGTCTTAAAGATAGGTCAGTCCTTGGCACCTTCTAGTGGTCGTCACCATACTCATGTGTTCCCATAGATGATGTGATCGTCGCAGGGCAAGCAGAGTAGAGCATTTGTACTGTATTAAAAAAGCAATTATCATATATCCTTCGGCGGGGGGTTTTGCATTGATTTCGTATTTCCGGTGCATAACCCACGTAACAAGGGATAGCCGAAGCACGGGTCATGAGACGTGCTTCGTGCTGTCATTGGACCTGCACGCATCGCTAAAACCAGTGGGGGGTAAGTTCGTCATCTTGAAGAGAGATGTCCCTCGTTCGAGCCCTCGTTATAAAAAGGAATACTGGGGCCTCGGGCTCTCAAATAACTTATCTCGGATCTTACATGATGTGCCCATTCCCGTTGTAACGCGATGTCCGACACACATCGCTCAGGTCAACATACCGACAACGAAGCGCGCCATAGCCACAGTCGGTTTTATATGTATAGAATTGGGGCCCCACGTAGGGGGCGAGACGGGTGCCACAAATGGGTACGAAGCCGAAATATAGTACCCCCGTCATGCGCTTCGCGCTCGTCGCTTGTCCCGAATCGCTCAGAGGTCGGCGAATTTATCCGTGGCCTGAGAAAGACGAGATGAGCTTTTTCGGAAACGAGGGATGTGACCCGGTTGGGGAGGGGGGCAAGCCTCACCTCGACGAGGAGCTTTGTAATCCCCGGTTCACGAGAGGAGTGTCCTGCATCCGGGACGATGTGCAGCGTAATCTCGGGCCACACCTGTTTCAATGCCCATGCACTCGTCGGCTGATGGTTTGATGGGATCATGGTTAGACGGGAAGATTTCAAAAAAGGAGGCAGGCGCTCGTGCACACATACCGGGCATACGACGTCATACCGTCCTTGCACGGCTATGGTAGGTATATGGCGGCTGCATAACGTTCAAACTCGCTCGACCGTCGCGTGCGCAAAAGTGTGAGTGAAATCCTTACATCTTGTCGATCTCTTGTATATCTAGTAATTGACCATCCCGCATGAAGGCGTCATTGACGAAATAATGGTTCTCGATCCTGGCAAAAGCGCTGATAAAAAAAAAAAGGGGTCAACGAGAGAGGTTGATTCAACGCGGCAAAGAGTAAACGAACTTTGCCCAATCGTCCTTCTCCGCTGCTGCAACGTGCGCGGGATCGATGTAGAGTTTCGAAGTCGACATTCTGTGTGCAGGGTCCGTCCCGGTATCAGTGCAAGAGCTCGCGAGGGCGACTGGTGATAAAGGGCGCTTACTCCCACCTGGACCAGGCTCTCGCCGCCTTGAGCCTGGTTTCGTCGTCCGTCGAGGTCAACTGCGCATGGTAAGCTAAAATCAAATCACTTCGCTCCGACTCGGGTATGGGTGCTAGGTACTCCTCCCTAATTTAAAATGGTGAGGGGAGACGACGGATCGAGGGGGTTGCTGATCTCACCAGGCTTCGGGGAATAGAAAGGAAGCGCCCTCCTGGTAAAACCACCTCAATTCACTGAAATCGGATCAGAGCGGGGCCGAAAAGGACGGGCGGTACAAAGATGCTTTGGATTTTGGGCTCACATCTTTCTGCAAGTGAATATTCCACTGAGAGAACCCGTCGGGTCAGTGAAAGGGGGACCGGAGAAGACGAAGACGAGCCCGTGGGGCAGCACAGACCGTAAGACCAAAGACTTGACGCGGTCTGGATGAGACTTTGGGGGAGACAGACGCTCGTAAATACGACGAGATCATTTTGCGGGCAACGTAAGCGTGGAAATACATACTTGCGCATAAGCAAGTGCCAACGTCGAGCCCTGCGTAGGATACGGGGGCATCAGTCATATGTTGGAACGACGGGAGCAAAATAATCGCACCCAAGATCCGCCAAAGACGTGCCATTTCTCGACCTTGAGGTGCTCGCGAAGACGCTCGATGTCCTTCACCAAATTCCAGGTCGTGTTTTCTTCCAGGCACGCGCTCCTATACAGTACACATGAAAGTACGCAAAACGCCCGTTGAGCGCCTCATCCGAGTCGTCGCCGCGTAAGAGCCGCATTTGTTCCACGCACGGAGTAGATTTCCCGGCACCTCGCTGATCCAAGAAGACGACCTACAAATCGATCAATAGCGACGAACGCGCAGACATGCGATTATATCAGAGATGAAACGGCTTCGGTCGTGTTTCGGGCGGCTATCGTACCTTGTACTTATGTGGGTTGAAGAAGCAGCGATCTTTCTCATCGCATCCTCCGCCGGGGCCACCTGCACGACGGTGGTGGTAATACGGCGGTGAATTACGGACGGAATGCCAAGCGTAGGAGATCGCCCTCTCTCACCATGAAGGAAGATGACTGATCGACAAAAAAGCATAAACGAATTATCGTTATCGTTCGTAAGCGAAGCGAATCAGTCGACGCCGACAAACTAGGGGAGGTTGGGCACAAAAACAAAAAACGGACGCACCTGGAGCCCCATCTTTATTTCCCGAAACCTCGTAACTGTCATCCTCGTCAAACACAAGCCAAAGAACAGCAGGAAAAAAATTAAAATTCCAAAGGGACCGGATACTGACTGTAGGGAGTGTACGTCGGAGACTTTGAGCTTCCCTGTTTCGAAAGGCGCTGCGTACGAGTAAACCATGATCGAGGGTGCCAAATCGACGACGGAGGGGTACGGGAACACGGTTTCGCCTTGGGGCGTGGGCGCAGACGTAGGAATCGCTGGGCCAGGCCCACTGGCAGCGGTAGCAGTTGTGCGTGACCTGGCGCCGATTCTTCTGATTTGTCTGGCGATTAGAGCCCGAACGCCCGAAAAAACCATCCTCTGCCTGTCTTTTTGATGCAAACGGGCCAGGCGGTTCACACTCTCTCAGCCCACTCGACTCGTAACATTCTTCCTGTCAAACCACAGCCGAGCGAGTGTGCAAAAAAACAAATTCTATTCATCTCTATCGCTCGGTATCGTGATTGTCCTCAGTACGATCTAAATGGCAGCGGCAGACCCAACGTCCTCCGACTTGGCCTCTACTTCTGGTAGTGCCTGGTCTTCCGAGCCTCCTCCGCTAGCGACAACGCCGTCGGTCGCAGCGGGAGACTGATCCTGATCCTGAGCTTGAGAGGCACCTTCAGGGACTGCAGCGGCACCTTCGTCCACTGCCACTGCCACATCCTGGTCCTGAGCTTGAGCTTGAGCAGGAGAAGCAGGTGGGTTTTCCGCTGTAGCCGTGTCTCCTCCATCCCCAGCCGCTTCCAACTTGTAATCCCACTCGTCGCAACCGACTTGTGCCCCGAGCTTCCGCCAGCGCGCCATCTGCGACGCCCTAATCTCGTCGCACATCCGCACGAACGAGCCCCAATACTTTTCGTGATCCCACACGAATTCGCGCGAGCCGCCCCAGCCGCTGTCCTTGAAGAGCTCGTCGGCCGCGAACAGCCCATCTTCGACCGGCTTCGGGTTGAACTTCATCTTGTTGCGCGTGATCGGGTCGATCAGCGGGCTGATCATCTTGTAGAACGCGTGCAGCAGGAAGGGCACGTTCAGGATCAGCGACGCGCCCAAGCGTTCCGGGTAGTGCGTCTGCAGAATGTTCAGGACCTGGATGGACAAGAACAAAAAAAAATCTCAAAGTCAGCACGCGCTCACGCGCCGACTGGCTCAATGTAAGCTGCGAACCAATTTGGAGGTTGCAAACGATGGGTTTTTCGGCTTGTCGGCATAATTGATCATCAGCACGATAGCCCTAATAATGAACGACGTTTATATGAAAGGGTAGCAAGGGGGAGGAGACGGATGTAGCCTCACTCGATGCCTGGTCCCGTGAGATCGAGTGCGCGCTCGACCATCCAAACGGTATGTTGTATCTGGCGAGGAGACTCCTCTGTATTTTGGCGACTAGGAATCATGTACAGAGCGGGCCTGCGAAGCATGTCATAACCAAAGACGACCTGCTTTCCCGTGACGGCCTTTTCCATACACCACACAAAAAAAATAATGTATGATAAGTGGCATGCGCAAAACGAAAGTGAGTAAAAAATCGTAAAAGCCCAGAGACTGAGAACTCACTCACCTCGGGCTCGACCATGTCCGCTGTGAGATCGTAGACGCCATATTCACGTCTCCACTTGAGCGTACCCTCCAACCTTTCGATGGCCACATTTGCCGAAACCCATTTCGTAGCGCGCAGATACCTATTCCAATTTCCAAAAGCATATTGGCAATCTTTAGCATGGACGCGGCACGAGCGCAAGTGATTAAAAAAACCTCCTTACCGCAACATGCAATCATTAGACTAAAACCCCCCCCCCAAAAAAAAAAAAAAAAAAAAAAAAAAAAAAAAAAAAAAAAAAAAAAAAAAAAAAAAAAAAAATA
>Ga0137397_10000758_pt1 | contig 22451 bp, 17 predicted proteins | sample czorhiz116metaG_FD_106658 | JGI IMG/M metagenome (GOLD analysis project Ga0137397, IMG submission 106658) | Vadose zone soil microbial communities from Angelo Coast Range Reserve, California, USA - czorhiz1.16 metaG | ecosystem: Environmental > Terrestrial > Soil > Vadose zone | place: USA... | reverse complement strand
TGTTGCAAAACCTGGAGTAAGAACGGGAACGAGCCACAAGAGGCACAAGAATTTTGTGCTTCTTGTGCTTTTTGTGGCTAGATCCCCTCACATTCGAGGGTTTTGCAACACCCTCTGAAAAGGAGGGGAATCCATTTTCCCGTGCCCGGTCTCTCTTTCGAATTGAGCAACACGCCCGCAAGCCCGGGGTAGCTGTCGTTTTGGATTTCAAGCCCCGGCGAAAGAATCTCTGGAATCTTTCGCCCCTCCGGGGCTGCATCGTTTAGCCGCATAGAACCCCGGGCTTGCGACCGAGGCTACATTCTTGCGCCGCTCCGCGGCTGGAATTCGGATGCGCTTCGCGCGCTATTCAGGGCAATCCGCGAGTGCTTGCGCGATCTTCTGAGCCTTCTCGACGCCGTCCGTCGTCAGCTTGTATCGCCTCCGCCTGAACTTGCCGGATGCCACAATGTGGCCGGTCATTGCGTAACGTTTCAGAATGTAATCGGCGCGATAGATCTTCTGGCCGGACTTCCGCAATCCGGCCATGATTTGCGTTCCCGCGACGGCAGGCACGCCGCGAACCTTATACCCAAGCAGCAACGCCAGGACGGCTTCCCCGGGCGATTCGCTCGCAACATTCAGCGACACCACATTGCCTTCGACGCGGATGATCTTTTCAATGGCGGGCGGTGACTCCGGAACGCGTTCAGCCGGCGGTGCCTCCTTTTCCGCCGTTTTTTCTTCACGACCCAGCAGTTTCACAAAAGTCGAAACGTGCGTTTGTACGGCGTCGGGGGGACCATCGGCTTCGAATTCGTTTTCCCCAATCTTGATTTTGATCTTCAAAGCGGCCATAGCGCGTATCTTAGATCAACCAACACATATATTGAAGCAACAAATGCATGCAGTCGAAATATCGTAACTAAAAAGTATGATTCATTTGCAGAATACACCGTCCATTTAGGTAAAAAGTAAATTGCAGTTGCGTATAAGAGCAAACCTTAACTTATTAACGACCGGACCACTGGGATGATATGAAACAGATTGGCGTCAATCAATCCATTCAACACATATCGATCCGACAATTGAGCGTATATGTCACACTTATCGCTCATGATACTTAATCGAAAGTGTATATCGCATATCCAATATACAAATATGTTGATAGGCCTACCGACCATGTCCAAACACGAATGGGACATGCACTATTTAAAACTGTAAATGGAGTTGCAGACTCAGGCACGCTCCGCTTATTGCGCAGAATCGATCAAAAGATGTGGGGCATTGTACGTGCCCCATATATCTATGTCAGTCTGAATAAAGCGCGGGCTAAAGCCCGCGACTACATTCAGACCGAACGTTGAAGCAGCTTGCGAAGTTCGCGGATGTCTTTCACGCTTTCAATGTTCAGCACTTTCTCAATGAGGCTGGTGGAAGTTGCGGCGCCGAGGACCGGTGTGATGAGGTCGCGCGCTTTCGCGACGACTTCTTCGCGGGTCATGGGATTATCCTCGGTGCCGCGTACGTCTTTGACCCACTCGTTCAGTTGCGTGCCGTCGGCGAGCGTTACCTCGACGATAGCCTCGCGCCGCGGCCGGCGCGCGTCGATTCGCGGATCGGCGACAACCTCTACCTTGGCGCGATGTCGCAGCACGATAGGGTCTTTCATGCGCGCCTTGTTGTGCACGGACTCAAACGTGACGGTCTTGTCGAGCAGCATCACGGCGAGCATGTGCTCCATGCAGATGTCCGGCATGTCGCGATTGCTCACGGTGTCGGCCTCGTCGCTGGCGATTCGTACGACGACTTTTCGCACGTCGTCGGCGTTGAACGAACGTTTTTTGAAGAAACCTTCGAGTGCATCGAGCGGGGCCTGGATGGGCGACCCAACGGTCCATTTCTTGATGTTCGTCCGCGTTATCTCGTAACGCTCGCCCAGCTTCTCGACCAGCCCTGCCGGATCGGCCTTCATAGCACCATTTTGCCGGGGAGCAAGGGCCTCAAAGAAATTGTCTTCGCCGGAGAAAATGTCATCCACGCCCGTCCAACCCGACCCGACGAGTAAGGCCGCAGTGACTCCGCCGGCCGCCGGCTTCCCGCCAAAGAGAAAAGCCTTCTCCATGTGTTCGGCGTCGCGCGACCAGGCTCCGATCCCTGATGTTTGCTGCGCGGAGTAATCCAGCAGGAAACGCATCTGCTGCGCGTTCAGGCTCGCGGCGCTTCCGGCGGCCGCGCCCGCGGCGAAGGCGGCGACGGTGGCGTGCGTGCTTCTGCGCGTGGCGGCCTGGTAGGCCGGGCCGCCCATGGTCATGGTCACACGCGTTCCAACGTCGTAGCCGAGCGTCACCGCGCGCAGGAAGCGCGTGCCGCTGATCCCAAACTGCTCGCCCGCGGCCAGGGCTGCGGGAACAACGGAGACTCCTGGATGCGAGCGGGACGGGCCGTGCGAGTCGTCGGTCTCGTCGGCATGACCGAGAACGCCGTTTGCCAGTGCGGCCTCGATGGGGCCGCACACGATATTCGACGCGACGACTGTCGCGACCTCTTTGCCGCCATAGGCACGCGCAAACTGGATCGCTGCGCGTCCGGGCGGCAACTCGGAACCTGAAATCATCGCAGCGAGAGTATCAAGGATGTGTTGTTTGGCCTTCTCGACCACGCCGTCGGGCAGAGCACGGCCGCCGGCTGCGGCCATGTAAGCGCTGAGCTTTTCCATGATGGAGCTGATGGGCTGTTGCGCTGCCGGACTCGCCGTTTGCGCTACGATCACGGGCATCGATGGAAACGCTGCCGCCGCGATCGCGCACCCCGCGCCTCGCAACAGACTTCGCCGTGTTAACGCGTTTTTTACCATATTCGGTCCTCCGTCTATTACTGATCGCCCCGCCGTGCAATCTCGGCCTGGACGCACTCGGACACGACATTCCAGAATCGCGCGTATTTTTCCGGCGCCATCACGAACGAATTCGGTTCGCCGGCCTTGCGTGCCTTGAGTCTGGCGAGCCGGTTCGGGGTATCGTCGAAGATTGCATGGTTTTGAACTTCGACGTCGACGTTCATCCTCTTCGCCACGTCCAGGTAATGGCTGATCGAACCGACATACTGCTTCAGTCCGGGTGTTGTGATTCGATCCAGCGTCAGGATGGTGCCGCCAAACAGTCCCGCCATGTGCGTCGTTCTACCGTCTTTTACAGGAAAGATAAACGCCATCGACCCAGGAGTGTGACCCGGGATCAAAACAGGCGTTACCGTCTCGTCACCGAGCTTGATCGGCTTTCCTTCCTCCAGAACCAGGTCGCGCTTCGGCGGTTTCACCGCGTTTGGATTTGCCTGCGCCGGCGGGTTGGCCGGATAGATGAGATCCCAATCGACCGCCGCTGTTCCGACACGCGTGCCGTAATGCTCCTGAAAATACGCGGCGCCTCCAAAGTGGTCGCCGTGGCCGTGCCCTAGCAGGAGGTACTTCACCTTCGCCGGATCCAGGCCGAGTTTCTTCAGTCCGGGGATCAGGACGGTTTCCACTCTGTCGGCGTAGCCGGAGTCGATAAGGATGATCCCGTCGGAAGTCGTAATCGCGTACACGATCGTTTCCGAATTGCCTGCAGCGTACAGGTTATCGAAGATTTTTACGGGCTCGAGCTCCGGGGCGTTCGCATTGTTGGCTCTCGTATTGGCCGGGATGCAGAAGAAGTTGAACGGTCCGGTCACGTCGGTGCCGGCAAGTTTCTTTGCCGCTTCGATATGTGCCAGGGACTGAGGATTGTCCGGTCTGGGCGGCGGAGCAGCGCCGCGCGGTGCCTGACCGAAACTCGAGACCGCCATCGCGAGTATCAGACAAGGCAAAACACAACTGAAGATCTTCTTAGACATGTCCTTCTCCTGAGGTTTTTGTCACGCTAGGCCATCCGCCATCCGGCAGTCAAGTTAGATCTACATAAAAGACGCAAAGGGAACCATAAAGACAAAAGATTGGAATTAAACACAAAGGCACGAAGGCACAAAGGAAGGCCGCATCAAATGATTTCTTTTGCGGCCTTCCTGTGTGCCTTCGTGCCTTTGTGTTTAATTCCAATCTTTTGTCTTCATTTTCACGTTATTGACATTACCGCAGCGATCCGACTAAATTGCCCGCATTGAGACCCCAAAATTTCCGATGATCGCGTCCCACGCTACGGATGGCGCTGCGCGCCAGCAGCAGGAGGAACTATGAAACGAATCGTCATTGCCTTGTCCACCCTGGTGATGACTTGTGGTCTGAGTTGCGGCCTCCTTTGGGCACAGGCAACGGCTCAGATCAGCGGCTCCGTCAAAGATCGGACCGGGGCCGTTTTGCCCGGCGCGGATATCACCGCGACACAAACCGATACGGGTGTGACGCGAACCACGATCTCCAACGAAACCGGCTCCTATGCTTTGCCGAACCTGTCGCTCGGACCTTACCGTGTGGAGGTCGCGTTGCCCGGTTTTCGCACGTTTGTGCAGACCGGCCTCATCCTGCAGGTCAACGATAACCCGGTCATCAATGCTGTTCTCGAAGTGGGTCAACTCACCGAGCAGGTCGAGGTTCAGGCCAACGCCGCAGCGGTTGAGACTCGGACCGCCGGTATCGGCCAGGTTGTGGAAAACCAGCGGATTCTCGAACTGCCGCTCAATGGACGCCAGATCACGGATCTGATCACGCTCGGTAGCGCGGCGGTTCAGGTGGCCGTTGCCACCCAGAGGGGTTTTTCACCAAACATGCCGTTGATCTCTGTTGCCGGCGGGATGGGTTACGGAGTCGCATACCAGCTCGACGGCGCCATTCACAACAATCCTTATGACGGTACAAACATGCCGTTTCCGTTTCCTGACGCGCTGCAGGAGTTCAAGACCGAGACCAGCGGGTTGACGGCCCAGAACGGCCGGCACGCCGGCGCTTCCGTCAACACGGTGACGAAGTCCGGCACGAACCAGATTCACGGCGATTTGTTCGAATTTGTGCGCAACGATCTCTTCAATGCCACATCGTACTTTGCGGGGGTAAACCCGGCCACCGGCAAGAGGGTGCAGAGCTCGCTGAAGCGCCACCAATTCGGCGGAACCATCGGCGGGCCCATCCAGAAGAACCGGCTGTTTTTCTTCGGCGGTTATCAAGGCACAACGCTTCGCTCGGATCCGGCCGACGTCCGGCAGGTTCTTCCGACTACCGCAATTCTCAATGGGGACTGGTCGACGTTCACTTCCCCCCAATGCAACGCAGGCCGGCAGATCCCATTGAGGGTGCCATTCGTCAACAATCAAATCGATCCGTCGCAATACAACAGGGCGGCGATGAACATCGTAGCCAGGCTCCCGAAAACGAACAATCCCTGCGGTGAAGTCTTCATAGGCAAAAGATCCGTTAGCGATGAGTGGCAAAGCATCGGCAGGATGGACTATCAGAAGAGCGACAAGAACTCATTTTTTGGGCGCTACATGATCACGGGATACAAGGAAGAGCCGCCCATCAAGTTCGACAACAACGTCTTGAACGCCGGAACTGCCGGCATTGACAACCTCGCCCAGGCATTCACGGTTGGAAACACCTACCTCATCAGCTCCAATCTGGTGCAGTCCGTTCGCCTGGCGGCGAATCGCATCGCCGTCCACCGTTTCGGGCTGCCGTTCTTCGGTTACGACGACGTGGGGATCAATATGTATTCCTACGTTCCGCATTATCTGCAAGTCATGGTGACGGGCGGCTTCAACCTGGGAAGCGGAAGCGGCGGGGATACTTTTGTCAACACGGCCAGCTTCCAGGCTGTCGATGATGTGAGTTATGTGCGGGGCAATCACCAGTTCGCTTTTGGGGCGAACACTACATATGGAGATTCCAACCTCATCACGCGGTTTTTTGCTGTGGGAAGGGTACCCTTCACCGGCCAGCAGACCGGCCTCGGCATGGCCGATTTCCTGCTGGGCAGAATCACGGGCTTTACACAGGCCGGTCCGAACGAACTTCATTCCGCGCAGTGGTACCTGGGCCTCTACGGGCAGGATACGTGGAAAGTGACTCCGCGCCTCACGCTGAATTATGGCGTCCGGTGGGAGCCTTTCCTGCCGCAAAAATTCAAGGACGGCCGCATCTACAATTTCAGCGAAGACAGATTCCGCCAGGGTATCAAGAGCACCGTGTACAGAAACGCGCCCGCAGGATTCTATTATCCGGGCGATCCCGGATTTCCGGGAAAGACGGGCGCCTATAAACAATGGTGGAATGTGGGACCTCGCCTGGGGCTGGCATGGGATGTGACTGGAGATGGCCGTAGCTCTGTGCGCGCATCGTACTCCTTATCCTACGAGTACACGCCGCTAACCTTCCACATCGATACGACCGGTTTCGCGGCGCCCTTCGGGAATGAAGTGGATATACCCAGTCCGGGTCCGCTCGATGATCCCTATCGAGGTTTCCCTGGAGGAAATCCATTTCCGTTCAGCCGGGGCGTGGACGCGTTCTTTGCGCCTTACTCGTCGTTCACCAGCATTCCCTACAACGTGAAAAACATGTACGCGCAATCGTGGAACCTGAGCCTTCAAAGGGAACTTCCATCGAACATTCTTGCGTCGGTGAGTTATGCGGGCAACCAGATGACACACGTCTGGACTTTGCAGGCGCTGAGTCCGGCGATCTACATCCCGGGCGCGTCGTGCGTGCTGAACGGGGTGACGTATGCGCCCTGCTCCTCTCAAGCCAACACCAATCAGCGCCGCAAATACAGTCTCGAGCGGCCGGCGGACGGCCAGTACATGGCCTACGTGGACCGGCTTGACGACGGCGGCACCCAGAGCTACCACGCGATGATCCTTTCCGTGGACCGCCGCTTCAATCGAGGCGTGACTGTCGGCGGAAATTACACCTGGTCCCATTGCTACGGCGATCAGACGGATTCCACCGGCGATGGGCCGAATCCGGGTCAGGGTTATTCCAATCCATCTAACCGCGATGCCGATCGCGGCAATTGCGTGTCGGACCGGCGGCACCTGGTCAATCTGACGTCTGTTGTGCAGACGCCGAGGTTTGCGAATCATACGATGCGCATCGTCGCGTCGGACTGGAGGGTATCGGGAATCTATCGATTTTCGTCAGGACAGCCTCTGAATATTCTGAGCGGTCTCGATCAGGCATTGAACGGCGTGCAGTTCCAGCGAGCGCAACAAGTACTCGCGAACCCATACGGTGATAAATCCGGCAGACCGTTGACGAATTTTCTGAACCCGGCGGCGTTCGTACAGCCGGCGCTGGGAACATTAGGAAATGTTGGACGGAACAGCGTGGTGGGGCCGACTTTCTGGCAGTTGGACGCGGCGCTGTCGCGGATATTCCAGGTTCGCGAAGCCCAGAGACTGGAGTTTCGAGTCGAGGCGTTCAACCTGACGAATAGCTTCCGCTGCTGCTCGAGCACGCAACCTCTGGCCGCCGCGGTCAACAATAACCTTTTCGGCCAGGTCCGATCGGCGAGGGATCCCAGGATCCTGCAGTTCGCCGCGAAGTACGTGTTTTGATAAGCACTGCGATTCCAGATTTCCCTCTACTTGTTCAGTAGCAGAATGCTATTCACCGGAGGTGGCGCGGGAATTGTCGCCAGATATGCGCGGATGTCTGCGAGATCGGAATCCGAAAGGACTTTAGCCGAGTAAGGCGGCATGCCTCCCGGCTTGCGAACGTAGGCAGTGATCCGATCAACCGTCATTGGATTCGGCGCGAGCCGCGGGCCGGTTCCGCCCTGGCCGACCGTGCCATGGCAGGCATAGCAGCCAACCCGCATGAAGGTGCTCTTTCCCTTTTCGGCATTGCCCGCGGGGGCTTGACCGCTTGCCGAAGCAACCGAAACCAGCACAAATACGAAAGCTATAACCTTTTGCATATCTTCCGCCATGAACGCGGACTAAAGCCCGCGACTACATTCAAACCGAACATTTGATCCCCGATGTAGTCGCGGGCTTTAGCCCGCGTTCCAAACTTACCGCGGCTGCGTGAGCACATCGATCAAATACGGTTCGCCGCGTTTGACGACGTCTATCCCGCGCCGGAGCGCCGCGCTCAGGTCGCGCGGGTTTCCAATCGGTCCTTCCGCGCGCATGCCCATACTCTGCGCGAGCTTCGCATAGTCGATATTGGGGTCGTCGATCGTGGTTCCAATATGGATGCGGTCTACGCCGCGATTTCGCCGGTTGGCGACGCCCTGGATTCCCATGACCTCCTGGTGATACGCGCGATTGTTGTGCATGACCATCAGGATCGGGATGCGATGATGAGCCGCCGTCCACAACACGCCATTGGCGACCATGAGATCCCCGTCCGGCTGGATAGCAACCGTGAGCCGGCCATACTTCTTGTTGGCCACAGCCGCGCCAATCGCCGCCGGTGCCGTATAGCCGACGCCTTCGCCGCCGGCGCCGCCGATATACTGATAATGTCTATCGAAGTTCCATAACCGCAGGGGCCACTCTCTTACCCAGAAGGACTCCGTGACGAGCGACCAATCCTCATTCTTGATCTGCGCCCACAGTTCCGCGCAGAGTCGAGCGGTGCTGATGGGGCTGGCCTCCCATCCGTACGACGCATCGGTTCGCGTTCTTTCCAGGGCCCGGCGGCCGGCCTCAGCGAGCCTGGAACGGCGCGCGTCGAACACTCTTCTCCGGTCTGCTGTGATCTGGCGCTTCACCGCTTCGATCAGCGCCGGAAGAGTCGCTTCCACATCTGCCGCCATCGACACATCGACTTCGGTGTACCGCATGAAATTCTGATAATTGCTCTTCAGGAAAAGATCACCGGCGCTGATATTGATCAACTTCGCGGGATTGTTCCGTTGCCTCGCCTGGCGGACAGTTGAATAAAGCTCACCGCTCTCCAGCGCAAGAATGACATCCGCTTCGTTCACCGCCGGTCCTGTCTGGGGCTTACCCGCCGGCCCCGCGCGCAGGGACTGGTTGAGCGGATGTTGCGTCGGGAAGTTCAAACGGCGGTGCTGGTCCACGACCCCTGCCTGAAGAGTTTCGGCCAGTTCGATCAACAGCTTCATGCCCGCGGCCGACTGCACGGCACGGCTCGCCACGATCACCGGGTTCTCAGCCGCCACCAGAAGTTTCGCCGCCTCGGCCACTGCTCCGGAATCTCCCTGAGGTGGCGCAGACGGGCTCAGCCTGGGAACTCGTAAATTAGCTCCGTTTGGGACTCGATCATTTTGAAGTTCGGTGTCCGCCACCAGGGCAACGGGTCCCATCGGCGGAGTCATCGCGATCTTGTACGCTCGTACAGCAGACTCGGCGAAATGAGTCAATGAAACCGGATTGTCGTCCCACTTCGTGATGTCTCGAACGATCGCGCACGTATCCTGGACGCTGTGGACCCACGCCACTTCGCCGCCGCGCCGCGCGGCGTCCAGAGTGTTTCCGCCGACCACATAAATGGGAACGCGATCGCACCACGCGTCGTAGATGGCCATGGTCGCGTGTTGTAATCCGACAGTTCCGTGCACGCACACCAGCACCGGCTTGCCTTCAATCTTCGCGTAGCCATTCGCCATGGCCACTGAGGATTCTTCGTGCATGCAGGTGATGAACTCGGGTTTCTGGTTGTTTCCGTAATTGATGACCGACTCGTGGATTCCACCAAAGCTTCCGCCCGGCATGGCGAAGAGATATTCGAAACCGAGGGACTTGAAAACGTCGACCATGAAATCGGAGCCGGGGCGGCCTTCGTCGGCTACTTCTGCGCGTGCGGGCGCTTGCTGCGGAGCCGCTGCCGCGATAGCAGGCTTTGCGATCAATGCTGCGGCTCCGGTGACTGCACCCGTCAGGAAACTGCGGCGATTGACAGGGTTCTTCTTTGGTTTTTTCATACTGCGAACCTCAGGTAACGAAACAGGGCCCTAATTCGGGGACAGACGTATAAATCACCTAATTATGGTTAAAAGACCGTTGATTCGTAATTAGGTGATTTATACGTCTGTCCCCGAATTAGGCCCATGTCTAATCGAGCGGCTCCAGTTTGACGATCGAGGCGCCGTGGTTGTTCCCCACCCAGAATGTGACCGGCGTCGTTGCGTTCTCGACCCAAACTCGCCGGACGTTCGTAAACCGGGGAAGGAGATACTCGACGATTCCGCCGGTCTTCGGATCGAGGCGCTGGATTCGATCGCTGAACTCTCCCCCGGACCACGCTTCGCCGTTCTTGTCCGCGGCCACATCGTAAGGCCAGGAACCTGTCGTTGGCGCAAGCCATTCCTGGAACCGTTCGGTCCGCGTGTCAAACATCCCAATTCGATCGGCGCGGTTTTCGCCGAACCAGAGCCGGCCTTCGGAATCCAGCATGCCGCGACGCGGAGCGGAGTTGCGAGTCGGCGTCTGATGCAACGTGATCTTCCCGGTCTTTGCATCGATCCTTCCGATCTGATCGCGGCCGAAGACGGTGAAGTAAACGTTGTTCTGCGGATCCGAAATGACATCGTAGATATTGGGACGTGGAATTTTAAAAGGTTCGAACACCTCGAACTTGCCGGACTTCACGTCGAGACGCAACACGTTGTAAGTGCCGGCATCCTGTAGCCACACCTTGCCATCCACATGATGGTGATTCGGACTGACCTGATTGATCTGAACGTAATCTCCGTTCAGCTCCGGGGGAAGACTCCACGTTTGAAATTTTTCGGTCTTCTTGTCGAATTTCGCGACGCCACCCTGAAACTGCATGCCCAGCCACAGATTTTCATCTTCGTCAAATCGCAACGCCAGGCTGCCTGTTACGGCATGAGGCTTGAGTAGAGGAACCTGGTACTCCGTGACCTTGCCTGTTTTTGGATCCAGCTTTCCTAGGATCTGTTCGCCGAAGCTTGCAAACCACGCGATTCCTTCCGAGTCCACGATCACGTCGTGCGGCTGCCTCGTCTTCTGCGGCAGGTCGTATTCCGTATAGATGACGCGCGTCGCTCTGCCCTTTGGACGGGGAAGTGTCTGGAAGGAGTAACCCCAATGCGGGGTCGAGCTGAGGTTGATCTTCGTCAAGTACTGGGCCTGCCGGCGCCAGCCTTCCATACGTTGCTCGAGTGGTTCTTCGCCGCCGCCGATGCGCGGGGCGAGAAGCTTTTGAATCATCATCGGGAAGGAGAGTTGCGGGTACGTGGACATCCGCTGCACCGTTTCGGTCAGTTTGTCGGCATCGTAGCGCGTCCGTGCCACTCGCTCCAGGGTGTGGCAATGCGTACAGTTCCGTATGGTGGCCTTTTCCTGCTCCGTGCCGGGAAAGCTGGCGAGCCATTCCGTGTTCGAGAGTTGGGATGCGAGATCATGCGCCTTGACGAGTTTGAGATCGGCGGTGGCGGTCGTGCCTGCGGCAATTTCCACTGAGCCTGGTCCCTCCAGATCGTACCCGACCGCCCGAATTCGCAGTGAATATTGACCCGGTTGCACTCGCGCGGAAGGAAAACGATATCGGCCTTGATCGTCGCTGACCACTGTCGTTGTGATGGTGGAGCCGTTTTTCTTCGCGCTGACGAGCACTCCTTCCATTCGGCCTTCCTCCGCTGAGGTGACCTGCCCGGTCAACGCGACCGAAGATTGGGTTTGGGCACTGCTGCTGACCGCAGCGAAGCCAACAGCCATCACGAGCGGCAAAACTCGCATTCGCATCGAACCTCCAATGTGTTGCGGAATCGGACAGACGCTATCAAAAGATCTGACCAATGTTCAATTCCCAATTCTCAATTCTCATCGGCTGAGAATTGGGAATTGAACATTGGTCAGATCTTTCTTAGCTTTACCCTATTTCGAACCGCCTTGCGGCATATCGTTTCTTATGACCTTTCCACCCTTCATTACAAACTTGACCCGCTGAAGTTCGCTGATATCGGTCAAAGGGTCGCCGGAGACGGCGATGAGATCGGCGTACTTACCCTTGTCGATCGATCCGATCCGGTCCGACCATCCCAACACTTCCGCGTTGATCGAGGTTCCCGCCTGAATGGATCTTGCCGGACTCAGGCCGCCGCGCTTGACCAGCGCTTCGAAGTCGAGAGCCTGTGTCCCATGTGGGTAAGTTGAGCCATCGGCGCCGCTGCCCATCATGATTTTCATTCCCCGGGTATCGGCTGCCAGGTTTACAGCCCTCTCGAAAATGGGAATCATCCGATACTTGCCGCCGGTGTTTTTCTTGTCGTTGTCATCCATGTAAGGCTCGATGTACCGGATAAAGGTGGGGTCGTAGTACAGCCCCTTTTGGACCATCATATTGGCCTGTTCCTGATTCAAGCCAAATGCGTGCTCGATGGTGTCGCAGCCGGCGATGATGGAGTTTTTCTGTCCCTCTCCTCCATAAACGTGGCAGCCGGTCTTATGGCCGAGACGATGCGTCTCGTCGATCAACGCCTGCAATACGGGCATCGGATAGGTCACGACATATTGGGCCTCACCCGTCGGAGTGAACGAGTAAGCCCCTGCCGGGAACAGCTTGATCCAATCGGCGCCGCGTTCGATGTGTTCTCGGACGGCTGCGCGCGCTTCCTCGACCGAGCGCACCACGGTACTGGCTAATGGGTTCACCGGAGCCGACGCCGGAGTTTCACCGCCCCAGACAATTCCGCGGCCCGACACCTGGTACCTGGGACCGTCGATGCGGCCGTCGTTAATCGCATTGCGGATGTCGACATCCGCGTATCCATTGCCGTGAGAGCTCATGTCGCGCGCCGCAGTGAAGCCCGCCCGCAGGTCTGCTTGCAAGTTGTTTATGGCGATGAGTGTCGAAGTCTCCCTCGACATCCCCGGCCTGGGTGTGTTGAACATGTGCGTGTGCGCATCGATCAGTCCGGGCAGAACCGTCGCCTGGCTGAGATCGATCACTTGAGTTCCGGCCGGTATCTTGACTTGAGACTCTGGCCCGACCTCCGTGATTCGGTCGCCCTGAAGAAGCACAACCTGCCTGGTCAACATCTGGCCGGTCTTGCTGTCGAACAAGCGGCCGGCACGGACCGCTATCGCTCGAGGAGCCGGCGGACATTGAATGACACCGCCGTCAGACCCCATACATGGTGTCGAGCCCGCCCCGCGCCACGGAGCGGGCGGCGGTTGAACCTGGGCCGAAAGCGTGGCCGCAATCAGCAATATCCCGAACGCCGCCGTAAATACAGATTTGCATCGCATCACGAAACCTCCCTCGGAAATTTTGTACTCAAGTGGAAAAATACCAGTCTCCTGCGGAGGCTTATTGTGTCACGGACTGCTGTCCGGGAGAATTTGAATGAACGCGGGCTAAAGCCCGCGACTACAGTCAGGCCGAACCGTTGATTCCCCATTCCCAAATGTAGTCGCGGGCTTTAGCCCGCGTTCATCCCAAGCGATATCCAACGAATTTCCACAAAAGCCACATTTCGTGCCAAATTCGAACGCGGCCGCAAACCCCGTTCCGGCGTGGTGCCCCGCACCAACCGCCGTAACTTACTCGTGTACTTAAGGCGGCGTCCTTGCATTGCAGCGGTTGGAGCGTTGGTAACCATCTTGCTAACTATAAACCCACCTAAAGGAATTTGAGCGACAGGCAGGACACTCAAAATAAAAATGAAGTCAGCAACAATACGTATGAGCACCGCAGGTGATCCTGCGGATCGTATTTTAGCGATCGTTAGCAAAATCCAACAAGAGGCCCTCGACCGCGAAGCCGCGGTTCGAATGCATGACGACGCAACGGGGGAGTTACAGCTAAAACTGGAAGAAGCTCGGGCAACCATTTCTCAACTTCTCGAACAGGCCAGTGCCACCGCCAGTGAATGGAGGGAGGAGCGCGCGCGTTTCGAGGAACAAATCGCCGCTCTCAATTCCGAAACCCAAAAAATCCAGCAAGAGGCCCTTGATCGCGAAGCCGCGGCTCGATTGCAGACGCGTGAAGACGTGACGGCGGAGTTGCAGCTAAAACTGGAAGAGGCTCGGGCATCCATTGCCCAACTTCACGAACAGGCCAGTGCCGGCACCGATAAATGGCAGCAGGAGCGCGCGCGTTTCGAGGAACAAGTGGCCGGTCTCAATTCGCAAACCCAAAAAATCCAGCAAGAGGCCCTCGATCGCGAAGCCGCGGCTCGATTGAAAACGCGTGAAGACGTGACGGCCGAATTACAGCCAAAACTGGAAGAAGCTCGGGCATCGATTGCTCAACTCGAGGAACAAATCGCCGCTCTCAATTCCCAAACCCAAAAAATCCAACAAGAGGCCCTCGATCGCGAAGCCGCGGTTCGAATGCAAACCCGTGAAGACGTGGCGGCGGAGTTACAGCTAAAACTGGACGAAGCTCAGGCATCCATCGCTCAACTCGAGGAACAAATCGCCGCTCTTAATTCCCAAACCCGACCGGCGAGCAACGATCAGCCGAATCGGGGATCATCGGCGGAGAGTGTCGCAGTAGTGGAAGCAGAGATCGCGCGCGTTCAGTCGCTCATGGATGAAATTGACACGAAGCTGGCCGATGCTTCGCTGGAACTGTCGGCAGAGATGCGATTGAGGCGTGAACGCGTGGAGCTGGAAGTCTATCTCAAAGGTTTGCGTTTTTCGCAATCGAAGCCTTAATTGGCATTGGGATTAACGCTTTAGCCCGCGTTTAATTTCCCGTCTTTCGCGTGAGCTTGAAATCGCCATCCCTCTTCTCTTCGGGACGATTCCAATTTCCGCTGAGCGTGTTCTTGCTGAGCTTCGCTTCGATAACATAACGCCGGCTCTTAGGCTGGTAGTTTGCTTCGAATTTGACAATGCCGGTCGTGGGGTCGAACGAACCATTCTCGATCGGAAAACCTTCAAAGTTTCGATACATGCGGCCGCCGGGAACGCCAGGACGCACCATGCCCGTGAGGTTCTTCCCATCCCAGTTGAGTTCCAGCGTGATGGTGTTCCGGTCATAGAACGCAGGACCAAAATCACCCACCCATGTGCCGGTTAGAGGATCGCCTCCCTCTTGTGAGCCTTGCGAAGCGGGCGCACAGGAGACAATGACGCAAAGACCAACAAGCCAACAGACCAGGTGAAGAATTTTCATGGCCGATTCCTCCGACGTTGAAATCGTACCACCCGGCTGTGCTATAAGACCGTGAAAAGGGGAGGGGCAATGAATATTACAAAAAGCATGAATCCTCTGGCGTGGGCGCTGGGCGCAGTTGTGCTGATTGCATCGACCGGCTCGAATGCGCAGGCGCAGGTGCCGCCGGATATCGAGGCCTCGCTGCAAAAGATCGGACAGATCGTTGATCCGCCTTGCACGGCGAAACTGTATCGCCAGCTGATGCCGAAAAACGATTACAACACGTATTGGGCGCCCGGAGCGTCCGCTCCAACGAACCAGGCGGCTCTATACCCGGGAATCACGCTGGCCCGCGACGTCTCCTTCGGTCCCAATCCCAGGGATCTCGTCGATATTTTCACGGCCGAGAAGGGTGGCGCGTCGCGCACGGTCCTTATATATGTTCCCGGCGGCGCCGGTAACAAGATCGAGCAGCAGGCCAGGGAAGCCAACGCCTTCTACGACAACATCGGTCGGTGGGCCACGGAGAACGGAATGGTCGGGGTCCTCATGCAGCGTCATGCCGGCACGAACTGGGACGACGGCGGCAAGGATATTTCGCTCATGATCCAGTGGGTGCAGAACAACATCTCGAAATACAAAGGCGATCCGGACCGCATGTTCATCTGGGCCCATTCCGCCGGCAATGGCCCGCTGGGGGTTTACGTCGGTCATCCTGAACTCCATGGGCCGAAGGGAGTGGGAGTGAAGGGCGCGGTCTTCATGTCCGGGAACCCCGTTCAAGGCCTGGGTGCACCGGGCGGTGGCGCCGCCGGTGGTGCTCGCGGTGGACCAGCCCTCGCAGCGGCCGGCAGCACGTGCGGTGTCGCGGCGGGCAGCACTGAAGGTGTGATCAGCGGTCCAAGCGGCGCCGCACCGGCCGGTCCGCGCGGCGGCGCGGGTGGTGGCCGCGGTGGTCCTCCGCAACTCGATGCGGCCACGCAGGCGGCGCGATCGAATCTGCCCGGGTTCAAAACAACGAAGGTGGCCATACTCCTCGCCAGAGCCGAACTCGATCCGGGAGTCACCGGAACGATGGCTGCGTCGGACATTGCACTGCACGATGAGCTTTGCAAGGAAGATGGTCCGAAAGCAAAGGATGGCGCCGGCCATTGTCCAACGATGCTCTTTCTGAAGGGAGAGAGCCATATGTCCGAGGTTTTCTCGATCGGCACTCCCGACAAGACCGTTTCCGGGCCAATCCTCGCGTGGATGAAGAAAGTGAAATAGCGGTAACCACAAAGGCACCAAAAGATCTGACCAATGCTCAATTCCCAATTCTCAATTCTCATCGGATGAGAATTGAGAATTGGGAATTGAGCATTGGTCAGATCTTTTGGTGTTTTACTCGCCGCTGAAAAACCTGATTGTAGTTCCCTGTCGCCGGATGCATGCTATGCGAGTTCCATCTATGCAACAGGAGAAAACAATGCTGCGACGTTTACGAGATTGTGCAGTGCTGGCTTGTTTTCTTGTGGGAATCTTATTCATTGCCAAGTCCCACGTTGTGGCCGATACGTCTGCGGACGAGCCGGAATTTTATTTCACCCGCCTGGTTTATTCGCAGAATCGTAACCCGCACGGCTACTTCGCTCCCTTCACGATGCCGAAACCCGCTCCTTACCATTGTCCGGAATTCGGCGGGAAAAACTTTTTCCCACCGCAGGGCTGGGGCTGGGCCACGGATACTCCCGGCGCGGATTGCAAGCTCATGGGGGCGATTCACCGCTTGACGGGCCAGCATGTCTACCCGAATCCGAACTACATCGAAATCATGGACCCGGACCTGTTCAAGTTTCCGTACGCGTACATCGTGGAACCCGGACAGATGTACTTCAGCCAGCAGGAAGCTGCCCGTCTTCGGGAGTATCTTTTGCGCGGGGGCTTTCTTCACCTTGACGACTTCTGGGGACTGAACCAGAAAGGGAACCTTGAGACTGAACTCCGAAAAGTGTTTCCCGAGTATTCCATTCAGCCCATCCCGTTAAGTCACCCGATATTCCATTCATTTTTTGATGTGGACGAGATCATCCAGGTTCCCAATGAAGGAAATGGCTGCCGCGGCGGACGAACCTGGGAGGAACCGGACGACACTGCCCCTCGAATCTATGGGATCTCAGATGAAAAGGGGCGGCTCATGGTTGTCGTCACCTACAACACCGATCTTGGGGACGCATGGGAATTCATGGATCTCGGCTGCTACCCCGAGAAATACTCCGGCTATGCCATCCGGCTGGGACTCAATTTCATGATCTATGCGATGACGCATTGAGGCGGGTAATTCGGGGACAGACGTATAAATCACCTAATTAGCGTTCAAAGGTTGTTTCTTGCTAATTAGGTGATTTATACGTCTGTCCCCGAATTACCCGCCTTTGTGGCTTCGTGGCTTTGTGTTTACTTCGCGGAGCAGGGCGTGGGATTCCAGCCCGAGGCATCGGGAAGCTTCTTGAAGTTTGTGCTCGTCACGAAAGGCGAGTTCACATACACGGCATCATCCACGGCTGTCGTGACGACCAACCAGCGATCACCGTTAGGCGCCTCATTGAGATCGTAATATTCATTCACGATGGCATTCGCACTGTAGGGAACGCCATTCTTGCGCAGGTATCCCGGGCGAATGTGAGACGTAACGACTTTCAAATTACCAATTCGCCCTGGTCCACGACCACCCCCGCCTGCGTATTGCCACTGTGCAACGGAATAGCCCTGCCAAGTCGGTTCTCCGGTTGGCGGCTGCGCCGCGCCAAAATGGAACAGGCGAGTCTGCGTTCCGGCATCCGTGTCAACACGTAGCGTGTTGTCGTTTTCCCAGGTGATATGCAGGCGTCCAGGCACGCGCATGATAGCCGGAGCGCCGTAAGACTTGCATTGAGTGCCGGCGGCCTCGTCCTTCGCCGGATCCCAGGTATCGGCCACTCGGCGGCCCTCGGGAGTGAGTGGGACACCGCCGTACTCGCCTTTGTTTGGCGTGACCATTCGAAACTTCCAGTCTTCGGTGACAACGGATACCCAGTAACCGGTGAGATCGATCGCGGCGGACGCTTTTGGTGTCGGCGCCGGCCCCGCGCCCCGGCCGCCGCGTTGTGCGTCGATGCGGCCCGGTACTGCGAGCAAGAGCATGGTCGCGATGACAAGTGGAATTCTATGGTTCATGGCTTAATCAACGACTTCACCTGTGCGGTTGCCCCAGGTCAATCCATCGGCCGGCCGCTTGAGAGTCAGCATTTGCACTCTGTACTCGCCGGGACTGCGTGAAGGACGTCCTGTGACGATGACATAATCTCCAACCCTGAGCGTGTCCCGGTTCACGCCCTGGCCGCCGAGCGCTGCGGCACCGCTCCACTCGATCGCCCATCGTTGGGTCGCCCCGCTTTGATCCGGCGCCTCGATGTACACGAAGGAATGCGGGTTGCGGAAGACGAACTGCACGAGTTTCCCTTCCACCTTGACTTGTTCCTTGCTGTTGTAGGTCGCACCGAAAGAATGGTGAGCATATGCCGTGGCGCCGGTCAGCAAGGCTCCGGCAATCGCCAGAAGAAGGATTCTCCGAATCATTTTTTCTCCTTGAGGCTCCGATAGACGGCCTCGACAAACATATCCGTTGTCCAGGAACCGGTACTTGACCCAAACCGTCCATCGAAGTCCATCGTTGGCCGGGCCGTCTTCACTTGTTCGATCGTCCGGCCGTTCTTGATCATGTCCTGCACGCGATCGCGAATCATCACGACCATGTTTCGATAGGAGGCGACGTCGGCGGTATCCGAGAGGCGTCCGTGACCGGGCACGATCCATGTGCCGCCCTGCGATCTGTACTCGGCTACAGCCAGATCGAGAATCTGGTTCAGCCCATCGATAATCCCTTGCACATTGCCGCCCTTTTCCACATCGATGACGGGATAGCTGACGGTCGAAAAAATATTACCTGCGCTGATGACCTCCGAGTGACGGAAAAGCACGATGCTGTCGCCGTCGGTATGCGCCGCCGGTGTGTGATAGGCGATAACCGGCTCACCGTTGAAGTACTCGCTGAGCTTGTAGAAGCTGCGGTGATATGTATCCGTCGGCCACGCACCCGCCGCCGCGGGAGCCTGCTTGCCGGTCGGCGCGCTCATCCTGTTGAGCACGTTTTCATGTGCGATCACCGAGGCGGTCTGACCCACCTCCGCGACGGCTCCCTGGCCGGCGCGGGGAAAGAAACCGGAGGCTGCAATCTTCTCGTTGCCGCCGGTATGATCCGCAGATGCGCTGGTATTGATGATGTAGCGAAGCGGTTTCGCGGGCGCCGGCGACCCGATGATCGTATTCATGAATGGACTCGACCAGCCGTACGGAATGCGAGGACAATTCAAACCCATACAGTTGTTGGGTGCAGGCCCCAGGACCGTGGCGACCAGTTGCTTGACCGCCGCCTGAACCTTATCGGTCATCCGTGCCGAAGCTGTATCGACCAGCAGAACTCCGTCAGGTCCAACCGACACGGTGACGTTGCTGCCATCGGCCACCAGCATGTAGACGTTCCCTTGCACAGGGAGAACATGCACTTCGCCGTCATTGGGACTCTGATCGGCGATCTTACGATCCGCCGCAACTGCCGTTCGAGACAAAGGCGCGCTCGGCGGCGCATTTGGTCTCGATCGGTATTCCGGATAGGTGGTCTCTGCGCCACCCCTGGCAGCCACTGCCGGCACCCAGTTGTCACGTTCCAGCCATTCGGTCAGGAACGTATTCTTGCCGGGCAGGTAATGCGGGACGGCATGCGGATCACTCCCGCCATTCTCATCGAAGGATGTCGTGCAGGGTTCGAGCCGAATCTGCGAACTCGGGTCCAACTGGTAAGTGGTCGATTGAATGAAAGGTTCCGTCAGATAGATGGGGTCATCGACAATCATGAAGATGGTCAGGAGACTGTCGTGGCGCGTGATGTACTCGGTCATCGTGTACATGTCGCTGGTTTGAGGACCGCTGCGCTTCAGATAACCGTCCTTCAGGTGAGTGGTTGTCACGACGAGCGTGTTGCCTGCCCATTTCCCCGTGGAGAATCCCGTCCAGCTGTGAGGTGCCCAGGCTGGAGGATGCGGGCGCCCGTCCAGGTAAATCGGACGGTCCAGAGATCGCCAGAATTGCACGTGATACGCTGTGAGTTCCCGCGTGAGGGGATCGATTTCCTTGATGAACCGCGCCCCGCCGACGCCGCGCCACTGGTGGGGCGCCGAGTGTGGCCGGCACTGATACTCCGGCGTGCCCCAGATCGACTCGGCAGTGGTTTCGGCCCTCTGCCGCCCCGCATCGTTGAAGGGAATTCCAGTGTAGTCGCCCAGTGGAGGTTGACCTGGATCCTCGTTATTCCTTACGACCCATTCCCCGGAAAAATCAGTTGGAGTCTCCTGGCGGCCGACTCCTTCCTGGGAAAACGTTGGAACATTCACCAGCATTGCCACGACGAGCAGAAGCAGAAGGCCTGCAATCCTGGTTCGATTGACGAAATCCATATCACCCCCTGGCTACATTTACGATTTTTGCAAACTAACATCCGACCCACTCGAAGTCAACCAATGGCCGAAGCGCAAAGGGGCATTAAACACAAAGACACAAGGGCACAAAGACACAAAGAAGGCCGCCTTAAAGAAATTTTGATGCGGCCTTCTTTGTGTCTTTGTGCCCTTGTGTCTTTGTGTTTAATGCCCCCGACTTGACTTGACCACCGGCGCGTGGCAGTTTGGTGCGCATATCCATATGACAAATACGGGCAAAAGCCGCAGGCAATTTCTTGCGGCGCTGGGCGTATCGGGAGCGGGATTTCTGCTCGCGAACGGCAGGTCTGCGGCGCAGTCGGCGGCCGCAAATCCGCGCGCGATCAATCTTCATCATCACTTCGTATCGCCCGCCTACATCAAGGCTCTTGCTGCCAGGGAGGGACGCCACACGGCCGGCTACACCACATGGTTTGCTCTGGACCAGCTGAAGAACTACTCACCTGCGAAGGATGTCGAGGATATGGACCGGGCCGGAGTCGCCACCTCGGTTCTCTCGTGCACGACACCCAGCGTATGGTTTGGAAACCCGGAAGAATCGCGTGGTCTGGCTCGGGAGTTGAACGAATACGGCGCAAGGCTCGTCTCGGATCATAAGGGGCGGTTTGGCCTGTTTGCCGTGTTGCCGCTCCCAACCGTTGAGGATAGCCTGCGCGAGATCGAATATGCATTCAACACGCTGAAAGCGGATGGCGTCGGGTTGATGACCAGTTATGGAAATCATTGGCTCGGGGATCCTGCGTTTCAGCCGGTGTTTGATGAGCTCAACCGGCGGAATGCGATTGTTTATACACATCCGATAGACGCGCCGTGCTGCCAGGACATCCAGCCCGGCGTGAATCCTCCGACCATCGAGTACAACACCGACACGAGCCGGGCGATATTCAGCCTGCTCAACGGCGCTGCGACCCGATACGCGAACATCCGATTCATCTTTTCGCATGGTGGCGGGACCATGCCGTCTCTGATCCAGCGCTTTGGCATCGGCGCGGCCGATACCATCGCGGATGTTCTCGCCCGTCCGGCCGAGCCGAATTCAAGGCTCTACCATCTCAGACGGTTTTATTACGATACGGCGCAGTCCACCAATCCGGTTCAGATGCAGGGACTGAAGACGGTGGCCGGCGCATCGCAAATCGTTTTCGGTGACGATTACCCGTTCGGCGCGGGTCCGCTAAGACACCTTCAGGGCCTGCAAAAGTGCGGCTTCAACGCAGAGGAACTTCGCGGCATCCACCGGGAAAACGCTCTCCGAATACTTCCGCAATATAGAGGGTAACGATCTCAATGAACGGACCTTCTTATTTTGAAATACAAGCTGACAATATCAAACGCGCATCTGATTTTTACGCGCATGTCTTTGGTTGGAAGTTTACAAAAGCAGAAGGGCTCGCGGTTGAGTACTGGAGGATAGAAACCGACGGACCGAGAGGCGGTTTGCTCAAGCGACCCGCTAAAACACCTCCGCCCGAGTATGGGACGAATGCTTTTGTGTGCTCAATGGAGGTTGAAGACTTTGACAAGACAGCTCAAAAAATTGCGAGCGTCGGCGGCAAAGTTGCACTCCCTAAGGTTGCCGTCCCGGGCGTGTGCTGGCAGGGGTATTTTCTTGATACTGAAAGCAACGTATTTGGTATTTTCCAGGTCGACGCGAACGCAAAGTAGCACGATTCGATCGCAGCCGCGGAGCGGCGTTAGAGTGTAGCGCCGGGCGCAAGGGCGTGTTGCCCAATTCGAAAGAGAGAGACCGGGCACGGAAAAATGGATTCCCCTCCTTTTCAGAGAATGTTGCAAAACCTGGAGTAAGAACGGGAACGAGCCACAAGAGGCACAAAAGGCACAAGAATTTTGTGCTTCTTGTGCTTTTTGTGGCTAGATCCCCTCAC
>Ga0137397_10000757_pt1 | contig 22465 bp, 18 predicted proteins | sample czorhiz116metaG_FD_106658 | JGI IMG/M metagenome (GOLD analysis project Ga0137397, IMG submission 106658) | Vadose zone soil microbial communities from Angelo Coast Range Reserve, California, USA - czorhiz1.16 metaG | ecosystem: Environmental > Terrestrial > Soil > Vadose zone | place: USA... | reverse complement strand
GGTGATTGTCAGTGCATTCCAGAAGGGCGCGGCAAGCTGCGCCACTACAAGGGATAAGACAAGGGAAAACGTCAGGAGGAGAGTCTTAGTCTTTTTTGGACCAGGGAGGGACGACGCCGCTCATGCGAGCATACGCGATGAGCTGGCCCATGTGCTCGTTGGCATGGACGATGATGCGCAAGTACATGCCGTCCACAGTGGCATCGCGATCGGCGATGTGAACCTTGCGCTCGAGGTCTTTGGGCGTGGCCGCCAAATGGGCCTGCTTCACGGCGTCGAGGGAGCGCTTGAGCCAGTTGATGACCTCGGCTTTTGCGGTGACGCTCTTTTCCATCCCCTCTTTCGCGTCGGCGGGCATTTTGGGGCCGGTCACGCTGAGCAGGTGAAAATTCGCGAGGGCGATGTGCATGTAGACTTCGCTCGTGGAGCGCACACCGGGCGCGGGACGCCAGGAGAATTTTTCCTCGGGGGTGGCTTCGGCGAGCGCAAGCAATTGGCTCGACACGTGGCGCCACTCGCCGTCGTAGCCCTGCCAGATTCCTTCGGGGGCGGTTTGCGCGAATACGGGGCGCGCGGCGAATAAAAGTAGGAACACAAAAAGCGCTTTTCTCATGATTGCTCTCCAGGCTGGCTCTCTTGTTCCCATTCTATACCGTGATGACGCGGGGTGGCGCGATGGAAGCGTGGCGAAGAAAAGAGAGATTTCTCTCTGCGCAAGCCGACGCTTTCGCAGGAGCGAAAGCGGAAGAAAAAGCGTCGGCTTGCTCCGTTCGAAATGACGGGTAAGGGAGAGGCCTAGCGAACGGGGAAATAAGCACAGCCAGGATTCATCGCGCTGCATCGGCGCGATGGGGAGGAGGTGGCTGTGCCACGGCGCCGCCGCTACGGGGTGAGGGCGATTACGCGGAGGGGGCTGCCGGAACCACCGACGATTTTGAGGGGCGCGGCGATGACCACGGCGCCTGTCGGCGGCAACTGGTCGAGGTTGCAGAGGCTGGCGAGACCGAATTTTCCGCTGCCGTGCATGACGAAATGATTTGAGAAGGGCGGGTCAAACTTGGCGGCTTGGCCTGCGTCGGTGCCTACCGTTTCGACTCCTACACCCAAAACGTCGCGTTCGCCGGCCAGGAATTGCGAGCATTCTTTGGCCCAGCCGGGGGTGTGCGGGCCGTCGTCCTTAAGATTGATGTATTGGGCGGGATCGGTGCGCTTGGACCAGCCTGTGCGAAGGAGCACCCACGCGCCGGGCGGAATTTTTCCGTGCGCGGATTCCCATTGGCGGATGTGCGCGGAGGTCAGGAGAAAATCGGGATTGTTCTCGACGTCTTTCGTTACATCGATGACGCAGGCGGGACCGATGAATTTGCGCGGCGCGATGCTATCGACGGTGGAGTCCGGCAAGTCCTTGCCGCTGACCCAATGCACGGGGGCGTCAAAATGGGTGCCCGTGTGCTCGCCGGTTTCGAAGGCGTTCCAATACCAGGCGGGGCCGCGTTCGTCGTAGCGGGACAATTCGCGGAGAGTGAAAGGCGGAGAGTTGTTCCATTGCGGAGGGAGCGGAATCAGCGGCGTGGCGTGGCTGAGCGGCAGAGTGAGGTCCACGACACGCAAGCGGCCAGCGTTGAGTTCTTCGACCAGTCGCAGAAGGACTTCAGACATGACGAGCTCCAAGCGATTGGATGTGGCGGCGGAACTGGAAACGGTTTTCGAGCAGGCCCAGATCGGTGACGAAAGCTTTTGGTCCGGTGGCTTCGACCTTGGCGACGATGGTTTGCAATCCTTCACCCAAGATGGCTTGGCGGGCGGCGGCGGCGAAGTCCTCGACAGTGCGGACGGTCGAGGTCCGAGGGATGCCGGCGGCGCGAGCGATGCCTTCGAGATCGGTGCCGGTGCTCGTGGCGGTGGGGAATCCGCCGACGGAGAGGAGACTCTCGTTGTCAAAAACAATGTGGACGAGATTTTTCGGTTTATAGCGCGCGAGCGTACTCAAAGTGCCGAGGTTCATGAGGAGCGAGCCGTCGCCGTCAAGAACGACGACTTTCTGATGCGGCAAACAGAGCGCGAGTCCGAGGCCGGTGGAGGAAGCAAGGCCCATGGCGTGTTGCAAATAGAAAAAATTGGGGCGATGACCGAGCGATTGAAGTTCGGCGGGGAGCGCACCCATGATGGTGACGACGATACATTTTTCAAGGGCGGAATAGATGGCGCGAAGGCAATCGAGGCGAAGCATCATTCCTCCCACATCAAATCGCGCGTCAGGAGCAAAGCGACGGGCTGAAGGCTGCTTTCGGCGAGGGTGTGAGCTTGCGCGATGCGCTTTTCCACGGATGCGGGAGCGTCGAGGAACGAATAGGGGATGCTCATGGCGCGAAGCAGCGGCTCGGTGACGTTGCCGCCTTGCGTTTGCCAGGGGTCGCGCTCGCCAAACGAGCCGCGATAGGTGATGAGCATGAGCAGCGGAATTTTGTAAAGGTGGGCGAAGGAAACAATGCCGTTGATGGCGGCGAGAAAGCCGTGGTTCTGCATGAGCATGGCGGACTTGACGCCGGCAAAATGCGCGCCTGCGGAGAGGCCAACGCCTTCTTCTTCCTTGGCCAGGCGGACGAGAGTCATTTGCGGATCGTCTTCGGCAATGTGGATGAGGTGGACGAGCCAGGTTTCCGGGAGAGCGGAGAGCAGCCGTATGCCGCAGGCCTTCAGCGCGCGGTAGATGAGCTTCGAGTTTTCGAGAGAGACGGGCATGGTTCACGTGGGCGATGTTCGACGCGAACGCTCGCGCGACGGAGATTCTACGCCAGGGCTCTCTGCGACTCAATTTCCGGGGAGCGGGACCGAGCAGGCGCTGCAAAACCTTTCCTGGAAGGACGGCCAGGGGGTATTCTTTCCAGCGAGAGTCCGGACAAGGAGCTAGCGATGAAACTACGAACGAGTGTTTTTGTGGTGGTGGCGATGGTGATGGGGGCGGGAGTTGCGGGGGCTCAGCAGGCGGCACCAGCGGCAAGTGCGCCGCCCAGCGGAGCGGCGCCGGACATGGCGCCGGTGGCGAATCCGGTGAGTGGGTTTGTGAAGGCGGGAGTAGCGCGATACGAGAAGAACATGGTGGCAGCGGCGGAGGCCATGCCGGCGGAGAAGTATGTATTTAAACCTTCGCCAGAGATGAATTCATTCGGGCATTTGATGATGCACATCGCGGAATCGAACAATGCTTTCTGCTCGAAGATTTCCGGGCAGGCGGCGCCGGACGTGAAATTGTCGGAGAGCGATCCGAAGGACAAGCTGGTTGCCGCAGTGAAGGATTCGTTCGCGTTTTGTTCAACGGCGCTGGCGAAAGTGGACGATTCGAAGCTGGGAGAGCAATTCCCATTCTTCGGGGGCCGGCCGATCTCGCGGGGAGGCGCGCTGGTGGCGCTGGGCGGCAGTTGGACGGACCACTACGCGACACAGGCGATTTATTTGCGGCTGAACGGGATTTTGCCGCCGACAGCACAGCCGCCGAAGAAAAACTGAGCGCTGCTTATCGGGATCGGCAGTTCAGGCGCCCACTACAAACCTGTCTGATTTGAACCGCTATGCTTGCCGCGTGGAGGAAGAAACCGTTTCTAGTTCGCGGTGAGCGGAAGCCGCTCCCTCCAGTTCGCGGGCGGAGCGGCCGTGGTGCACGATCAGGTGCAGGAAGAACATCAGCACGAGGATACCGCCGAAGGTGACGACGATGGTGGCGCCCGTGGGCGTGTCCAGAACCACGCTGAGATAACAGCCGAGCGCGGAGACGAGCGTGCCCATGGTCCAGCCGATGGCAAGGCGCGAGCCGATGCGGTCCGCGAAAAGCATGGCGCCGACGCTGGGAACGATGAGGTAACAGAAGACCAGCAAGACGCCGGCGATGGCGACGGAAGACGTGACGACAAAACCAAAAGAAGCATAAAAGAGAAAATCCCAGAAGCGGACGTTCAGACCCGACTGTTCGGCCTTACCGTGGTTCATCGAGATGGCCAGAAATCTTTTGCGAAAAATAAAGTGGAAGATGCCGATAGCGCCGTAGAGGATGGCGGTTTTGCGAACTTCGGGCCAGGAAACCGCGAGGATGTTGCCGACGAGCATGTCCTTGAGGTGCTCGGTTTCGCCGGTGGCCTTGCTCATGAGCAGGATGGCGGTGGCGGAAGCAACGGCGTAAGCGATGCCGATGAAAGCTTCCTGAGGAATGTGGCCCCTGCTCGAGCGAGCGAAAGCGAAGATTCCTGCGCCAAGGAAAGTGAAGGCGAGGCTGATCCAGTACGCGGCGCGTCCATGCGGGTCCATGCCGGCAACGATGGCGACGGTGGCGCCGAGTGCGGCGATTTGCGCGAGGGCCAGGTCCACAAAAATGACCCCGCGCTCGACCACATGCACGCCCAAATAGGCGTGAATGCCGGTGAGGATAAGGCTCGCTATGAAGGGCGCTAGTAAGAAGAGAAGAATCTCCATTCCCCGGTCTCCTGAACCTTACTTCGTTGTGTCGAAAGCCTGCTTCAGTTTGTCAATATCGTAGTCAAACAGCTTGAAATAATCGGTGATTTCTTTTTCGCCGCCGACCGAAGGCATGAGCACGACGACCTTTGCGCCGGTGTCGCGGGCGATGGCATTGGGCGTTTTGAGGTCGAAGTAAGGCTCCACAAGGATGACCTTCACGCCGTCACGCTTCATCTGGCCGATCAGCTCGACGGTGTGTTGGGGGCTTGGAGGAATGCCGGGGCGCGGCTCAACGTAGCCGACAACATCGAGATGGAAGTGTTCGGCGAAATTGGGCCATGAGCGGTGATAGGTAACGACCTTGCGCCCGGCGTAAGGTTTCATTTCGGCGAGCCACTTTTCGTCGGCTTCCTTGAGGCGGTGTTCGAACGAATCGTAGCGTTGGGCGAAATAGGCGGCGTCGCCCGGGCGCATTTCAGAAAGTTTGTTTTGAATACCTTTGGCGATGCGCAGGCCGTTTTCGGGATCGAGCCAATAGTGCGGATTGCCGAGCGGGTGAACGTCGCCTTCGGCGCGGGTCACTTGGCCCGTGGGAATCTCGAGAATTTTAGCAAAGCGGGAAGCGTCAAAGTAGCCCGGTGCGCCCACTTGGATTTTCGGATTGGTGGACTGGCTGATGAGCGGAGGAAGCCAGCCGATTTCGAGCTCGAGTCCGACAACGATGAGCAGATCGGCGTGGCGGAGTTTCAAAAGAAAACTGGGCTTGGCTTCAACGAAATGAGGATCCTGGTAGCCACGGGCGATGGATTCGACGTCGACTCTATCCCCACCGATCTCCTGAGCAAGTGAGGCGAGGTCTGTGGTGGCCGTCATGATACGAAGTTTGCCGTCCGCACGGCTCGCGGGAGGCGGGCAAACGGCGGAGAATAAGGCAAAGGCTGCGATCAGAGCAAAAACACGTGCATGAGAACTGACGTCGCGCATGGTTTCTCCAAGTGGCACGGTCAGAACGGGTGCGCGCCGTGCGCGCCCATCACGAACAAGAACTGGAACAGAAATTCGTTGGCGTTGGTGAAGCGATCGTTGGGCACATCCCACAAATGGCCATAACGATACTGGCCACGGATCTGGCTGAACTCGCTGGGCCAATAGGTGAGGATACCGGAAAAACCGGTGTCCGTCAGGCTGGCATTCGTAGCGCGGCCACTGCGATCGAAGCGGCCGCCAAGAGTCCAGCGGCGGTTGACGCGGTATTCGGCGTCGGAATAGAGGCCGAATGCATGCTGGGTCTGGAAAATGTTGAGCGGAGACAGTTGGTCGCGGGCGCTCCAGAAGAATTCGTTGCGGAGGAGGAAGGAGTGGTAGATGGCGCGGCGGAGGGGCTTCCAGCGGAGCGTGGCATCGGCGGAGTAAAGGTTGGTCAGAAAATTTTCGGGATTAAGGGTTGTTGAGCCGGCGGTGTTGTGGCCACGCGCGTAGGAAACGCCGAGATCGAGGTTGGTCGATTCGCCTAGGTCCCTGTACGCGCGAATATGACCGACGACACTGAGATCCTGACGTCGAAGGGCCTGAAATACATCGTCGGAATCGCCGCGGTAAACTTGGGCCGTTCCCTGGAGGAACCAGTTTTTCGGCGCGGGCAGGAACCGCGAAAGGGAAATGCCGGCATCGTCAATGCCGTCTTCGCCGCCAACGAGATTGTTAGTCACGAGAGGCCGGTCGATGAACGGCAAGGCATGATTGTGGATGGTGTTGACCTTGCCAAATTCGGCGCGCATTTTTCCGACTTTCAAAAGGAGTCCTGCGGGAAGCGAAGTGAAGGTAACGTAACCTTCCTCGACATTTACGCCGGTTTCGCCGAAGGAGATAAAAGCATCGGCGCGCGCGTAGGGATCGATGATCGCTTGTAGACCCACTTCGGATTCGTGGAGTTCGAGCGAGCGCGACGGAGAAACGGTGTTGCGCCCGGCAGTGCCAATGAAGTCGCCAATCAAGCTGATATCGGGATTGAGCAGCTTGGCGTTGGAAGTAGCGCCGCCATAGGTTTGCGTTTGGGCGATCTGTGCGGCAGGCGGCGCAGGATTCGCCTCCGGCGCAACGGAAGCGGCGCTGGTCGAGGTTGCATTGGAGGGCAACATGCCCGGCTCGATTCGTGCGGACGCCAGCAAAAGATGACTTCCGGGCGCGGGTTCAGACGATTTCGTGTCGCGCAAGGTCTTTAGCTCCCTGCGGAGCGCGGCCACTTCGTCGGCTAGCGCGCGCACCCTTTCCTCGAGGGCCCTCATGCGCGTTTCTTCCATGTTTGCGGCAGGAATGTCGCGCTTGTCCGGCACGGAAGGCGCGTTCTGCGCATGAGCCATTGAGGAGAGGAGTAGCAAAGCGAGCAGAGCAGCGAATCGTTTCATGACATTACTCCTGGAGTTTGTGGGCTTGAGATTTTGTCGCGGCAAACGAGGAGACGGGTGGATACGCTGAGTCTTGTCCTGCATGTTGTTACTAGGACGAAACTTAGGCAGAAATAGTTGCACGGTCAAGTCACCATGGTGCAGAAGCCCCGCTGCGGTCACGCGAAATGTCCCGCCTGTTCTGCAGCCTCGAGCGCAGGCTTCCGGCGAGAATTCCGAATCAATCTCTATTTCTGGGCGAGATAAGTCTTGGCTTCGGCGAGTTCGGGGCGGTCCGCGCCTGCGCCGCAGATTTCGGCTAGCTTGGCATAAAACGACTGCGCTCCACCGGCATCGCCGGTGGCTTGCGCGGAACGAGCGGCGCCTAGCAGCCCGTTAAAGCGATTCGGCGAATTCTTCAGGACCGTTTTGTATTCGGCGAGCGCTTCGGCCGGGCGCTTGAGTTCCATGAGCATGTCCGCGAGCATTTCGCGCGCGGGAACGCTGACAGATTCGCCGCCACCTTTATCCTGACGATCGGCGCCAGCGCGCAACTCCTGAAGAGCTTCGTCGGATTTCCCCTTGGCGAAGGCCAGCCAGCCTTCGGCTTCGCGGAGATCGGTGGCTTTTTCGTTCGAGGTGCTATAGCCCTCTTTTCGCGCGCGCTTCTCGCGGTCAGCGACAAGTTTCGAGAGTTCCTTGACGTCAGCTTCCGCGCCAGCCACATCGCCGCTGCGGGCAGCGCCGATGCCGCGTGCCCAATAAACACTGTCCAGCCAATCTTTGTGAGTCGCTGGAACCGGCAAGTCGGCAGCTTCTTTCCAGCGGTGCAACTCCAAAGCAGTCCGCGCGGTGAAATAGGCGCGATGTTCGGCTTTACTCTCTTCGTCTGCTCCAACCACATGATCAGTATGCTCGATGACTTCGCGGGCTTTGGCTTCCTGACCGCTCTGCAGATAGGAATAGCTGAGGAAGTCCATGGCATGTGTTTGATAGTGAGATTCGGCGAGATGCATTTCCGCGGCATGAGCGCCGGAGGCGTTGGCAACAATGTTTGACGCGATGGAATCCTGCCACAGGCCAAGCCTCACAAAGATATGAGATGGCATGTGCAGAGCGTGGGCGGAATCCGGCGCGATGGCGGCGTAGCGGCGGGCGGCTTCGAGGCCTTGGGCTGCGAATTCGGGACGATCGGTGGCGTGAATCATGTAGTGCGCGACGCCCGGATGGTCCGCGTGCTGCGTCAGGAGCGGCTCGAGGACGGAGATGGCCTTCTGGCGGTCGGCTGTTTCATTCTCGTGGTCCTCATACGCCAACGACACGAGCGATAGAGCATAGAACGAGCCGAGTTCCACGTCGCCAGGGTTCTCTCGATAAAGATGTTCCAACACGGCGGAGTACGCCTTGATACGGTCGGCATGAGACATTTTTGATTTCTTCTGAAAGAAAGCGGCGGCAGCATCAAGGAAGCTCTGTTCCCGCGGATTGGCCGAATGGAGTTTTTGCGCTGCCTCGATGTCTTTGCGGCCCTCCTTCAGAGTCTTGTCATTCGGGAAATCCCAGAGCTGATGAAACCGAGCCATCGCTTTGCCCCAGTGGGCCATGGCGCACTTCGGTTCCTTGGTGGCCGCGCCGGAGAAAGTCTGCTCGGATTCCTTGTATTGGAACGAATGGAGCAGCGCGACGCCCTTTTCAATAGAGGGTTGCACGTCGGCGGTGCAGCTTGTGGGGAAATTCACCTTGCCGAGTTGATCCGGCAGCGCAGCCGATAAGATATCCGCCCGCGAAGCTGCGGGTTGAATGGCGAGAACAATGAGTAGCTGCCCGAGGGCTAAAGCGATCCGCTTTGGACAGCGCATGATTTCATCCTCCCGTTTGCTTGCGGTGATTCTACCTCCGGCGATTGGCTTTCGTGGAGATAAACGTTTGGCGGCGAAGCGCCGCAGGGGTTGGACGCGGCTTCGGCGCGGAGGCTACAATGGGCATGGAGCGGTACTTCGAAGCAGGTGAGGGTGCGAAAGCTGTTTGAACCAATGCAGAATCTCTGAGGTGCTGCGGATAGACAGCCTGTGTGCACGGCCTGTCCCGCTGGCGAGTCTCTCGTCGTAGCAAGAAGGATGAAGACGCGCGAGCGGGGCAGGAAAGCCTAACGGTTGGCTCGTGGCGCCCACTTTATTCAGAGGTTCACAGCCTAGCTCTCCACGGCCAAGCGGTCCGCTCCATTTTTTGTGTGATGCGGCACAAAGGAGCGCATGCGCGTACTTTTTGTTGGAGACATCGTCGGCTCGCCCGGACGGCAGATCGTTCGCGATCGGCTGGCGGATATCGTTGCGCAGCGGCAGATTGATTTGGTCATCGCCAACGGCGAGAACTCAGCATCGGGATTCGGGATCACGCCGCGGCTGGCGGAAGAACTCTTGAAAATGGGAATCGACGTGCTGACCGGCGGAAATCATAGCTGGGACCGCAAAGAGATTCTGGAGTTCCTGCCGCATGAGCCGCGGCTGCTGCGGCCAGCGAATTTTCCGGAAGGCAATGCGGGCAGCGGGCTCTACATGGGTACAGCGAAAAATGGCGTGAAGTATGCCGTTCTGAACCTGCAGGGACGCGTGTTCATGACTCCGATTGACGACCCCTTCCGAAAAGCCGACAGCGAGCTAGCGCGAATTCCAGAGGACGTCGCCTTCGTGTTTGTGGACATGCACGCGGAAACCACCAGCGAGAAAATCGCCATGGGCTGGTATCTCGATGGCCGGGTGACCGCGGTCGTCGGTACGCACACGCACGTGACTACCGCGGACGAACACGTCTTTCCGCAGGGCACGGCCTACATAACGGACGTGGGAATGACCGGGCCGCATGGCGGCGTGATTGGGATGGACCGCAACGGCATCATCGGGAAGTTTCTCAGCGGGCTGCCCGCGCGGTTCGAGGTGGCTTCCGGGGACGTGCAAATGAACTGCGTCTTGATCGAAACCGACGACGAAGGACCGCGCAACACCGCCGGCCGCTTGCGCGCCCTCTCCATCGAACGCCTGCGCTTCTGTATTGACTAATCGTCAAGGCACGCGGTAGCAACCCGGGGCAACCTGCGCGCCTCCGTAGTAATCTGAAGACTCATGCGACAGAGGGTGGGTTCGATTGTGAGAGTTCTTGCGGTGATGTGTCTGCTGGCGTGCGCGGCGGGGAACGCGGCCGCGCAGGATGAAAGTGACCTCAGCGCCAGGCAGCGGATTTTCACAGGCGTGGGTCCCGGACTGCGCACCGTGAAGCGCGGCGCCGACGGGCGGCTGTACATTCTGGCCTCGCCGTCGCCGGGTTTGCTGGTGTTTGATGCGCAAGGCAAACAGGTTCTCTCCATCAACGAAATCGGCATAGCTTCGAGTGGTACCGGTCAGGGACATGCCCTGATCACGTTCGGCGAAGACTGCGATGGCGCCGCTGATGGAAAAATTTACGTCGCGGACCGCGGTGCCAACCTCGTCCAGGTTTTCTCGCCCGGCGGCACACTGCTTCGTTCGATTCCCGTGAAGGCGCCGGTCGCTGTGGCTGCCTTGCCCGACGACGAGGTCGCGGTGGGCACACTTCGCGAACCGAACCTGGTGATTGTTTTCGACAAGAACGGGAGGGACGTGAGAGAGTTTGGCGAGCCGGAACCGATCACGGAACGCGCGGAACTGAATCGCTATCTCAACATCGGGGAGATGGCCACTGACGGCCAAGGCCATCTCTACTATGGTTTTACGTATTTGCCGGAGCCAACCGTGAGGCAATTCGATAGGCTGGGCTATGCGCGGCAAGATATTCAGTACACGGCGCTCGATGCCATGCCGGCGGCGCAGGCCGCCCGCAAGGAGATCGAACGCCAGGAAAGCAAAGGCCAGCAACCCTCGCTCAAGCGCGTTCTTACCGCCGTGGGCGTTGACCGCGCAAATGGGGAAGTCTGGGTCGCGCTCTACAACAGGCTGCTGCATTTCGACAAGGAAGGGAACCGCCGCGCCACTTACAAAATCTACACGCCGGAGGGCGCGAGGCTCGAAGCCAACGCCATTCTCGTGGAGCAGGACCGTCTGATTATCGGAAGCGACCCGCTGGGCATCTACGAATTCGAACGGCCCGACAAAAAAGATTCGAAATAGGCGTAGTTTTCCTCAGGCAAACTTTTAGCTGTTCTCCGTATCATTCGCGCGTGACGTGAATATTTGTTCACAAATACCGCCAAAATCGGCATCAATCTGCGCGATTGCACAAGTTTTGTGCTTGTGGAAAAACTGTGCATGGGGTGTGAAAGTCGGTGCATGCCTTCTCCTATTTTTCTCTTGCTCCCCGCGCTCCAATCAGAGACAATCCCGCGCTGACTCATAGCGGCGGTACGTGGGCCGACAATTCCAGACGGGCCGCGCGCGGGGCGACAGGGGCGAAGTGGAGCGTTCCGGCGCGGGCAAGAATCCCGAAGCCTGAAGAAAGACACAAGTGAACCTGCTTTCCACAGCTTTTTCACATCTGTGGAAATAGCACAGGGGTTTCTTTTCTCTTCCGATGACGACAGCAACTCAAACAGGGCGTGAGCGCGAAGCTGTGAATTCCTGGGACAAGTTTCTCGAGCGGGTAAAGTCCCGGGTCAGCATCAACACTTTTACCACGTGGTTCCAGCCGACCAGGCTGAACCGCGCGGAAGGCGACACCCTCTACATCCAGATTCCCAGCGCCGTCTTCCGGCAGGTGCTGACGCGCACGTACGGCGACATCGTCAAGGCCGTGTTCCATGAAGTCGGTACGCCCAACATGAAGGTGCAGTACGTATGCACCGAAGAGGAGCCGGTTCAGGCAGCGCCGGTGGTTTCCGGTGTGAAGCAGACAAAACTGGATTTTGAGAGCAGCGACCACCAACTCAACACGCGCTACACGTTCGATTCGTTTGTGGTCGGCAAATCCAATGAGTTCGCTCATGCCGCTTCGCGCGCGGTGGCCGAGCAGCCTTCAAAAGCCTACAACCCGCTGTTCCTCTACGGCGGCGTGGGCATGGGCAAGACGCACTTGATGCACGCCATCGGTCATACCATCAAGAAGCGCAATCCGGCCATGCGGCTGAGTTACGTCAGCGCGGAAAAATTCACCATCGAAGTGATCAACTCGCTACGCTTTGACCGCATGATCAGTTTCCGCGACCGTTTCCACACCGTGGACGTGCTGTTGGTCGACGATATTCAGTTTATCGCCGGAAAAGAGCGCACCCAAGAAGAGTTTTTTCATACGTTCAACGCGCTCTACGAGCAGCAGAAACAGATTGTGATTTCCTCGGACTGCCTGCCGAAGGACATCAATTCCATCGAAGAACGCCTGCGCTCGCGGTTTGAGTGGGGATTGATTGCGGACATTCAGCCGCCGGACCTCGAAACCAAGATCGCCATCCTGCAAAAAAAGGCGGAGAATGACCGCTTCAGCTTGCCGGACGACGTGGCCGAATACATCGCGCGGGCTATCAAATCCAACGTGCGGGAGCTGGAAGGCGCGTTGACGCGGCTGATGGCCTACGCCTCGCTGACCGGTGCGACGATTTCGCTGGGGACGGCGCAGCAAGTGCTGCGGAACATCATTGCTTCGCAGGAAAAACGCGTCACCATCGATTTGATCCAGAAACGGGTGAGCGAGCACTTTAATTTGCGGGAGCAGGACCTGAAAGTTCGCAGCAACACGCGCGCGATTGCCTTTCCGCGGCAAGTGGCGATGTATATCGTGAAGCAGCTCACCACCGCTTCGCTTCCGGAGATTGGCCGCCAATTTGGCGGCAAGCACCATACGACCGTGTTGCACTCGATCAACAAGATTGAAGAGTTGCGCCGGTCCGACAAAGACTTGAACCGCACAATCACACGTTTGATGGACGCGTTGCAGTAAGCCGCTGAGCTTCTCCCTCTCAGTTTTCTCCGGGCTGCAGGATGCTCGTTCCACCTGCGTTTCGCATTTTTTCTCCAATTGTTCTGTGTTGGCTTTCCAATCCTCTCAAGATTCACCCGCAGCCATCTGCTTGCGCCCTGTGGAGAAGGCTTGAGAAACGAGCGGAAAATATGTTGATAGGTGTGGATCAAATTCTGGAATTGACAGCTAACTCACTGCTTGGGGTTACGTTTTCCGCGATACTCACAAAGCACCACTTGGATCGCGGCCCTCTAAAGTAAGTACGCGATGGGAGTTTCCGTGGTTTCCACAGATTCACAGCGCTCATCACAACAACAAGTTTCATATTCTTCTGAACTTGAATAAGAGTCTGCTGTACTGATAGTCCTCGTAGATGTTTCGTCTTTGGGGGCGAAGAGAATCGTCGTTTCCCACTCATTTCCACAGAGCTAAAGCACAAAGTGAGCTTTATTAGTGGCTGAAAAGCGAGTAAAGTACGGCAGCGGTGGAATTTAGCTACAGAGGCCTCGTCTCAGGCCTGATCGAGGGTAAACTTCACAATGACCGCACCCGGAACGGCACGCGAGGAACATCAAGAGATGGAATTCAGCGTCACAAAATCCGCGCTGTTGAATGAACTCTCGACCACGCAAGGCGTCGTCGAACGCAAAACGACGATTCCTATTCTGTCGAATCTGTTGGTCGAGGCCAAGGGAAGCCGGCTAACGATCACCGCGACGGACCTTGAGCTGAGCATTCGCACGTCGTGCGAAGCCAAGATCAAGAAAGAAGGTGCGGGGACTATCCCTGCCAAAAAGCTACTGGAACTGGTGCGCCTGCTTCCCGAAGGCGAGATCAAGGTCAAGCTCCTCGAAAATCACTGGGTGGAAATTGTTAGCGACAAGAAGAAATACAAGCTGGTAGGCATGGCAAAGGAGAACTTCCCCGCGCTGCCGGTGATGCCCCACACGCTGGTGAAGATCCCCGCTCCGATCATTGAGAACCTCATTCGAAAAACAAAGTTTGCCATCTCCATGGAAGAGTCGCGCTACACGTTGAATGGGGGCCTGCTGATCTTGAAGCCTGACACGCTGGCGATGGTGGCGACCGACGGCCACCGCCTGGCGCTCGCGGAGACCGATCACAAACTTGCGGGACTGAATGGCGAAGTGAAAGTGCTTATTCCGAAGAAGGCCATGGACGAAGTCGAAAAACTTTCCAGCGCCGCCGGTTCCGACGCGCACATCGAATTTGCAAAAGACGAGAGCCACCTATTTTTCCAAGTCGCCCATCGGCTGCTAATTTCGCGGATCCTTACCGGCCAATTCCCGAACTACGAAGCGGTGCTGCCGCGGGACAACAACAAAACGGTGGTCATCGAGCGAGCGGAATTAGGTGATGCCGTGCGGCGCGTCTCGCAGCTTGCCGATCAGCGCTCCCACGCCGTGAAGCTGGCCGTTTCGAACGAAGGCATCGAAATATCCGCCTCCAGCCCGGAATACGGCGAAGCAAAAGAAACCATCGAGAAAGAATTCAAAGGCGAGCCCATCGCCATCGGTTTCAATTCCAGCTACATGCTGGATTTTCTCGGTGCCGCGGCCGATGGCCCGATCAGCATCGAACTGAAAGACGAACAATCCGCCGGACAGATGCGCCCGCTCGCCGACGAGTCCTACCGCTACCGCTACATCATCATGCCCATGCGCATCTGAAGGGCAAAAACCGAGAAAAACTCAATCAAAAAGGCGCCTGTCGAGGCGCCTTTTCTTATTTTCAAGGCTGAATCGGAAATCCCACGGAACACTAAGTAAAGAAACTACTTATTCCAGCGCTGAGATCATTCTATCGCTTGAGAAAATGCTCTCAATCGGGTATAATTTTTGGGTTGTCGATTCGCTGATTCGTATCCTCCAAATCGACACGTCCGCCAGGTAAAAGTGACCCAGAATTTGGGCTTCGCGCCAGGAGCTCGGGGGCCACGGACCTGGAGAAACATGAGTCTTCGCCACGTCTCGCTGCGCGAGATGGGATGGAGCAGGAACCCTACGAGTTCTGGATTTTGCCCAGCGAAACCGGAATCAAAGGGTAAGGCGTCGGCCGCTTTTGCGGCCGCACGAAAATGACGATCGGAACATTCCGAACACACGCCTTCCTTGCTTCACAGAAAACGAGTTTTGAGCGCGGACGCCTGCTCCGAATGGCCCGGGGTCCGTCCAGCGCCGCAGGTCTGCGTCAGCGGTTGCAAGGCCAGGAGATGACATGGGCGACAAAGAAAACGTGAGCGGCACGCCGCAAGGCGGCCACAAGTACGACGCGAAATCGATCAAGGTTCTCGGCGGGCTCGAGGCCGTGCGCCTGCGTCCCGCGATGTATATCGGTTCGACCGGCGAGATGGGCCTGCACCATCTCGTTTGGGAAGTGGTGGACAACTCCGTTGACGAAGCGATGGCTGGCTTCGCGGATGAAATCAACGTCACCGTGCACGCGGACAACTCCGTCACCGTGGTGGACAATGGCCGCGGCATTCCCGTGGACATGCACGCGACGGAGAAGCGTCCGGCCGCGGAGGTCGTCCTGACCGTACTTCACGCGGGCGGAAAATTCGACAGCGACACCTACAAAGTTTCGGGTGGTCTCCACGGCGTAGGCGTTTCCGTCGTCAATGCGCTTTCCGACTGGCTGGAGCTGGAAATTTCGCGCGACGGCGCGGTGTGGGAACAGACTTACGAAAAAGGCAAGCCCACCAACAAACTGAAGCAAACCGGAAAAACCCGCAAGACCGGAACGAAAGTTACGTTTCATCCCGATCCGACGATTTTCGATAAGACGGAGTACAGCTTCGATACGCTGGCGCAGCGCTTGCGCGAGCTGGCCTTCCTGAACAAGGGTTTGAAAATCACCCTCACCGACGAGCGCACGGAAAAGACCGCGGAATTCAAATTTACCGGCGGAATCACGGAATTTGTCAAACACCTGAACCGCGGAAAATCGACGCTGCACGATTCGCCGATCTACATCGAAGGCAAGCGAGGGAACGTCGAAATCGAAATCGCGCTGCAGTACAACGATACCTACGGCGAAAACATTTTTGCGTTTGCGAACACTATCAATACGGTGGACGGTGGCACGCATCTTTCCGGTTTTCGATCCGCGTTGACGCGATCGATCAACAACTTTGCTTCCGCGGCCGGCATGCTGAAGGAGCAGAAGGACGAAGTCACCATCACGGGCGACGACGTACGTGAAGGTCTCGTCGCCGTGGTCAGCGTGCGCCTGCCGCAGCCACAATTCGAGGGGCAGACTAAAGGCAAGCTCAATAGCGACATCAAGGGCGACGTCGAGCAACTCGTCAACGAAAAGCTCGGCGAATGGTTTGACAAACATTCGACCGTGGCGCGCCGTATTATTTCCAAGTGCATTGACGCGGCCCGTGCCCGCGAAGCTGCCCGGAAGGCGCGCGAACTGACGCGCCGCAAGTCCGCCATGGATTCCAGCGGCTTGCCGGGAAAACTCGCCGATTGCCAGGAACGCGACCCAGCGCGCTGCGAATTGTTCGTGGTCGAGGGCGAGTCGGCCGGAGGCTCGGCGAAGCAGGGTCGCGACAGGAAATACCAGGCGATCCTGCCGCTCAAAGGGAAAATCCTCAACGTCGAAAAAGCACGCTACGACAAGATGCTCGGCCACGAAGAAATTCGCGCCATCATCACTGCGCTCGGCACCGGCATCGGCAAGGACGATTTCGACGCCGGAAAACTGCGCTACCACAAGATTATTCTGATGACCGACGCGGACGTGGACGGCAGCCACATCCGTACGCTGCTGCTGACGTTTTTCTTCCGGCACATGAAGGAGCTGATCGACCGCGGGCACATTTACATCGCTCAGCCGCCGCTCTACCGCGTGAAGCGCGGGAAGAGCGAAAAATACATCCGCGACGAACGCGATTTCGCACGCGAGTTGATGAAGCGCGCCACGGAAGACCACATCGTAAAGGCCAAGGAAGGCGTGACGCTGCAGGGCGCCGGACTGACTTCCTTTCTCCTCAACGTGCAGGAATACGAAGCGGTGGGCGCGAAGCTTGGGCGGCGGCTGAAAGAGCCGAAGCTGGCGGAAGTACTGGCGGAGAGTGGCCTGGACAAAAAAACGGACTTCGAAGAAAAGAAATCCGTCGAGAAACTCCTGAAGGACATCGAAAAAGCAAAACTGAAGCTTGAAGGGAAGGTCGCCTTCGACGAAGAGCATAGCCTGTATGAAATCCTGCTGGAAGCGCCGAACAATTCCAAAATCAACTGGGCGCTGGCAGCGACCGCGGAATACAAGCGACTGCGCGCGCTGGCGAAACAGATCGATGAATTCAACAAGCCGCCGTTCACCGTGTCGCGAAACGGCGACAAGGCCGTCAAGGAAAGGGCCCAGGACGTGCTGAGCTACGTGATGGAGGACGCGAAGAAAGACTTCACCATCACACGGTTCAAGGGCCTGGGCGAAATGAATCCGACGCAGCTCTGGGAAACGACGATGAACGCGGATACGCGCACGCTGCTCAAAGTGAAGCTCGAGGATGCCGTGGCCGCCGAAGATATTTTCACGACGCTGATGGGCGAGAACGTCGAAGCGCGCCGCAAGTTTATCGAGGACAACGCGCTCGAAGTTGTGAACCTGGATATCTGACGCGTGGCGGGCGAAACCAAGGCCGACGGCGGGACGATTCGCAGCGCGGTTCGCTGGGGTCTGGTTCTGGCGGCGGTGGCCACTTTTGGATTTCGGTTGCCGCGGCTCGCACATGAGTTGCGGGCATGGCGCGAGGCAGTTCGGTTGGGTGACGCATCGGGAGTTGTGAACTGGCGGACTTTTTTCGTTGCTGACTCGATTGGGCTCTTAATTGTTTTGGCGTTCGGCGTGATGATCTATTTCGTTTTGCGGCCGCATGGCAAGAGCCAGCCGTGATGTATCAGTTGGGTTGGGCGACGCTGCCGGGACTGCGCGGTTTGAGCGTGAGCGAGTTTCGCGTGACGCCGACAAACGCGCCGGACAACGATCGAGGCGTGGCGATGAACTTTGCAGACGAAGCCGAGCGCGACGCGTTTCTGCGCGAGATCGAGGCCGAGTTCGCGTCGCGACGATTCACGAATTCGGCGGACGCGTTTGACACCGTAAAGGCGTACGTGGTCGAGCGCGCAGCAAGACGATAGAAAGAGAGTATTCGAGCTACAGCGAGGGGAAATGGCGGACGAACAAAACCTGTCGGTAATGATTCCGGTTGATATCGAAGCGGAGATGCGCAAGTCGTATCTCGATTACGCGATGAGCGTGATCATCGGGCGCGCGCTGCCGGACGTGCGCGACGGCTTGAAGCCGGTGCACCGCCGGATTCTTTTCGGCATGTACGAGCTGGGACTCACGTCGACTAGGCCCTACCGCAAATGCGCGAAGATCGTCGGCGAAGTGCTTGGCAAATACCATCCGCACGGCGATACGCCGGTCTATGACGCGCTGGTGCGCATGGCGCAAGACTTCAACATGCGCTATCCGCTGGTGGATGGGCAGGGCAACTTCGGCTCCGTTGACGGCGACATGCCCGCGGCGATGCGGTACACCGAAGCGCGGCTCTCGAAAATCGCGGAAGAATTGCTTGCCGACATCGAGAAAGAAACCGTCGATCACATTCCCAACTTCGACGAAACGGAAAAAGAGCCTACCGTTCTTCCCACGCGAGTGCCAAATCTGCTGGTCAATGGCGCAAGCGGCATCGCGGTCGGCATGGCGACGAATATCCCGCCGCACAACCTGCGCGAAATCATTGACGCCACCGTGCTGATGATCGAGAAGCCTGACACGACCTTGAAAGAAGTGATGAAGCTCGTACCCGGTCCGGACTTTCCGACCGGCGGCTACATCGCCGGACGCGAGGGGATTGAAGCGGCGTACAAGAGCGGCCGCGGCAGCTTCACCATGCGCGCGAAGGCCGCTATCGAAGATGTCGGCAAGGACCGCGAAAACATCGTCATCACGGAAATTCCGTACCAGGTCAACAAGGCCACGCTCATCAAGCGCATCGCCGAACTGGCGCAGAACAAAAAGATCGACGGCATTGCGGACGTGCGCGATGAAAGCGACCGCGACGGCATGCGCGTCGTCGTCGAGCTGAAACGCGGCGAGGAATCGCAGCTCGTTCTGAACAATCTCTTCAAGCACACACAGATGCAGGAATCGTTCGGCATGATCATGCTGGCGATCACGGGCGGGCAACCGAAAGAGATGGGGCTGCTGGAATTCATCCGCCTGTTCATTGACCACCGCCGCGACGTGGTGCAGCGCCGCACGCGTTACGAGTTGCGCAAGGCTCGCGAACGCGAACACATTTTGACCGGTTACCAGGTGGCGCTCGATCATCTTGATGACGTGATTCGCATCATTCGCGGATCGGCGGGCCGGGCGGAAGCCAAGGAAAACTTGCTCAAGTTTTTCTCCGAGCAGGACGTCACGGTCACGGAAAACGGAAAATCCAGGAAGATCGAGGGCGTCAAGCTGGATGGCAGAAAGTACAAGCTCGGTGGAATCGAAGGGGAAACGGCGCGCGCGATTACCGGCGGCCTGACGCCCGTTCAGGTGGATGCGATCCTCGAATTGCAACTGCACCGCTTGACGCAGCTTTCTGTCGACGAAATTCTCAAGGAACTGAAGTCCATCCGCGAGCGCATCACCGAGCTGGAAGAAATTCTGGCCAGCGAGAAAAAGCTAAAGTCCGTAATCATCGGCGAGCTGAAGGAAGTCCAGAAGGATTATGGCGACGACCGGCGCACACAAATCGTGGACAAGGTCGACGAAATCAAGCTGGAAGACCTGATCGCCGATACGGAGATGCTGATTACCGTGAGCCATGCGGGCTACATCAAGCGCACGGCGGCGGATACGTATAGGCATCAGTCGCGCGGCGGCAAGGGGCGCATCGGCGCGAAGACGAAAGAAGAAGATTTCGTCGAGCACCTGTTCATCGCTTCGGCGCACAGCTACATTTTGCTGTTCACGTCGAAGGGGCGCGTCTACTGGCTGAAAGTGTACGAGCTGCCGGAAGCCGCGGCGGCCACGCGCGGCAAAGCCATTTCCAGCCTGGTGAAATTCCAGGAAGATGAAAAACTTACGGCGCTTGTCGCGGCGCGCAACCTGGAAGAAGCAGACAAGTTCGTGTTCATGGCCACGAAAAGCGGCACGGTGAAGAAATCAGCGTTGACGGAATTCTCGAATCCGCGCTCGACCGGAATCATCGCGCTCACCCTGGACGGCAAGGACGAGCTGATCGGCGCGAAGCTGACCGACGGCAAGAAAATGATTTTCTTGGCCAGCCACGAAGGCCAGGCGATCCTCTTCCGCGAAACAGAAGTACGGCCGATGGGGCGCAACGCCGGCGGCGTGAACGGCATGGATCTCGCCAAGGACGACTACGTCGTGAGCATGGACGCGGTCCAGCCGGACTTCGAGATCACCGCCAAGGAACACAACACCACCACGCAGAATCTTGAGGAGCTCGAGAACGAGCAGATCAAGGACTCGCTGGTGACGCTGATGCTGACCGTGGCGGAGAAGGGTTACGGCAAGCGCACGCCGCTGGCGGAGTACCGCATCACGTCGCGCGGCGGCAAGGGCGTGGTCAACATGAAAACCACGGACCGGAACGGATTCGTCGTAGCCACGCTGCAGGTGACGGAAGAATCGGACGTGATGATCATTACGCACAACGGCAAAGTCATTCGCGTGCATGCGAATGAAATCCGCGAAGCAGGCCGTTCGACGCAGGGCGTACGTTTGCTGCGGCTCGAAGAGGACGACTCCGTCGCCGCCGCCGCCGTGCTGCAGGAAGAAAACGAGGAAGAGAAGAAGTAAATCCGCGACAGAGAGAATTATTTTGGGGCACGATGATTCGTGCCCCTTTTCTGTTTCGGCCTGCGTTACACTACTTTCCCATGAAAATTACGCGCCGACTTTTTGCCTTCATTCTTCTCCTTGCTCCGCTCGTTTTTTCGTTTGCCGACGGATCAACCGGCAAGCCCGCTGCAAGTCACAAGTATCTCGTTTTCGTTGGGACGTACACGAACAAAACGGAGAGCAAGGGAATTTACGCGTACGAGTTTGATGCGGACAGCGGGAAGCTGACGCCGAAGGGCGTTGCGGCGGAGACGCCGGATCCATCTTGGGTGGCAGTCCACCCGAGCGGAAAATTTCTGTATGCCGCGAACGAGGCGGGCAAATTGAGCACAGTAAGTGCTTTTGTGATTGATCCGAAGAGCGGGAAGCTGACGCTGTTGAATCAGCCTCCGTCGCTCGGCGAAGATCCGTGCTATTTGTCGTTCGACAAGACCGGCAAGTACGTACTCGTTGCGAATTACAGTTCGGGAACGATAGCGGTGTTCCCGATTTTGGCGGATGGCCGGCTGGGAGAACGCACCGCGCTGGTGAAAGATCAGGGCGCCACGGGACCGGACAAGGAGCGGCAGGAAGGCCCGCACGCGCACTGGATTGAGACTTCGCCGGACAATCGCTTCGCGCTGGTGGCCGACCTGGGCCTGGATGAAGTGCTGGTCTACAAGTTCGATGCCGCGAGCGGCACGCTCACGCCGAATGAACCGGCGTTCGCCAGATTGAAGGCTGGATCTGGACCGCGGCACCTTGCGTTTCATCCGAAGGGGAAATTTGTTCTTGCGGTGAGCGAACTGAGCTCGGCGGCAACGTCGTTCGCTTACGACGCGAAAAAAGGGACGCTCAAGGAAATTGGGACGGTGTCGACGCTGCCACCTGGATTCTCTGGCCGGAACGAGGTGGCCGAAGCCGCCGTATACCCGAACGGAAAATTTCTCTACGTTTCCAACAGAGGCAACGAAAGCATTGCGATTCTTTCCATTGATCCTGCGAAGGGAACGCTTGGACCGGTTGGCGGGATTCCCACGGGCGGCAAAGAGCCGCGGCACTTTGCGATCGACCCGAGCGGCAAATACCTGCTGGCGGAGAACCAGCTCTCGAACAACATTGTCGTTTTCAAGATTGATCTCGCCACGGGCGGCCTCACGCCTACCGGGCAGGTTGTCGAAGTGCCGTCACCCGTGGACATCACGTTCTTGCCGCAACAATGAGCGTGGTAGGCGTCCATCGCTGGGAAACGGCTTGCGCGTTGGACGATTTAGGTTACAATCCCGGCCATTATGGCGAAGCGAAAGCCCAGAAAAGTGGGAGCGAAAAAGCCTAGACGCAGGATATGGAAAGCGCTTGGGGCGGGTGGCAGGAAGCTACCTAAAGACGCCGTGACGCTCATCGTGATCCTGCGGGCGCGCGAGGGACAGGAGACCTTGCTGGAAGCGGAACTGCGCGCGCTGGTTGGTCCCTCGCGAAAAGAAGAGGGCTGCCTTCGCTATGATTTGCATCGGTCCGTTGACACGCCCGGCGCGCTGCTGCTTCATGAAGTGTGGACGAGCCGCGAGGCGCACACCAAGCATACGAATACGCCGCATTTCCTGCGGTGGAACGCGCGCAAGGACGCGCTCCTCGCTTCTCGCGATGCCATCTTCTGGAAGCAGATTGCGTAAGGCGAGCTGCCAGGCTAGCCTTCCGGCGAGGCGAGATAGTAGCCGGGGCGGGCGCGAACCTTCAGGTTTTTCGCGTCGTTGCGAACAATATTCACTTTGATTTCGTGGTAGCCGGCAGCATTTGAACCGGCCGGGGTATAGCTGATGGTGTATTGCGAG
>Ga0137397_10000753_pt1 | contig 22515 bp, 11 predicted proteins | sample czorhiz116metaG_FD_106658 | JGI IMG/M metagenome (GOLD analysis project Ga0137397, IMG submission 106658) | Vadose zone soil microbial communities from Angelo Coast Range Reserve, California, USA - czorhiz1.16 metaG | ecosystem: Environmental > Terrestrial > Soil > Vadose zone | place: USA... | reverse complement strand
GCGGCCGTCGGCGTGCGTTCCCGATACAACGAACGTGGCGATTTCCTGGTCACCGCCATGCCTGTCGCCGATGAAAGCGCTCCACCCGAACTGGAACGGATATTTCCGCACATCGTGTCTGGCGGAGGCTACACGACCCAAATCCTCATCTTCAACAACTCTTCGACGGATTCGAACAAAGCCATGATCCGCTTTCGAACTCAGTCGGGCGAAACCGTGAATCCGCTCCTGAACTAGTGGGCTGTAACAGTGAAATTGGCAGTGGCAGTATCGCGACCACTGATTCCCCTCCTGGAACAGGAGGGGTGGACGCGCCATTAATAAAATGCTGCGAAGCCACCGCTGATGGCGCGGACGGGGTGGTCAGGTTCGCGGAATCTTAAGAAAGCTTTCCTGAAACACTCATCGGTCATGACCACCCCGTCTGCGCCACTTCGGAACGGGTTCTTTTTCTTTTATGGCGCAGCCACCCCTCCTCTTTGAGGAGGGGAATCCGTTTGTCGAATCCGACCACTGCCGATTTCAGTGTTACAGTCCACTAGGAATGGTTATTGCCTGCTGAATCGAACTACTCTTCGATCAGGGCCGGCAAATTTAGAGTGGAACCAGACGGAATTCGGGATATTCTGCCTCCAAATTGAGCGGGAGTACACCATGATCCAATCGCGGAAGTGGGCGGCCGGTTCTTCACGGCGGACCTTCCTCAAGGCCACCGCAAGCGTGGCAGTCGGCACCGTGCTGACTCGCAATCCGTTGTGGGCCCAGAGCAGTCGCGCCAGCGCCGCCGGAGCGGCGGCTGGCCTCGGATTTCCCAAGATCAATCCACAGTTCATGATCACGCCCGATCAGGCATGGGGCTGGAACGTGTTCAAGAGCCAGGGCGGTCCGACCTACGCCGGTGGTCTGGGCTGGAAGCGCTTCACGGACTTCCTCATATCGAAGATCGCGGAGTTTGGGGCCGTTGATCTGGATTACGTTGAGATCCCGTATGACCACTACATTGTTGAAGACTGGCCCGATCGACGTACCCACATCCACGACTCCGGCATGGCGCTGGAGAAGCTCGTCACCAATGGGACTCCAGTGCCGGTCGTGGCCTCGTACGGCATGACGTCCGGTTTCACGCCGCCAGAGGGCATCACCGCGCAGATGCTGTATTACGATCCGGCGCATCCGCCCTCCTCCGCAGACATGGTGGGGAAGATTCTCGTCTTCCAAACCGCGGCATATCCCGATCCGCCGTACTCCAATTCATTCCTCGACAACTACACGTTGACCGACTACGAATGGCGTTCACCGGGCAAGTGGCACCCGCTGTTTACACCTCCACCGGCGAGTGTGACGAGCTCATACCATGGCCGCTGGGTCTGGAGTCAGTTGAACCGATTTGCCGCCATCGGCATCAAGGAACAAGCGGCGGGCCTCGTCGTCGTGTACGATCTGTCGCCCGGCGCGGCGTTCGGGCTGGTACAGCGGAGCGTCTACACGCCGGACGGCAGGGCGGAGCTCGGCGCGAAATACGTCAACTGTCCCACGCTCACGCTCGATCGCGTGAACGGCGCGAAGGTGCTCGCGGACGCAAAAGCGGGGAAGCGCGCCACTTTGACGCTCACGGCCCGTTTCTCGCGCGACACCGGCAAAGCCATCATCGCGCATCTGCCGGGTAAAAATTACGGCACGCTGCAGGACGAGCAGATCCTGCTCGCCACGCACACCGACGCCATGTCGTTGATTGAAGACAACGGCGCCCTGGGCATGCTCGGCATCATGTCCTACTTCAATCATATTCCGCGATCGGCGCGGCCTCGTACACTGGTCTTCTACTTCGACTGCCGGCACTTCATGCCGGGCGGCGAGGCCAGTTGGCCGCAATTCGACTACTACACGATCCATCCAGATCGTCTGAAGTCGATAGTCGCGACGCTCGGCATCGAACACATGGGCGGCCGGCAGACGATCGAACTCGGGCCCGGCGGCAACCAGTACGTCTATTCAAGCGAGCTTCCGGAGAACGGCGGCGTCATCACCAGCCTGATGGACGTCCACAACAACAACATCTGGCTCGTCGAAGCGATCGCGCGGGCGGCGACCGACAATCACTGGCCTCGTGTTGACGTCAAAGCCGGCAACGTTGCACCAGGCGTCAACGGCGGGTTCCAGGGCACAGTCAAGAGTCCGATGAACAAGGGCCGAACCTACAAGATCCCCGGCATCGGGCTGGCAGGTGACTGGCCCGGTGGCTGGACACAGACCTACTCGCAGGTGGACACAGAAGCGGGCGCGCGCGGCTTCGACGAGAATTACTTCGTCCAGCAGGTCGCGGGCTTGTCTCAGATCACGGGCGATTTCATGCTCGTCAAGCCCCTCGTCATCGATCTCGGATGGGGCGAGCTCAAGTCGGCGCTGGTGAACCTGAAGGACTCCGGCTTCGTCGCTCCGCACGAAGCGCCGGCGCACCTCCAAACGCTCGTGAGCCGGTACGTCGCGGCATTCAGACACGCTGAGTCCGGCGCACTCGATCAAGCGAGGAGTGCGCTCAAAGATCTCGCGTCCAATATTTCGACGTGGGTCGTGACCGGCAGCCAGGCGAAATTGAAGACGTTGGTGGATGGTCAGATCGCGAAATTGTCCTGAGTAAAATCCGCTCCCACCGATTGATTTGGGAGCCGATTCTCTTGATCTCCATTTCTGAACTCCTTCACCAGGATCTGCGTCGCTTAGAAAACAAGCTTCAACGCAAACTGAAGGAAACGCGGATTAACTGAAGTCGAAGTGATCCTCCCAAAATTCGATGAACTGAAATTCATCTCCGGATTCGAGAACTGAGGCGTGTTGAACAGATTGAAAAACTCGGTTCGAAACTCGATGCGTCTTGTCTCGCCGGAACCCAATGGAATTTTCTTCGTAAGAGAGAGATCCGTATTGTACTGACCCGGGCCGTGGACCAGACCGACAGCCGTGTTTCCAAAGTCTGTGGCTCTGCCGTCATCGCCAATTACCGGAGGCGTCGTGAGGCAGCCTTTGTTGAAATATCCTTTTAGCCGGGCTTGAATGGGACCGGTGGTGTAGAGGTCGTTGGCCGTGCAGCCCGCCGCCATCTGGCCTCGATCGTCCGTGATTCCGTACACATTGTTCGCGTTCGTATACAGAATGCTGAGTGGCGAGCCCGTCTGAACCGCCACCACGCCCGACGCCGACCAGCCATTGAGGATCCTTCCGGCAACTGTTTCATCGCCGGAAATCTTCGGGAGATTGTAAACGTAACTGAAAACCAGGCGCTGCCGCCGTCCGAGTTCGGATTCGCCATAACGCTGTTTGCGATTGTTCTGGTCTCCAGGCTGGGTTCCTCCGCGAACGCCCCGGTATTCCTTTCCCGCGTCGGTGCTCAGACTCTTGGACCAGGTGTAAGACATCAGGAATTGAAGTCCACGCGTCATGCGCTTGGTCACGCTGGTTTGAAGACTGTTGTACCAGGCGATTCCCGACGAGTCGAGATAGTTGATGCCGACTGCCTGAAAGCCCTGGATTCGAACGCGCTGCGGCACGTTGGAAACGGTATTGGTGGTGACGCCGCGTATCGGGTTCGACGGACTGGCCAGCGATGCCTGGTTTGCAGACGTGCCGCTGGTCAGGTGAGTCGATCGCGAGCCGACGTAACCGACTTCAACCAGGAAGTCCTTCACCACTTCGGTCTGAACGTTCAAGCTGTACTGTTGAACCAGCGGATGCCTGAAATTCATTTCCAGCGCATCGACGCGTCCATTAGTCGTCGGCGAGTAGGGCGTCAAAGAGAACACAAAATTACTTCGCTGCGGCTTCGAAGGATCCTGGAAGGACGGCGGAAGCGGCGCGAATGGATTGGCCAGTGTGGCCGCGGCGTTGGCAGTGCCCTGGGCGGTGAGTGTCGGACGGTTTGAAGAACCGAGCCAGAAGTAGTGAAGTCCGATCGGCGCAGAATAATACCAGCCGTAGCCGCCGCGAAGCAGCAGCCGGCTCGAGTTGGGAAGCAGCTGCAGCGCGAAGCCGAACCTGGGCTCGATGTTGTTTTGTCCGGTGCCGTTGAAGACCAGGTTGTCTTTCCGGTCCAGTCGCGTCAGCCCCGCGGGAAGTACGTAGTTGGATGTACTGAAATTGTAATTGTTCGCAACAATGTGACCCGCGAGAGTTCCTTCCGGCGGGGGATTGGGATTCGCGCGATTCAGATCGAAGTTCGTGTCATCACCCATGTAGTCGCTGGCGTGACCAATGCGGTCAAACCGCAGACCCACATTCAGGGTGAGGCGCGGCGACACCTTCCAGTCATCCTGTGCGTAGGCAAAGGCGTCCCATACGCGCATTCCCACTTCCAGTGTGCTCACCGCGTAACTCGACGAAAAGATGTTGCTGACTTGCGAGCCGTTTTGCGCCGCGCTCTGACCTAATAAAAAATCCGGGAAGCTTTGAAAGGTCATGCTGGCGGCGCCATTTTGATTGTTGATCTCACTCTGCCGGCGCTGTCCGCCGGCGCCAAACCGGAAGTTGTGACGGCCGCGTACGTACGAGAGGTGATCTTCGAGATCGAAGACTCTTTGCGGGAAGAAGCTCGTCGTGCCTTTGATGGTTGCATAGGAGCCCGTGATGGTGATGGCGGGCCGCGCATTGTGCATGAACGGAGCGTTGATTCCAACATCGGAATACTTGAAGGGGGCTGCGGATTCCTGAACTAACCTGTCAAGGTAGTAGCCGCCTCGAAGTTCATTGAAAATCTGCGGGCTGAAAACGTAGCCATGATTCAGGGATATCACGGCGAAGTTGACCGGCAGATTGAAGGGATTGCCGGGAACGCTCGGATTCTGCTGGAATGAGACCTGAGCATTGCTGGAGGCAACAAAGGTTTTGAACGAGAATTTGCTTTTATCCGTCTGGAGGAAATCGAAGTTCGTCATGTACTGGTCTTCAGAAAATCTGCACGGGTCGCTGAATGTCGAAAAGCCCTGTTGCGCGAAAGGCAGGCTGCGATCGATCACCTGCGGTGTTGGGAACAGATAGCCGCCTCCCAGGTGGGAAATATCCGTCACATAGTCGCCGACTGTTTCTTTCGGAAGACGGAGGTTCAAGACGCGAAGGGCGATCGGATTGATGTTGGAGCCATCCTCCAGGATCGCGACGCCCCCATTCTGGCCTCGCTGCCCCGCGAACAACCTGCCCAGCGCCGCAGCCGATCGATCATCCGTCAGCGGCGGACCGCTTATTGAGGTGTTGCATACTGCCTTTACCTTTCCTGCAGCCAGCCCATTGAGTTGGCGCGTTCCCTGAAAGGATCCGAAGAAGAATAACTTGTCGTGTTTGATGGGGCCGCCGAGCGTGCCGCCATATTGGTTTTGCCGCACGATGGGCTTCTTCTGTCCGGCAAGATTGAAGAAGTAGTCATTCGCATTGAGCGCTTCATTTCTTAGAAACTCGAATGCCGCGCCGTGAAGTTCATTCGATCCGGACTTCGTGATGATGTTCACAGCCGCGCCCGCGGTGCGTCCAAACGCGGCATCGGCCTGGCTGGTTTGCACTTTGAACTCCTGAATGGCGTCGGGATTGGGCACGGGAGCCCCGGGAGTCAGTCCGGCGTCGCTCGATTCCAGATCATTGGTGTCCACGCCGTCGAGCTGGAAGTTGCGGTCGTAGGATCGGCTGCCGTTCACGCTCGTGCGCTGCGTGACCTGGCCGCCGCTGCCTCTCCCTAATTCGCCGGCATTCGTGACGTCGGTCGTGATCCCGGGTGAAAGGGCCATGATCTGGGTGAAGTTCCGGGTGACCAGCGGAAGGCTCGACACCACCCCCTCACCGACAACGCGTCCGAGGGCGCTCGTTTCCTGTTGCACCATCAGCGGCGCTGCTTCGACGGAGATGGTCTCCGACAATGAACCGATTTCGAGCTGAATGTCGAGACGCGAGGTCTCCGTGACGCTGATACGAATTCCCGACCGAACAGCTGTTTTGAATCCCGGTAAGGCGCCTTCGAGGCGGTAGACGCCCGGCGTCAGTTGCAAAAAAGAATAGGCGCCATTTTCTCCCGAGAGCGTGGTTCGGACTTCACTGGTGCCTTCATTTTTGAGCTGTATTTCTACGCCCGGTATCACCGCCCGCGTCGCGTCTGTGGTCGTTCCCGTTAGCGCCCCCGTTGAGGCTGATTGAGAAAACCCAACAGAAACTGTTGCTAAACCGATAATGATGGCTGCAACAACAGAGATCGCCTTCATGAATTCTCCTTCTTGCTTGCTCGAACCTCTTGACGACTAGAACAGTATCCGCATCTGAAGCTGAATCACGCGAGCAGGGCCGGTTTGGGTCGCCTTACCAAACGTGATTCCGCTCAGGTTCGTAGCAAAGTCGGTGTACGTCGTGTGATTGAGGGCGTTCAGCATGTCGGCCTTTACCTCGAGCTTCTTCCCTTCAGTCAGACCGAAGCTCTTTCCGAGTGAAAAATCGAGGTTCCACACCCCGGGCGCACGCACGGGCGACGAATTGATGTTGCCCCGCCGGATCGTTCGGCCGGATGCTCGAGGGACGTCGACGAGGTTGAAAGCAGCAGGATTGATGTATTGCGTGTTTCCAAAGCTGCAACACTGCTTGTTGATCATGTTCTCGGGGTCGATCAGGTCCGGCCGCCCGCCCGTCTGAGTGATACCCGTGAAGATTGGTATTCCCGTTCGGGCTGCGAATATGCCGGTAAGCTGCCAGCCTCCCAAAACATTCCGAGCTACGGGCGAGTTGGCAAACACAGTGGGCACCGAATAGACCCAGTCCGTGGAGAAATTGTGCGTGATATCACCGGTCGACAGGCTTCGCTCGATCTTAATGTTGTCAAAGTCTTCGATGGAAGCCCGCGTCCCGTCTCCGACCCAGCTTTCAGCGATATCGCCACCGGTATAGGACATAGCTTTGCCCCAGGTGTAGTGAATATTGAGGCCTAGTCCCCGCGAGAATCGTTGCCTCAGCGACGTCTGCCAGGAGTTGTAATTCGTCTGCTGAGAATTGTCGTTGTAAGAGCCCTGGACGTCGCCTGGGTTCGGCCGGATTCCCGTGATGCGGTCAACCACGTTGAACGTTCTGATCATCACGAACTTGACGCCGCGTGTTCCTACGAATGCGCTCTCCAGCACCAGTGAGGGAGTCAAAGCCCGCTGAATCCCCAGGGTGTAATTCATCGCGTATGGGGACTGATACTTTGGATCGATCCGGCGCGTCACTCCATACTTATGTTCGGACAGCGCGATCAAAGCCAGGTCGTCATTGTAGGTCGGAAATCTCAAGCCGAGAGCGGCAGCTTCCAGCCTGCTCCAGGTTTTGGTGGCGGGCAGGTCGGATCTTGCGATCTGCCCGGATCCTTCTTCTTGAGGCCCTGCGTCGAACCCCGCAAAGTTCACTCCGAATCCACCCCTGACGACGAAGTCGCCCTTGCTGTCGGCAGTGTAGGCGAAGCCAAACCGCGGCCCGAAATTCCAGTTATCGTTTTCGTAGGGTTTATCGCGATCGCGGAGTCCGCCCCAGGTGAAGTTCACTGGATCGAGCAGTCCATCCAGATTCCATGCGGCAGTGCCGGGCTGGTTCTCATATGCCCTGCTTTTTTCATAGTCCGATGCGCCCCTGTACACAGCCGCCGGGGTGACGTCGATGGCGTGATAGTTATCCTCGCGCACTCCCAGGTTCAGGACAAGCTTCTGGTTGACGCGCCAATCGTCTTGAACATAGAAGGAATAGCTTGGCAGGCTCCACCTGGTGCTGGGCACAGACCTGCCCAGCGTTACGGAGTTTGGAGTATTGGTTTGAATATCGGCCAAACTGTTGTAGGAAACACTGCCGGCCTGCTGGTTGTCAAATCCTCCAATTTTAAGACGGAGCATGGCGCCCGCCTTCAAAGCGTGAGGGCCGGTCAGCAATGCAAACTGCTGCTCCGCCGTCCAGGAGGGCCACTTATTAACTCTCCGCAGTCCACCGCGCGTCGTCGTCATCCCCGTGTACGCGAATTTGTTAATGATCCCGAAGCCTTTGGAATATTTTTCGTGGCTTGGGTCATACTCGTACCAGGTCTTCTCGATCCTCACCTGTGGAACGTGATTCATTCCCATGCGCGTTGACGAACTCACTCGGCCCTTGCCGATCACATACCCCACGTTCAAACGTCGGACTTTGCTGGTGAAAGCCACAGGTTCTAACGGATCATCAGCCGCTTCGGTCCTGTTGGGATGGCCTCCGGCAAACGCAACCGATAAGTTGCCGCCGCCGACCATATAATCTCCTCTTGCATCGATATGGTCGTCATTCCAGGTACTCTGTCCTGGACCGATCCACCGGGCTAACAGATCCGTCGCACCGTACGGCTGGTTGGGGACCGGCATGTAATTCAGATTCACCTGTGTTTCCCTGTACGGTAAGTACTGCAGCAGGAGGTTACGAAAGTACGGCGTCGGAAACGCGCCGTTGACCGGCACGGTTGCGCGGACGCGGTATCCTTCGTAAGCGAAAAGGAAAAAGACCTTATCGCGTTTGATCGGTCCTGAAATCGAGCCGCCGAACTGGTTCGAGACGGAATTCGGTTTACTGCTTAAGATTGGCGAGCGGGCGTTCAGCGAGGATCCCGAATAGCGCTCCATCAAGCTGCCATGCCACTCGTTCGTTCCCGACTTTGTGACCATGCTCACATGGCCCCCCATCCCGCCATATTCAGCCGAAATGACGCCCTTGACGATTTGTACTTCACCAATGGCTTCGGCGCTCATCACCTCAATTTTGGCAAAGTTCCCGTACATGCCGAGCATCTCCGAACCCGCATCGCCGCTCGCGCTGCCTCCGTCAACAGTAGCGCTCATCGAGCCGCCGCCGAGTCCATTCAACTTGTAGCGCGTGCCGCCCATGGTGTTGGACGTAAGGTCGTTCCGGCTCAAGCCGGTCCCGGCGGCCGCGATGATCGTCGTCACATTGCGATTGATCATCGGAAGGGATGTGACTTGCAGCGTGTTCAGCGACAGGCGCTGCTCGGGCGACACGGTATTGACCTGCGCCGCCTCAGCAGTCACTGTGACTTCGTCGTTAAGGCCGCCGATCTGCAGGGTGTAAGTGCGGCGTAGTGTCTGTGCCGCACCCAGCGAAATGTTTCGGCTCTCGAGGTTCTTGAATCCCGGCATTTCCAATTTCAGCGTGTACGTGGCGACCGGCACGAAATCGAATAAGAATTCGCCACGCTCGTTGGTAAGTTGCTCCAGAACCACGGATGTGCCTTCGTTCAGAAGGCGCACCTGAGCTCCGGGTAGTACTGCGTGTGTCTCGTCCTCCACGACTCCTCCAAAAGTTGCCGTCGTCCGCTGGGCGAAAGACGGAATCGCCAGTGCGGCGACAAGACCAATCGAGAGAACCATGGAAGTCAACGTGGTTTTCAAACGCATTTGCTCCCCCTTCGATGAACTTTTTGAGTGGACAAGTGACTGCACTATGGCTGATTCCAGCTGCGACGGGCAACCATATTGTGAGACCAATTAACGGCGTTTATACATCGCCTCGAGCCGCGGTCAGAATCGGCGATTCAATTCCACATAGCCGAGTGTTGCGTTTTGTCCTTCAGGAAAAACGTTGCGAATAACGCCTTTGCCGCGGGCGGTTGCAATATAGAACGTCAACGTCGTCTGCGAATCGAGCTGATAGTCCGCGCTCAGATCAAAGACATTCGCAAAACGTTTCTGGCCGCCGGAAGGGCGGCCGGTAAATCCGAAAGTCGCCTTTTGGAAGGCGCCGCCGCCGATATACCAAAGGTCCTTCTCGCTCGCCAGACTTACAGAGTGGGCTTCGCTGCGCAAACTCAACCTGGGGTGCGGATTCAAGGTCAGCTGCGCAAAAGTATCTTGATTGTTCATCAAATTGTAGAGGGGAAAACGAGCAAAGGGACGCGGGGTGGGAAGTTCCTGGAAAAACGTCCGGTGGATCCCATCGGACGGGTCATCGTCTCCGGTTCCGCGGAAGTAACCGGCACGGAGCCACGGTTTGAGCTTTGCATTTCCCAACTGATAACCCGCCTCCGCCGCAATCGCATGCGCCCGATGATCGATCAACCCCCAGGTTCCAGTCTCGACAGCTCCCCAGAACAGCACGTCGGCTTTGCCAATCCCTGCATCAAATACGTCGACGTAGTTGCCGCCCACCGTGGTGATGCCGATGTTCTGGTGGTCTCCGGTGCGCGTTTCGAGCGGGCGGTTATCCGCTTTGAGCGCATCGCGGCCATCGCGATAATGAGTCGCGAAAATGCGCCCTTGAGCTTCACCAAACGATCGAATGGTTTTGGTCAATGCTCCATAAACGATCGTCACGTTCAGTTCCTTCATTCCCCGCACTTGGAACACACCTTCCGTTGGACGCGCCGCGACAAACGTCAAATTCGTGTCCGACGCCCCACGCGAGTAATGAATGCCGTCCAAACTCCGGCCAACGTGCGTAAAACCAAAATTGCCGATGAGCCGGCTGGAAACACGATCCCGAATCACGGCGCCCAAAGGACCCTCCGGCGGTATTTCGGCTCCGTCGGCGAATTCGAAACGCCCTAAACGTAGATTGCCCGGCTTATTTCCACCCAATCCCTTAAAACGAACGAAGCCTTGCTTCAGAAAAATTCCGAAGGCATGATCCGGGTTCGCCGCAAAGTAAGAACCGCCGAAGCCAAGCTGCCCCTGTGGCGGCGGTGCGATTGCTCTATCGGGCAGAGCGGCCAGCGTCGGTTGAGCCAATTCGAAAAGCCAATCCCGCGACTTGAATTGCCTGCCGATCGCAATACGAAACAGGGACGCGCCATAGCCATAGGCGGTGTCTCCGGCCTGCGTCTCAAAAAAATGCCAGTCCTCGAAACGGAGTCTCAGGCTGCCGGAAACCATCCAACCTGCAATACGGATCTGCGTTGGCGACGGAGCAGATTGCGCGAATGTGGATTGCGACCGAAGAAGGGTTGCAACGATTGAAATGACCAGAAGGTTTCTCGTCGTCCACCTCGGCGGAAACGGCCTCTCTACAACCATCGGCCGGAGTGTGAGCACCCATGATAGCGGAACGGATGTGGGATTAAAGCAGATCTTGTCGTCGCTTGCCTGATGTTTCGAGTGTCCCGTTGAGTCAAGTCCACGGGGACGCATGCTTGATAGTTCGTAGAGAGCAAGTGGGCCGACTGACAGTCGTGTTATTTCTCATAGACAAAATTTGCGTCTCGTCGTCCTTTCGTCCATAATCCGCACCGAATTTGACCGACCACTCGCATTAAAAGCTCCTACGATGTCCGCTCAGTTACGGCGATGGCCGCGAGCGTTCTCTCACTAAATGGCGCCATAATTTATCGATGAGTAAGGCGGAATATGAAACCGATCCGATTTGCCAATGTTGCGATGTCTGTGCTGGAAGGATTTTTGTTTTTCTTCCTGGCCACCTCGACTGTGTGGGCGCAGGCGGTTTCCACCGCGCAGATCAGCGGAAGCGTGAAGGACCAAAGTGGGGCTGTCTTGCCGGGCGTCGAGATCAGTGTGACTCAACTGGAAACCGGATTGAAGCGTAGCGTGGTGACGGACGAGACGGGATCCTACGTTTTGATCAACCTTCCAATCGGGCCGTACAGGCTGGAAGCGGTTTTGCCCGGCTTTCGAACTTATGTGCAGAGTGGAATCGTATTGCAGGTCAACAGCAATCCAGTAATCAATGCTGTTCTTCAGGTAGGACAGGTGTCAGAAACGCTCGAAGTGCAGGCGGCCGCCGCCATGGTTGAAACTCAAACCACTGGCGTGGGAACTGTGATGGACAACAAGCGTGTTTTGGAACTGCCTTTGAACGGGCGCAATGCGACTGAACTGATCTTCTTGTCGGGTATGGCAACTGTTGCAACGGGCCAATCCGCCGGTTTGAGTTCGCCCCGAAATTATCCCGCGATCGTCGTTTCCGTAGCGGGGGGCGTCGGTGATTCGGTGCTGTTTTTGTTGGACGGCGGCTATCACCTGGACACCCAGGCCGGATTGAATTTGCCACTGCCATTTCCGGACGCCCTTCAGGAATTCAAGGTCGAGACAAGTGCGTTGCCCGCACAGTACGGCGACCATGCCGCAGCCACAGTCAATGCGGTGACGAAGGCCGGCACAAACGAGTTTCATGGTGATGTGTTCGAGTTCATCCGAAACGGCGTGTTCAACGCGCGAAACTTCTTCGCTCCTAAACGCGACACGCTGAAGCGCAACCAGGTGGGCGGTGTGGTGGGTGGGCCGATCAAAAAAGACAAACTGTTCTTCTTCGCCGGCTATCAAGGCACGTTCGAGCGTTCCGATCCACCGTCATCCATTGCATATGTGCCAACTGCAGCCATGCTGGCCGGCGACTTTACTGCTGTTGCGTCACCTCCGTGCAATGGCGGGCGACAGGTCACATTGGCGCAGTCTCAAGGATTTCTGAATAACACGATTTCACCCAACCGGTTCGATCCAGTGGCCCTGAAGATCGCCAGCCTGTTTCCTGGAACCGAGGATCCTTGCGGTAAAACCACGTATGCTCTCAAATCGAATCAGGATGAACACCTTCTTGTAACGAGGATCGACTATCAGAAGAGCCAAAAGAATTCCATATTCGGGCGCTTCGAGCTGGCTGATTTGAAAACGCCCTCAACATACGACGGAAAGAATCCGATCACGATCAATTTGGCGGAAAGCAAGACGCGCGTCTACTCGCTGGTGTTAGGGAATACGTACCTGGTCGGTCCGGATATTGTCAGTTCATTTCGCCTGGGAGTGAATCGGTCATGGAACGAGAGATTGGCCGATCACTTCTATTCATTTGCAGATTTGGGCATGCAGGGCTTTTCGGTTCTGGGCAGTGACAACGATTCGAAGACGATACGACTTGGAGTTCAGGGGAATGGTTTCACTATCGGGGCGGGCAACAACATTCAAGTCGGTAATTGGTCCGGCCCGAATACAAATCTGGTTGAAGACGTCAACCTGGTAAAGGGAGCGCATCAGATTGGTTTTGGAGTGAACTATCTTCACCAGATACACAACCTCACGAACCATCTGAATACAGTCGGCACTGTCGCCATAAACGGCCAGATATCCGGTATGCCGCTTGCGGACTTTCTCCTGGGAAATGCTTCATCGTGGAACCAGGGTGGGCCGCAGCTCACATACAACCGCCAACACCACTTCGGACTGTATGTTCAGGATTCCTGGAGAACCATTGCGCGGCTGAGAATCAATTACGGCGTCCGATGGGAACCATACCTGGCGCCATACAGCAAATACAATACATGGACGCATTTCGATCCTGATTTGTTCGTCCGCGACGTGCACAGCATCATCTATCCAAACGCTCCCGCCGGACTGATTTTCCCTGGCGACACCCAATACACGATTGGAAACCATCCTGAGGGAAACAGTTGGAAGCAGGCTGTGCCTCGCCTGGGGCTCGTTTGGGATCCGAAAGGCGACGCGCTCATGACCATCCGCGCCGGTTATGGGATATTTACTTCTCGCCCACATCTCGGCACGAGCTATGTCGCGTTCCAACAAAACAACCCGTTTCTCCCGACAGTGAATCTTCCCAATGTAAAGTTATCAAACCCGTGGGCCACCTACCCTGGCGGAAACCCATTTCCACTCGTAATCAACAAGGATAGTAAGTTCCCACTTTTCGGCACCTATCGAACAGATCCGTTCGACTACCAGCCGACGTACATGAACCAATGGAATGTCAGCATCCAAAAGCAGTTTGGGATGGATTGGCTCGTCAGCGCGAACTATGTCGGTAACAGTACGATTCACCTGGTCACTTCCACTCAGTTAAATGCGCCTCAATATCTCGGATTGGGGCCGTGCACTATCGCCGGAGTCAGCTATCCGACGTGCTCCACTACCGGCAACCAAAACCAGCGCCGTCCTCTCTTTCAACAAAATCCGAACCAGGGACAGTACCTCGGGTCAATCCAGGCGCTGGATGACGGCGGCACCGGGAACTACCATGGCCTGCTCCTTTCGGTTCAGAAACGGCTGAGCCACGGGACAAGCGTCATGGCAAACCATACGTGGTCGCACTGCATCAGTGATAATTGGAACCACCTCCTGGACGGCCTGAATCTTCCGGGCGAGCGCGCGGCGAATCGTAGCAATTGCCAGACAGGAGATCAGCGGCACGTGTTCAATGTGTCGGCCGTCCTTCAGACGCCCACATTTTCGAGTCGGATTCTGCAGTTGGTTGCCAATGGCTGGCAGCTGTCTCCGATTATAAAAATCAGGTCCGCCCAATTCTTCACGGTGACCACAGGTGTGGATAGCGCATTGACTGCGCAACCCAATCAGGTTCCCAATCTCGTGCCGGGCGTCAGTCCGTACGCGGCGGACAAATCGGTCGATCAATGGCTGAATCCAGCAGCGTTCGCCGCACCGGCTCCGGGTACATACGGCAATCTGGGGCGGTTCAATCTGAAGGGTCCGGCTGTTTTCCAACTGGATGTCGCCTTGGCCCGAACGTTCCCGATTCGCGAGGGAAAGACACTGCAATTACGAGTTGAAGCTTTCAACCTGCCGAATCATCCGAATTTCAGTACGCCTGTGGCGACGCTGAACAGCGGCGCCTTCGGAAAAATTCAAAGTGATATCAGCGGCACGAGCGGACTGACAGCGGGCAATCCACGGATCCTTCAGTTCGCGATGAAGGTGGGCTTTTGATTGAATCCGCGATGGGGTCCGGGAGGACCCCGTTGGGTTATCTGGATGTTGTCTTGAGTTCGTCGTAGATTGCCTGGATCGCCGCTTTGTACCGGTCGTTCTTGTAACCCGGGTATTTCGCGTTCAGGTTAATCGATGCTGCCGCTTCGTCAACGCTTTTCCCTGCCTTGTTGGCGTCACGCACCGCGGCGACGAAATCGGTCATGAACCGCTGGAATTCCTGAAGCTCTGAAGGTTTTCTCAATGGGCTATGACCGACGATGAGCGTATCGACATCCTTGGTGATAGCGAATGCTTTGCCGACAGTTTGCGCATATTCGAGGCCGCTGCCGCCATTATTTCTATCAAGGGTTGGCGCGTCCTTCCACGCAAACATGTCGCCTGTTTGCATCACGCGAAGCGCGGGATAGACCAGCCACGTATCGCCGTTCGTGTGGCCGCGGCCGAAATAGTACAAATCGATGCGATCCTTACCGCTGCCGATCGACATCTTGTCCTTGAACGTTCTCTTCGGCAGGAACTTCGCTTTGTCGCCCTTGAAGGCATCCATCTTTTCCATATTCGCCTTCGTGTTCTCGTGGGCCACGATGTCCACGGTCGCGCCGAAAGCCTCGTTGCTGCCGGTGTGGTCACCGTGGGTATGAGTATTGATAATCATCGTCACCGGCTTGTTGCTGACGGTTTTGATCTTGTCGAGGATCACCTGACCCCATCCTGCCAGCTTCGTATCGACAACAACCACTCCGTTGTTCGTGATGAAGACACCGGTGTTACCGCCACTGAAGGCCTCGCGATTGGTCGGATCGGCACCGGTGATCATGAAGAGGTTGTCCTTGACTTTCTCCACCTGTGTGGCGGCCAACGCCGGCGCCGGCAGCCCCTGCGATGATTGTTGGTACCCCGCTGCCGCTATCGAAAGCGCGCCTAAGACAAGGAGCGCAACTAAAATGATTAATCGTTTCATCGATACCTCCAATTTCTTGAATGGGCTAGAGAGCGCCTCCGATGATTAGTATTGCTACTGCTACGAAAGAACGCCAGAAAAACGATCTCCTCGCTCGCTGCTGGATCGTCGGAGGTTGTCTGACGACCACACTCAACGAAGGCTGATTGACAAATCAAGACAGCCCGGACAACCTTTCATCTGAGCACTATCCTTATTCCGCTCAGAAAGGAAGGGAGTCGTGGAAGTCTTCGAGGCTGTACGCACAATTCTGGCCATACGTAGTTACCGCGACAAGCCGGTGCCGTCCGATCTGATTCGGCGAATTGTCGAGGCGGGACAGCTGACGGGAAGCGCCATGAACGCGCAGCCCTGGCGTTTCGTCGTGATCGATGAGCGTGAAACAATCCGCCGGATAGGCACACTGACTCGAAGCGGCCCGTACGTGGCTCAGGCTCCGCTCGTGATCGTCGTCGCCATTGAGAAGACCCGATTCGCTGTGTCGGACGGAAGCCGTGCTATCCAATCGATGATGCTGACCGCGTGGGCAGAAGGAGTCGGCTCAAACTGGGTAGGCTTCGTTGGGATGCTGGATGAAGTGAAGCCGCCTTTAAACATTCCGGAAGAAGTGGACGTGTTGGCGGTCGTGCCTTTCGGATATCCTTCTCAGCCCGTCGGCAAGGGCAAGAAACAGCGAAAGCCCCTTTCGGAGATTGCGTACCGCGGGCGGTTCGGTCAACCGTTTCAGTAAAGCCAAAATTTTCAGGAACGGATTCCCCTCATTTGAAACAGGATGTTGCAAAACTTTGAAGGGGAGGGGACGTAACCACAAAAAGCACAAGAAGCACAAAATTCTTGCGCCTTTTTGTGCATTTTGTGCTTCTTGTGGTTTCTTCCCGCTTCTCCTTTGGGTTTTGCAACACGCTCTGAAAGGGAATCCGTTGTCCGAAGAAATCCTGTCGCCGGATCATACGTCGCCGACGGTTTGCCGCCGAAAAGCACCCCGATGAGAAAGGGAGCGGCGCGTTGCCGGTAAATGCCTGACCTCAATTTGCGTGCTTGGCCTACGCGTCTGCTGTTCCCAGTCTCGCGATTCCGTCTGGAATGGATCGTGCACACGAATCATTGGATCTCATTTCTTTCAAATCGGAGGTCTCAATGAAATTGCTCCTGAGCTTAGTCGCAGTTCTGTTGATTATGGTTCCCGCTTGCAACCGTACAGATTCCAACCGGACTCGCGCGGCGTCAGAAGAACGGACCCCAGCTACGCAGGATATGAAACAGCAGCGAGACGATTATGTGAAGGCCATGGAGGCGAAGCTTGATGAGTTTGACCAGAAAATCAAAGGACTGGAAGAGCGAGCTTCCGCTCTGAATGGTGCCGCAAAAGAGGACTTCAAAAAGTCCATTGACCGTCTGCGAGAGCAGCGAAATGCGGTCGCAAAGCAACTCGACGACGTCAAGAGAGTGAACGTGGAATCGTGGACGACCATGAAGAACAAGGTCGACTCGGCCATGGCGGACCTGGAACAATCCTATGAACAGATCTCTGCCAAATATGAGCCAGCTAGTACGGGCACTCCCAAGACTCAGCCCAAATCCGGGTATTAAGCCGCCTGTCTGACATAAAACACGGGGCCGGTCGGCAAGATGCCGGCTTTCCCCGGCCTGGCAACAGGAAAGAGGAGCGGGAAGAACTCCCCATATTAGAAAACGTACTTTAGTGGAAGAACGGCTCTGTTAACCGCCGACTCGGGGAGCCGATTCGACAACGATGCGAAATCCAATCCGGTCGCTGCGTTCGTTTGGATCGCGGTTACCGCGGCGCGCAGAGCGCAGCTGTGTTTCGTCGTCGGCCCAACTGCCGCCGCGGATTACTCGTTTCGTGCCCTGCGCGCTTCCGGCCGGATTTTTAACGGGTGAGATCGTGTAGTAATCCCTGGAGTAAAAGTCCGAGACCCATTCCCACACATTCCCGCTCATATTGTAGAGACCGAACGCGTTCGGCGGGTATGCGTCTCGCGCGACGGTCATTACGCCACGCGGTTCATTACCCTTGAAGCGCGCAACGTTGTAAGGACTCCCAAAACCCCAGGGATAAATCGAATCCTTCTTATGTCCGAGCGCGGCGTATTCCCACTCAGCCTCGGTGGGAAGCCGTATGGTCGTGCCGAACTTTGCGGTAGCCCATTTGCAGAACTCAGCGGCGTCCTGGTAATTGACGTTCACGACCGGGAGGTCTGGATAATCCAGCAGATAGTTTTTCGCAAATGCCGGGTCCTTCGGTCTTTGAATACCGGTGTCTTCGAGAAAAGCCAGGTACTGCCGATTGGTGATTTCACTTTGGCTCATCCGAAACCCGTCGACCCTCACTTGATGTCGCGGCTTTTCGTCTTCCCTGGTCCCGTCATTTCCCATCATGAAAACGCCGCCGGGTATAGATGCCGTATCGAACAGCGCCGTCCACTTCAGCCGCGGCTTTGCGGCCGGCGCCTTGACGGCGACTTTTTTTGGAGCCCGCTGCGGCTCGCTTGCCGGCTTTGTCACCGGCGGAGCGGGGGGCGTTTTCGGCTTTTCTTCTTCCAGCGCCCGAAGCTTGTCGAGGCGTTCCAGCGCAGTGGAAACCAATTGTCCCGCCGGGTAGTTCCTAACAAATATGTTCCACGCCTCTCCTGTATCCAGCGAATCTGCCATGCGGAAAGCAGCAACCTCGGCAGTGGATACAGCCGATACAGCGGGGCCTGTCTGGACGACTTCCTGCTTGGCTTCCATCTTGGGATTGAACCCGAGGAGGCCTGTGATGAAAACACCGATCAGCATTGCCAATCCGACTGCGGCCCAAACTCGCGGCAATTTAGCAGGCGCCGAGCGGGCCAGTATGTTTTTTCGCCGCGGCGCGAGGTCTTTTTGAGACGTCACAGGCTCACCGAGCAGGGCGGTCTGAAGCTCCTCAACCGACTGAAAGCGCTTTGCGGGGTCTTTCTCAAGACATCGAAGGATGGCCCGTTCGATATGTTCCGGAATCGCCTGTTCAATATCGCGCGGGTTCGGCGGTGCCTCTCGAATTTGTTTGAGGGCCACTTCGATTGCCGTCTCGGCAGTGAAAGCGGCTGAGCCTGTGAAGATCTCGAACAGGACGAGGCCAAACGCGTAGATGTCGGCACGCTGGTCGATCGGCTCCCCTTGTGCCTGTTCCGGTGCCATATAAGCAGGTGTGCCCACGGTTCCCGTGGAACCTTCGGCAATCAGATGTGCCAGGCCGAAGTCCATCAGCTTCGCATTGCCGGCTGCGTCGATCATGAGATTTTCCGGCTTGATGTCGCGGTGCATGATGCCCTGGGCGTGGGCCTCGCGCAGACCGTCGCAGATCTGTTGAGCGAACTTGATGCCCTGGCGGGCGCTGAGTGCGTTAAAGCGGTTCAGCACGCGCCGCAGGCTTTCGCCTTCCACGAATTCCATGGAGATGAAGGTGGCTCCGGCGTCGCGGGTGAAATCGTGGATGCGGCATACGTTCTTATGCGTGATTTTTCGAGCAAGCCGTAGTTCGTTCTTGAGGCCTTCCAGAGGGGCGGCCGCGTCCGCGATCTCGGGCTTGAGGACTTTGAGTGCCACAAGTTCTCCGGTTTCGCGATCGAGGGCTTTGAAGACAACGCCCATCCCACCAGCGCCAACGCGATCCAGAATCTCGTAGCGCGCCGAGACGGGTGCACGCTCTAAAGACGAGTCGGTGCGAACCCGAACGGGTTCGCTTTCAGAGCGCAACTTTTCTTGGTTCGGGTCCCCCCAGATCACTTCGTAAAGCTCTTCGCGTTCGGCCTTGCCTTCCAGGCTGGCCTGCCCCAGAGAGTTGCAACATATTTCAGTGTCGAGAGTGGCTTCATACACGGGTCGGGAAACCAGGATTTGCGATGGCCCGCTTCGCTTCGTGACCCGGGCCGCAACATTGACGACCTCCCCAAAAAGATCGTTGCCGCGCCGGAAACCTACGCCGGAATTGATTCCGATCCGAATCTGCAGACGCTCGCTGTCCGCGAAACTCTGGTTGTGGTCCAATAGCCGTCGTTGAGTTTCAACGGCCGCGCGGACTGCGAGTATCGGTTCCGGAAACTCTGCCATCACGGAGTCTCCGATCGTCTTGATCACGATTCCCTGGAATTCCTCGACGGTGCTTATGACCAGGCGGTCGTGACGGTGAAGCAGGAGCAACCCTGCTGTGTCGCCAAAGCGATCGAAATAGGTGGTCGAGCCAACGACGTCGGTGAAAAGAACGGCCCGGTGCGTTTTATGACGACGGAGTTCCTGATCGATCTCGGAGCGAGCCTTAAGCAGTTGATTTATATTGTCTTCTCGGAAATTCATTTTCCTTTATTCGCGGAAAATCACTTTTCTGCGGCTCTACCTTACGATAGGGGCCGACCGGCGCCAAGTGCTTTTATCGCCTTCGGTTGGAAAATCGGAAGCGATAAAAAAATACAACTATTTTGGGGCGGCAAACGCGGCGGCGCCGGCTTGAAATGCGTCAGCGCGACACGGTCGGCGCCGGCCCGACCACCGGATTCACGAGTGTTCCGATACCTTCATAAGTGCACGACAGTGAATCGCCGGCTTTGAAGAATACCGGCGGCTTCTTGGCGGAACCGACTCCGGGCGGAGTGCCCGTGGCAATGACATCGCCCGGGCGCAGCGTCATGATGTTGGAGGCGTACTCGACCTGCTCGTAGACGTCATGAATCATGTCTGCCGACGTGCCTTCCTGGAACATTTTGGCGTTCAAGAGCACTTTGATGGGCAAGACCTGTGGATTCGCAACGAATTCACGGGGCACGATGAAGGGTCCCATCGGCGCAAACGTATCGTGCGACTTGCCGACTAACCAGTCGGAGCCGGCGAACCGCGCGTCGCCGCGTCCTCCTCGATCGGAAACGTCGTTTTCGAGCGTGTAGCCGAAAATGTAGTCTTTGGCGCTGGCGGCCGGGACGCGCGATGCCGCCCGGCCGATGACGACGCCGAGTTCACACTCCCAGTCGATATCGGTTCGACCAGGCGGGAGTCGAATCGATTCGCCATTGGCGATCACCGCCGTTGGCGATTTCAGGAACATGTACGGATTCCAGCGAGTATCCGCCGGCTTCCGCTCCCAGACGCCCGGCGCACTTTTCGTACCAGGCAAGGCGCTCCCCTGCGGTGTTTCAGCGGCGCGGGAACCGTCACGCGCGGCCATTTCCGCACCGTGCTCGGTGTAATTCACTGCGACATTGAGCATCGTCGTCGGATACATGATCGGCGGCATGGTCTTGAGCGCCGTCAGGTCGTAAACATAGGCGGGACGCGCGGCGGTCCCGGCGTTCACGCTCTGCACCACCTGGACGATACGATCGCGCAGCCCCGAGTCGTAGCGGGCAATGAGGTCCTTCATGTCGCTCGGAAGCACCACGTTGGACGCCGGCCTGATGGCCCGGCTGGCGGCAACAAAATCCACTACAACCGAATCGCGCAAAACGATTCCAACGAACGTGCGAGCCTGGGTCTGGAAGGTGCCCAGTTTGAAAGAAGTCACCGCCTGGGCCTGAACGAGCACAGTCGAGATGCTTGCAGCGCCCAGCAGCAGAGCAATCACGCGCTTCATATTGATTCTCCTTTGGTTTTGTGTTTGCAGGCCGGCAGGATATTGGGCGGGCACCGCGCCTGTCAACAGCAGAGGTCACGTTAACCAATGTTCTGTTGACCAATATTCTTGACAGCTTTGGCAGTCGGCCTTAACCTCATGTCTAATTCCTTGGAAATCAATGGCGAGACTTAACCGACCCCCCGAATTGTGGCTTGCTAAAACAGCCGAATGACGAGGACTATGCGTAGGATGAGACACAGGTCGCCTGGCGCCTTCCTGAATGTGAGAGTGGTGACTGTCGGATTGGCCGGGTTGGCATTGAGCGTGTGCTTGCACGCACGGGCCTCTGCCGCACAGCAAACGGCCCCGCGGGTCGCCCAATCATCACCATCAAATAGTGCTGGTGCGGTACGACCCGTGCCGGGCAACCGTCAGGTGATTGATCGCTACTGCGTGACCTGCCACAACCAGAAGCTCAAGACAGCGGGCTTGATGTTAGACGAAGCCGACATCACCCGCCCTGCCGCAGCCGGCGAGGTCTGGGAGAAGGTCTTTCGTAAGCTTCACACCAGCACCATGCCGCCCCCCAACATGCCGCAGCCTTCGATCGAAGAACGCAAAGCCCTGCTTTCGTGGTTGGAAACGTCGCTCGACCAGGCCGCAGCCGCGAAGCCGAATCCGGGCCGCACGGACACGTTGCGGCGTCTCAATCGCACCGAGTATCAAAATGCTATCCGAGACCTGCTTCTCCTCGACATCGATGCCACCACGCTTTTGCCCTCCGATGAAAGCGGTTATGGCTTCGACAATGTCACGGTAGGCGATCTGCCGCCGGCTCTGCTGGACCGATACATCTCGGCCGCGCAGAAGATCAGCCGGCTGGCGATCGGCAGCTTGCCTTCGCTGGAGAGCGACATCATTCGCGTGCCGCCAGACGTCACGCAGGAGGATCATGTCGAGGGACTCCCGATCGGCACGCGTGGCGGGGTTTCGGTGCATTACACGTTCGCGCAGGACGGCGAGTACGACATCCAGGTCTACCTCACGCGCGCTTAAAACGGCGACGTCGAGGGCTTGAAGGACCCGCAACCGCACGAGATGAAAGTGCTGCTCGACCGCACGCCGATCGGGACGATTACGGTCCAGAAGCACGCCAACGGTGACGATGCGCTTCTCGACAAGAACTTCAAGATTCGTGTTCCTGTGAAGGCCGGTCCGCATGAAGTAGGCGTCACCTTTGTCAGGAATTCCTCGTCATTGCT
>Ga0137397_10000748_pt1 | contig 22569 bp, 22 predicted proteins | sample czorhiz116metaG_FD_106658 | JGI IMG/M metagenome (GOLD analysis project Ga0137397, IMG submission 106658) | Vadose zone soil microbial communities from Angelo Coast Range Reserve, California, USA - czorhiz1.16 metaG | ecosystem: Environmental > Terrestrial > Soil > Vadose zone | place: USA... | reverse complement strand
CTCCACTTTGTGTTTTGTGCTCACGTCATATTCATGGCCGCGGAAACAGGTGCGATCCAGCAGTTTCCGATATGCCGGGGCGTCGTCCTTGATGAATGGGAATGTCTCGGGGAAGATTCCTGCGCACCAAACGTCATATGATGTGAATAGGTGGGATTTGTGTGTACGCCGACTGCTGCGCTGGGGACTATGAGGGTTTACAGCAGACTTCTTCGAAGCCAGAGCAAACACCATTCGGATGATAGGCCAGGGCGCTCCCCTCTTTTCGTCGAATAGCCCGATATCGAAAGGGTTCATCTCATCGAAGAGGTAACGATGGGTGGTTTCACCGAAGTGCGTGTCATTCTTCACCTGAATGAGTATCGCCGTCACCGTCCGGCGGGAGAGTACGTTGCCAGAATAGCAGATAGGTATCACAAGATCGACCCCACGCTGGTTATTGGCACAAAGAATCATGGCACCACGTGTGATGAATCTCCAGAGGTATCGAACATTGATCGAATCCATGTTTCGAACCTTTAGAACGTGATTAAACCATATGCGGGAGTGCTCGAAGGTGTTTGCGAGCGTATTTTGCTCCTCTCCATCACGCGCAAACGATGGCAGAGCAGAATCGATTGAGTCGCCGAGTAACCTTTTCATGAAGTCACCGACAGACACCCATCTCGACTCCGATGCGCCTGCGACAGCATCCCGTGCCTGCATGACAAGCAGGGCAGCAACCAGCTCTCCGTGCTCGCCGTAGTTGACGCAGTTATTGTCCATGTGAATCGATAAGTGATATATAGGGCTATTCTTGCTGTTGTTCACGACCTTGAAGGCTGCCTCGGCGAGTAGGGGCTCCGAACCGGCAGTGGTGAGAAGCAGATCGAAGCCACTGGTGGCGATAGTGCAGAGCCGCATATGGCGCTCGATCAGCTTGGCGACTATATGGCGTGCATTTGAATGTGAGAAGCTGAACTCGAGTGGGACGCGGACGGATAAGCATGCAAGAGTCCGGTCAAGGTAATCTGGCAAAGTAGGATTGCCAAGATCGTCGAAGCCACCGAGCAACTTCTGGATTGCAAAGCGGATGATCGTACTTTGATTGAAATCTTCTTGCTGTTTTGAAGCGAGATAACGAGAAGCGAACCTACTCGGTAGTCCGACATGAGTCCTCCGCCAGAACGCACGAGCTCGAAACACGTACAAGGGACGACCCAAGCGGCAAATCCAATCATCCTCTATGACCCGGTCCAACGTAATCTCGCCCTCTTTCGCGTCTAACGCGAACTGGTCAAAACCAGTCTCGGTTATCGGGGGTAGCACCCAGTTGGCGCCGAGTACGATCCGGGAGGAGTACTCCTCCGATCTTGGCGATGAGAAGAGATGGAAGTTGCCCGCCGTCGAAAGAAATAGAGTAAATATGGGAAGGCCAACAAGTTCGGACAAGCAACGACGTAGTTCCGAGTATAAAGACCAGCCTCGAGTCTCCGGGACGTCCGTAAGTCCGTGTGCCTCGTCGAAAGCGAGGATGAGGAGAGGCCGCCTGTTGGCTTTTGAAAATAGGACCCCACGTTCATCTATAAAGCTCCTGAGTGTCTTCCCCGCTTCCAAGACTTCATCCTCTGTCACTAGAGTGAGTCCCAAGGCACCGTCTAAATTAGATAACTTACTGGTGGAAATCTGAGATTTAAGATACAGAGTCATCCTCACACGGCGAAAGAATGTCCATGAAACCTACCTTGTTGGCCTTTGCCGTGACATCCTTAAAGAACGAGGTACGATACTCGTTCGTCTCTTCAAACTGGGGCTGGTCCGTCTCTGTCATGCGGCTGCGAAAACGAAGCGCCAGTTGACGCTGTCGCTCTTGAACTTGAGACTTGTCGAGTTCTGACCCACTAGGGATGTCCGCCGACCCTGTGGGATTCGCACAGCTATTAGGTTCTGGTCTGACTGGTTATAAACTACAATACCTTCAAAGAACTTCAACTTCTCCAATGTAACACAAAGAAGTGAGTAGAGGAGGCCACGGAGCCACTCCGAGGTTTCCTTTTGATTTCCATGGTGATTAAGAGTTGTGAACCAGTTCCGTAGCCCTTTATCGGGGGGCGGATACCCTGAAGGTATGGTGAACTGGGATGTAAAAGGAGACATCAATGCGGATCAAACCATGTGACCCTTCAGGGCGTATACATATAGGCACAGTGATGATAGACTTGGAAAGCTCATCGACAAGGCGGGACTTTCCGGTCCCCGATGAATTCAAGATGTTGGCATGGTATGAATATACGCCATCCTGAGCCAGGTAAACCGAAATCGTATCAAGGAGTGTTTCTGCTGCATTGCCCTTAAATCCAGCCTTCCACGCGTCTATGGTGGCTATCGGGGCATCAGTGACATATCAGATGCTCGGGAACTAAAGCCTACCAGGACCTGACCACGCAATATCTAGGGCGGGGAGAGATGCACTTGATGGAGCCTGTAGGACCTCTGAGTTGAAAAACAGGCCATGAACAATTGTTCACGGGGAAGGTATAAAGAAGACACTCACTGAGACGGCGGATATCCTTGAATGACCCTTTTTCCCAGCAGGCGATCAGGAGATCCCAAAGCCATTTATTGCCTTGGATAAACCCCTTTGCATCCTCCCAGGATATTTGGTTGTTATTCAGCTCAGCGATCTTCACGAGGATGGCCGGCGATACACTATGACGGTACTCCTTGCTGGACAAGAATGGGAAGCTTTTCATGATGCCCCGATCGAGTGCCGAATGTTCGGTGGGTGTCCATCTATCCCCACTGGCATGGATTCCAGAAACAGAAATTTCGTCATGACTCCCCACCTGGCTGGTGGAAGGATCCGAGGGTAATCCCAGTCCCAGTTGAATCTCAGTTCGGGGGTGTCCCTGGATTGGTACGACGTCCATTCCCATATCGCTTTCTTCTTCGCCTTGGTCGTCTTGCGACTCCACTGTTTTCTGTTTCCTTGCATGGGTGACATCACAATCACCAGATTGGCTGCGTCGCTTGGTCATTACAGTGAGAGGATGAGATGATAGGAGCATCAACAGGACGCTTGAAGTTTGTCAGCTATTGTGGCCGCTCCACGCTCCGACACTACACACCAAGGGGGATCCAAACCGTGACGACGCTTAAGGGAATGTATGTGGTTGGTCTATTTTTAGGCCGTGGAGCATTAACCATACTTTATCGACTCCCAAAACTAGTGTTACACGACTTGTATGGCTGTATGGGCGTAATTGAAGTATCTGTTCCGCAGCAAGCTCGCTCATTCCACCATCACACCATCACACCCATCGCCCCTCGTTTCCAGGTCTCTCTCCCCACTGCAGTCACCCCATGGCCGGACCTCCCTCGCCCGCTCAGCTTACCAACGAAGTGGCTTCGACAACTCCGGGGCTCTACAGACTCTACGAACAGCGGTGGATTGGAGTCTTTGCCATGGCCAGTATACCTTTTTACACGGGTGTAAAATATTGAGACTTTATAGACAGTTTCTGCTAGAGGCCGTGAGTTCCGCAAGCTGGCCGTGGTTTGGCCCTATCTCCAACAAGGGTGCATCGCCGTGATCAGGTATCCCTCGGGCATCACTGATTGATGTATCTTCAGTTGCTCGTGATTTCGGGTTCACTCTAAACGAGGTGAACTGGCTAGGCAATATCACCGCATGTGTATATCTTCCGATGGCTCTTCTCATACCCGTAATTTCCAAGCGGTATGGACTGAAAAGATGTGTATGTACCCTGTCTCGTCTAGGCGGTGAATTTAACTCATCTCACCTGTACAGTGTGACATTGCTACTATCCTACTCCTGTTATCTGGATGGGTCCGTTATGCTGGAACTGCGCGATCATTGTCCAAGAGTGGTGCCTACGCCCTCATCATCATCGGCCAGGTGGGAAAGCAACCTGGGGACACTATCCTCCCGCTTTCGTCTCATACCTCCTTTAGGCGCTTTCTGGCATTTCTCAAGCAGTATTCCGGATTTTGGGACCGAAATATTCGGAACTGTGGTTTGACTCGAAAGGTCGCACGACCGCGACGATGATCATCTTCTTAGGCACATGTCTTTTTCCGTGCAAGGGGACCCCCACCACTGACTTATCCTCGTTTATAGCGAACCCTATCGGAGGTGCATTGGGTCAGGTGCTGTCACCCGTATTCTCGGATACGCGGAAATCGGTGCGTGTGCATTTAACCAGTTACCGTGATGAGAATGTCGACGTGACACGTAACTTGAACTTTTAAGATCCTCGTATTAGGGATAATATCAACGGTAGTTGTCCCCATTAACCTCTTTATTCCCGAGGATTCTCCAACTCCTCCGTGTAGGACTTTGTCGTCTTCCATCTGATTCTGCAGGCTGAAGGCCTTTTCCCTCAGCATATTCAAGCTCCCATGCTCCCATACCGTCCCCATCCGTCTTCTCACTCCGAGCTGCGGTGAGACTCAGTTGGCCCCCAGAGTCGCATATGTCGTTGGCCGAGCGATTCAATTTCGTCTTTCTCACTTTCGTGTTCTCGTCACTCGTCGCCGCGTCAGTCATCTGATTTGGTATGCTTTTGTGGCCCTCTATTTCTCATCCGCATTATTAGTATCATCGCATTCCCCATCCTCAGTTCGCAGTGGCTGGTATGTACCACTGCAGTCTGTGCAGCGGGCCGTGCTACAAGCAGACTGAATCGTGTCCCAATCCCCCTAGTCTCCATACGGTTATTCGGATACGATATCCGGTCTTATGGGAGCAGTTATGCTCCTGTCGGGCGTCCTGGCGGCCATCGCCACATTGCCAATCTTCGATCGTATCATAACCCAAAAATCTGCACTAATCATGTGTATTTTGTGCCCATTGGCCGCGGTTTCTTGGGGATCCCTTATCTGGGTCGGTAAGGAGGGTCCTCTACTCCCCCTTCTCTTGTCGTGGGTTGACAATCTAAACCATCCCATCACAGTGAAATCACATAACACCGCGGCGCTTTTCGTCATCTTTGTCGTCACTGGGGTGTGCTCGATAACCGTTATTCCAGTTGGGATCAAGCGCGGCGTCGAACTGACCAAGAATCCAGACTGGAGCTCTTCTGTATTATGGTTCTTGTACGGTGCTCTCTTCCCTCCGTACGACTGTCCTACCGGAGGCTGATCTTCCTTTCTTCTCTCAAGCGGAAACCTATTAAGCATCTTCTTTGTACTAGGTCAGCCCTCGCATCTTCTGTTCTTCTCGCGTCGTCACTCTTCTTTACTCTTTTTCTTTTTCTTGTTCATCTTTGCAGTGCAAAGTGCCCTCCGCGCCTCTCCCGCAAAGAAGCCACCGTTAAACATGCACAGCGCGATTTCGTTCAATGGCGAGTGGATGTTCGTCGTCTGTCATACCGTTTTCGCCACCCGAGGGAAACGGGCCCGCCGGGCGCGACGTGGACAGGACGAGCGGATGAACGACTCTGAGGAGCAAAGAACGCAGGGCACGAGGCTAGACGACGTGCCGTCATTACCGTCACCCCCAGAGGGGGCATTGGTGAAAGACTGAGGACACGCCATTCGTTATTTTTCCAAGGCGGAAGCACTTGCGTCGGTCGGTCGTGTTCTCTCGTTCACTCTTCCACTTTCGGATCCATTTTCGTGCGCCTCGGGGTACAGAACCCCACGTAGCACTTCTGGTATATATATATGCTTATGATGTTATGTTTTTGACATGGGAATCAACTCTGCTGCTTTCTTCCTCATAGTACTACGTGTAGCGAGAGCTAGAGCGCGGAAGCGCGTTGCTACGTACACAGTTAGTTACGGTACAAGAGCGGGAGCGAATAGTACTAACCTCAGTCACGATGATAACGGACTGAGGAGCAAGTGCGTCTAATCTACGTATTTAAGGCGAGTTCCTTTGGGGAGCATATAATCGACAAGAATGGAAATGATACTACTATACACGGAACACACTCCAGTCATGACGCATCTGCGCGTCGTCTGTTCCCCCAACACTACGGCCATCGTTGCGTAACGTTGACTAAAGTAAAGCCCCGACGGGACAAAAAGGATGTCAAAAAAAAAAACTACAGTAATATTGGCGAGGGCGGTGATAACGCGCTAGGAGACCGTCTGGTGCGAACGCCTCCGTGAGGAACAAAGTGATTATCGGCGTTCGCGTGTCGCCCGTGTGTCGCTCTTTTACTTGAGTTTTGTGTTGCGCTGATTGGGCACAGGACAAGCGCGCGCTTGGTACGTTACAAGGGGCGTTGCTGCCTTCTCTACTCAAGTTTCCGCACATCTTTGGGGTGACTATCGCGCAGCGGGTTGGTTCTGATAGGTCGCACGCTCACCAATGTTCATAGTGTCGCGTCTAGATAGTTCGCCTGGGCCAAGGGAACCGTCATGTCAGGGCCGCTGAGTAGCGTCTTCAGGGCTAAGTGTTTCCCAACTTTGCGGGTAAGGGCCCATTGTTCGTGTGCGTCCCTTGGACAGAGAAGGAAGTGCACTCTTAGTGCATTGGCTCTCACAAGGTCTCCGCCTCGGGCACACTTTAAACCCCCAGGCTACAACCACACCAACTCACAATACATCATCAACCTCCAAATCCCCCTAAATTCAACAGGGTGCCAGTGCGGGCGTTATTCTAGAGAAGATAGAATTCAGAGGACTGGGATATGTGGCGGAGAGCGAGAAAGCTGTTCGCATGGTAGGTTTGATCTACCATGGATTGTTTCGCATAATGAGATCGTTTCTTCGACTACACCGGGAATTCGCCAAAAGGAGGGCCGAATGCTATAGAAATATCAAGATCAAGACAAACTTTTGTGTATGAAACGGAACTGCCAGAAAGTAAGTAGGGAAAATCGAAAGCTAGCGGGATCGTGAAATATCATCGTGAAACCAGTCAGCTCCGGCCTCGACTCGGAACAGGCAACCATATCACCTGCATCACCTTCATAGGATGATCCGATTCTGAGCGCGCGTGAAGGAATGGCCTCATTATGTCAATCACCTCTGATTCGAAGCGACCCACAATGGTTTGCAACATGGGCAACACTTTTTCGGTTTCTTCCGGGGCGAGCTCTGCCAGTGCAGTTGCAACAACAAACTGCATTCTTTCATCACCGACACGGAGGGTCTCCACAGCACTAAATAGGCGAAGAAATTTCAGCCATGGCGTGGGGTCTCGCTCATCTGGTTTTGGAGAGCAACTGGCGAGTTCGAGTGTGTCTATGTGAGAGAGGAGGGGCAAACGGTGGACCAACATCGAGAGCTGCCTGTCTAACCTAGCGCAATAGAACTGCAAGGCAGATTTACCACCATCCCACGGTGTAAGGGAGATGACGACAGCGTTTTCACGGAACTCTACATGGGCAAAAAAAAGGTAGCTTGAGAATTTCTGCGCGATGGATGAACTGAGATAGTTGTGGGATGTCAAGGATGGGCTCATAGAAGATGGGATAGATAAAACTCGAGTTGAGGGGTATCGATTTGGGCCATGAGGTCTTCCAAGTACTCGCTGATGCCTCTGAAAGTAAAACGGAGAAGGGCTGGAAGGACACTGCGTGTCGGCGGAGGAGAAATTTGACTTGTTCGATCGGGAAACGATGTCTTGGATCGGAATATAATATCAAGGGATCGGAGCCTTTTCAATGTGGCCAGGTATGTGGCCATCGCCTCGGGTGAAACATACCCTGCGCTTGTGATACCCCAAAGATTAAGGTGGACAAGGTCACGAGCGGTCAAGAGGAGCCTTGGTAGTGTTGGAAATGGGACGCCTCCCAGTCCGAGTAGCCGAAGATGAGAGGCAGACCCAGCCAAGAATGCATCGGTAACCACCAGGGCGTCATTCAAGTTTGCGTCGCAACCAAGGGAAAGACACCTCAAAACGGGAAATGGTCCCTGCATCAATGTGACACATTCTTCGAGTTGAGGTCCCGATAGGCCCAACAGTCTGATCTCGGCCATGCGTTCGCGGTGTTCAAGTGCGGCAATGATATCACCCCCATCCTTGTACGTGACCATCGACCGGATGCTGATGGGCAAGGCGGGCCAGACATCCAGCGCCTTCGCTACAGCGGGTTTGGTTTCGCATTCAACTCGCACCTCGAGATGGTTGGGCCATGCAAAGATAAGACGTCGCCATCTTTGGCATACATGCACCATTGTATGCCATGGCCACCTATAATCATACTCAAATGCATAGCCCCAGTAGTGTACTCGCTGGCGCGATCTTTGTTGGTGGAGATTGGATATATATAGGAGGACATCGTCAGAGAGCACGTCAATTTTCAAATGACCTACGTGGCACCTGTCAATGATCATTGCAGGCGCTACATCAAGGACGACGGACGTACGTCGACCCTGTTCGTCATGTGAGCTTGAATCCTTCTCATCACTCTGCTCTACTGTTTCTGGGCCATCTACCAGGACTGGCAGCCCTGGAGCGCTGGGAAAGCCATTTCCGGTGAAGTTATAGGTATCTGAGGGTGCTGGAAGGCTGGCTGGCTGCTCCCTGGCATAATCACCTGGTAAGTCACCTAAGGAGGCGAGGAAGTCAAACTCACGGGGAAGAATTCATGGCAAAGATTTAAGATTCAGTGTCAGAAGGTGAAGTGACCAGCCTCATAAACCGCCTGTGATACTCACGTGACGATTCTATCAATAAAGTACTGCATCACTGATTCACTGTATATCTCAAGTTGCCCTTGCGTGGGTAACCGAACGTGGCCTCGTGGTGATATACGTAGTCTCATTACAATTTCTCGTTTCCTTTAGTAATCCCGAGAGCTAGACAGGTGTTCAAGCTTCCAAGAGCTTTCTAAAGCCCTGGAAGTATTTCTCACGAAAGTCACGGTGGGCGGGGACGTGGACCGGCGCCCGCACCAAAAGGTCTCCCTCGCTCTCCGCCCTAGCCCCATCACCTTGCGGCGTCGGCGCAGCGTGCAAATCGAACGTCGGTCGCGGGTACGATCGAGACGTGACTTTGCAGATCGTAATCAGCTGAGAGGGGCCGTGACGGCAATCCAAAGTAGTGGTAGTAGTGACTCTACGTGAGCGACGGCAGGTCTTACGACTGTGATGAACACGTACCCGCCGACCCCACGCGCCAAAATCCTGCAGCGAGTTCGCAACGACTTGCATCCCGTCGCAGAGTAGGCTGTCCAGGTCGAGTTCCTTGTACTCGTCTATCACCGTTGGCAGGAAGAAGACCAGGCGCCCGCCGGGCTTAAGGAGGTACCGCGCCAGAACGACGAGGTCGGCTGCGAGCGCAGATAATTCGTATGGTTTTGTGGGTGGCACGTATGGCTGATCATCCCTAGTGTGACGAGGTAAAATCTGTAGGTGTTTATGTTTGAGCGCTGGTGGTGGTTCACGTACGCGCGTGGCTGTTGCGGTAGAGGTGAACCAGTTACGCGTTCCTTTTTTCGGCCAAGACGCTTCGCACCTGCCCGGACGCCATCTACAACAGTATCAGATCGACTGGAGCTGCGTTCTCTTGTGCCTTTTGGGCTGAGAGCGGCGCTTACATGGAGGATCTGTGACGATGGCATCGAAGAGCCCGCCGCATCTCCAAGGGTTCCGGGTGATGTCGAAGGTGCATAAATCCAATATGCGCTCTCGAACTCCGTATTGAGCCGCGGCGCGCATGATCCCGGGTTGCCCCTCTTTGAAAAAGGCAAGTCACGAGTGTGGCCGTCGCAAGGATGACAAAAGAGTTTCATACGCGCCCACCTTTACCGCGCATCTGTCTGCCGTCGATGTCCGAGCCGAATACCAGCGCGCCGAAATGGGCGGTTGTCTGTTTTGCGTAAAACGAAGTGATATTGATAAGATTTGATGGGCGAGGATGAGAAGACGTCCGACGACGTACGTAGGCCATGCTGCCCGTGCCCACAAAAGGGTCATAGATCAACTTCCCTGGCGAGGCCTGTCACGCAGCAGCGCGGCATGGAGGACAGGCCAGAGTAACGAGGTCAAGGTGATAGTAGTTGAGGCGTGATGAGACTCGATGAGGAAATGTACAGCACGATATCGCCATACCAAAGTTTGATTTGCCATGAGAAGGGACATCTCAGCTTCCATGCTTGTATTGCCGAAATATCGCCGCTTCTTGACGTCGAACGTTTTGATCAGGGAACGGGCGCTGCCTGGCTCTATCTAGAGGTGCTAACTCAGAATAGCCAAAAAGACGTGGTTCAGCTGGCCCTCTGCGCACCAACCTGCCGAAAAATATCTCGCGAAGCTCTCGAGCTCCTTTGTACTCGTGTCGAGTCGCGCCTTGAACATCAGGATCTGTATGACGAACATCATTGTAACCTGAGCATCATGCTGTAAAATCTCTACAAAACTCACATTCTTCGAAACAGCCCATGGTTACCTCTGGGCTTGAGAGATCGATCCTGCCCATGAATCCCATATACGAGAAGCTCTCGATCACTTCACGTTGTCGCGATTTGGAGATGGAATGGTTGTAGCCATTCACAACGAACTTGAAGGAGGTGCCAGGGACATATTTGTCCCACAGATGCCGCGAGACCCTGTTTCGTTCGTGCACCTCGTCGTAGGTGAGGCCCCGAGCGTACAGTTCGTACACGGATCTAATCGGATCAACGGCCATCAACCGATCAGTTCACGCGCTCACGCACTTGATAAGTATGCATCGCCGCGCAAGCAACCGCACATGCTCCTCATGTTCCAGAGAGAGGACGCCGAACGGTCGCGATGGGTCAAAGTCATTTGTTATGTCGAGCGGAAAGCCATGGAGCTCCGCGACTGATCGCAGTTCCGGGATACGGAAATCCTCGTGGGCTTGTGCAAAGACAAGGAGATATAGTTGCGAGGGCATAGGGTACTAAGTAGTGGGCAAGACTCGACGAACAAACGCAAGTCGCGCCGGTCGCCGGATAAATCTTGCCACTCGCACTGGCATCCACATCCACTCCACACACTTCTGCGATGAGAGATATTCCACAAAAATGTCACCCGTGAACGTTTACGACGTGCTCCAAGCCGTACTGGAGACAATCGACCCTGAAAACAGTGCGAGTCCTTCCGCTTTCTTTGCCTCTCCGCACTACCGTGTGATCCACGGCTCACGGGCACGTATAACCCCCACATGGTCCGCCGGGTGGTCGCTTGTCCTCATTCCGCCTTGCAACTGCGTTATCAACAACAGTCTCAGACGAGGCCGTGGAAAAGCTGGGCGTTCTTTTCTCCGAGCAGCTCTTGCTGGCCGCCCTGGACCTAATCGATAGAGACTGCGGTAAGTGAACACATCCAACACCCAGCCTTCCACCTTTCATCGTCCAGGAAACGAAGAACAAAGCCCTTACCGAGGTCATGTTTGTGTTTATAGTGATCAAGTATGTTTCCCCGTGGGGAGGGCGAAGCCACTTTACAGTCCTCGGGATGACACGCTCGTACGCCGTTTTCCCGAGCTTCCATCAGTCCTGCACCATCCCGTTCTTCTGTACATGCCCGGCTTTCTCGTATGCTGTCCTGATATCTCGTTCTCAAATCACGGTGCGTGTACCCTCTCGAGTGATTCTGTACTTTTTTTTCGTCCTTGATGCGATGGGGTTTTTATCATACCTGCAGTGCAAACACGTCTTAGCCACGCTAATCGCCCAACGCTTGTCGAAATGCGTCGTACGTGAGATGAACAAAGACGAGTTCGTGGCCCTCCTTGCGCGACAGACATCGGACACGTAGGAGCATACGCAACGTCAATACCTGGTATTACGACGCTTATATAGCAGATTATATATAGTAAAGCTCCAAAGTAACTGATCCCGTGTACGGGTATTTAAGAGGATTAGTTCAACGGCGAAAGGGAAAGAACAGGGAATAAGTTATTTCTAAATTCCTTAGAAGCAGACCTATTCATTATGGTATCATCACGCTACTGGTCAGTAAAAACTCACAGGCCGGGAGAGACCGCTCTAAGGCGACCCCACAACCGCCTTGGTCTTGTCTTTGTCTTTGATCGCGACGCCCTCTTTACTCTCTCGTCTAGGTTCCTCTTGCATACGCCATACTCGCCAGTCTAGCACCTCCGCGTACTCCATCAGGGCCTTGACGAGCGTCTTGAGTTCGTTCTGCGAGGGCAGAGGTCGAACATCATCGTCCACCTGCATCCGCGCTTTGCCATGGTCCCTGTTCGGCTCTCCGTCCGATTCGTCCCCCGAAACGGACGACAGGGCGGAATCAAACTCGGGCTCGTCCTCGGTATCGGAAACGTGGGACAATGGCGTCAGGTTGCTCGACAGCGCGCCCGAGCACGACTCACGATCGCCGATCTTCAGTGAGCCGTTGGTGTCGGTGCTCACAGCCGAGCGGCCCCGGCCATCCGGGACAGGTGCGGTTTGCTCGTCGCGACCGTCGCCCTTGGTGGTGGGACGTTTCTCTTCCGTGATACCGTTCTTGATCGCGATCCAGTCCGCAAGTCTCCGGATCTCGTCTGGCTGCCAAATTCCCCACCAACGCTCAACATGTTCGTAGTCTTCGTCTTCGTCGTCGTCGCCCTGAGGGAGAACAAGTCCGTCGACGGGCTTCTCCCCCCAGACGGCGACGAACCAACCCCAACGTCGCAATGTACCGCGCTCATCTGAGCTGACGATTGCGCGGCCCTGAGCTTTTCCACCTTTGGTCGTATCACCGGCCAGGAGCGCCGCTGCCGCCTCGCGTTCGGCCACACAGGGTGTGAGCGCAAAGTATTTGCGGCCCTCGTGGTCGGTGCCTAATGGTTCGAAACGTGGGGCATACGCGTGCAGCATTACACGTTGTGCCTGCTCGAGCGCGCTCAGGCTTCGTTTGTACTCCATTCGGGCTGCCTTGTCCTGTGAAGTGCATTCTCGCATCTCATTCCGGCATTCAGAACCACGAAAGGGTAATCCTACCGGGTTCTTCTTCTTCGTCTCCTCCCATTGCTCGCGGATAGCCTTCGCTCGTTCCCTCTCCTCCTTGACACGCTCTTTCGCTTCCTTGGCACCTTCCTCAAACGCGTTGTGTATAGCTTGTGTCTCCAGGACCATCTCGATCAGAGGTAGCACAACGGGTACGAGTTGCGCCGTTGTCGTAACATTTATCCCTGCTCCGATCAACGCGCCGCTGCGTGTAGTGTGTATTTTAGTGTGCTGAGGCGGGGGCAGTGGGTCCGGGAATAGGTTCTTGTTGCCCATCTTCGCAAACTCAGCACGCAGACTTGCCAGCGCACCCCATATGCGACTTAGGTTTGCCCGCGACGCCTTGATCTCTTGTATCGCATCCTGGATAGCCTTCTTCTCCTGATTGCCATCAAAGTCGGGCTGGTTGTTCGAGAGTAGATTAAGTAGCCCGAGGAGGATTGCTCGTAGGCATGTTTCGCCCACCCATCCCATCTCCACATCGATATCGTCATCGTCTTCAAGGTCAGGTGACCGTTGCCCACCGATTTCTTCCAGCTCTTCTAGGTTGATGCGCGACATGTCGAGTAGCTCCCCGAATCGGAGGACAAACTCTCGGATGCCAAGGCGCGGTAGAGCCCGGTCAAGCGTAAATGACGGTGGAACGGGTACGGGAGTCCAAAGGACTTTCGGGAGGGGTTTCGGCTTGCGTTTGACGGGCGGCCTCGGCCTTGGAGCTGCCACGTTGGATACACTATTGGATACCTTGGGCGGCTTGGGCTCCTTGCGTTTTTTGGGAGCATCAGGAATTTGTCTGCCTTTGCCGGGGAGTATACCAGTCATTTTGACGTTACTGTCAAGCATGACGGCAACCGAGTCGGCTCCAGTTTTCTTCGCTGCCAGGGTCAGGTTGCTAGCAGTAGACGAACAGGTGAGAAACAAAGACCCCGGAAGCAGCTCAAAGCGTACCCAGTAGGTTCAAGACCGACGGCTTTACGACACCCACGACAGTTGCAATTACCAAGGCATCGCGGACATCTAGCGAGGGCAAACAGTGAGAAGACGATAAAGGCACGATAGATTTAACGTACTTGAAGATGTAACCTTGTTCTTTATCATGACTAACAGACTCTTTAGACAGAATGTTGATACCGCGATCTTTGATCTCGTCTAGGTCCTGTCCGTAGCGATTCTTGAGACATGGTCTACAGTACTTGGCCTTGCAACGGGCTAGGGAGTGAGAAGTCTTGGTTTTATAGGTACAATATAGTCCGACTATGGAAGGGTTTTAGATTAATGACCGAGCGTTGATCAGGACCAGCCTTGGCTCACCTGAAGAATCACGTTTCTTGTTGCATTGGTGACAGTAGAAAAAACCATTTGGAAACTCTGCTGTCGCGTTTGATGCTACAATACGGGGAGGCCTTGTGGCACCTTTGGCTCTAGATGTCACCGTGGAGACTTTCTGTTTCTTCGACTTCGTTTCCGGGGCGCGCTGCTCCAGCTCGTCAAAGTTTCCCTTGGAACGTTTGCGTTTAACAGCAGTTAGTGGAGATGCGCTCGGCATGTTTGACTCGCGTAAAGGGGTGGGTGGATTGCGAGCGCTGTCGGTGGTGCGAGTTCCGATTGGTTCGGAAGAGCCAAGAGAGTATGGAGAACGTGGGACCAGAACGTATATATCCTGAGGGTTTGGCAGCCTGGATGAAGAAGGGGGGACGCGCTGAGCATGGGCGGATGATGGGCGGATCGACATGGGATGATAGTGGTTGGAGATAAACCACCAGCTGTGCGTTCTGACCTCGCGTTTCCGTTGATTCCCAATTCGAGTTAATTGACCGCATCACGTGTCACGTGTCATCAACGATCACGTACAACGTACATCGATCACGTGAGACTGAGCCGGCCCTAAGCACCAGATTTCCGCTGGCTTTGCTCCGATCCACTCAGCCTCGTACTGTACACTCTCCTCTTCCCACCTTTCCACCTTTGTTTTTACTTACTTCCTTACCCCCATGGCGCATGCAGATCATACCCGGGATCCCTGGTGCGTTTTTTTGTGTTTGAATATTTCTTACGTATATTGACTACAGTGCGCAGCCCATGGGTAATCCTCAATGATTTTGGGGGTGCTTTTGCCATGGGTGCCGTCGGTGGTGGCATCTGGCATGGTATAAAAGGAGCTAGGAACTCACCGAGAGTACGTACCTCCGCTCGTCTTAGCCGCCGATAGGGGCATGATGCTGACGCTGAGTACGGATATTAGGGTGAGCGCCTCGCCGGTTCCATTTCGACCATCAAAGCGCGTGCACCCGTCACGGGTGGCAACTTTGGCGTTTGGGGTGGCATGTTCTCCACATTCGACTGTGCCGTAAAAGGATACCGGCAAAAGGAGGACGCATGGAACGCCATTATTTCCGGCTTCATGACGGGCGGTTGCTTGGCAGCGCGCAGTGAGTCTCGTTTCTCTGCCTGTCGCCTTCATATCCGAGGACAAATCTCTGCGGATGGGGTTCTCATTGATCGTTCTCTCCATTTGTCATGCATGCCTTCAACATTGATCTTTCGCTGACGTTTCACCTTCCAGGCGGTCCAAAAGCTGCTTTTGGCTCTGCTGTTGCTTGCGGAATCCTGCTCGGTGTATTCGAGGGTGTTGGGGTTCTCCTCGGCCGGGTATTCTCAGAAGGCACACGACCACAGCTCCCTCCTTGTGAGTCCCACGTTTTTGGCTTTTTTTCTGGCACACGCTCACACTGCCCGTCATCAGTACCCGAGTCTATGTCTCCGCAGACGTCATCATCAGCTGCTATCTAGTTATCATCGCTTGCTCTCTTCTGCATCCTCATCCGTATAATTATCCCTCTCGTATCGTCCACTGCGTCGCACTTGGACGTTTTGTGACCTCATCGATACAGTCTGCATCCTCACTCAGTATATAATTAGTCCTGTGTAAATAGATCATATTCTAGACATTCCACAGGTGCGATGGTAGAATAAACCCCTCCTACAATTGGTCAGGGTTTCTATGTGTTGGTTCTTGACTCAGAAATGACGGCATCAAGCTTGTCAACCTCCTGCCGTAGTTGTCTCATCTCGTTTTCGCGTTTCGTGACAATGCCTTCGATGCCCTCCGCTGCTCGTACTGGGACAATCAGAACCTGCTTCTCGAGAGCTTCATCGAGAGCAGCCTGCATACATTCAAGGGAATATCAGGTCAGCAGTGACTACAGATGAAGGGAGAGGAAGGGATGGTGAAAATACCTCAACGTCCCGCTCCGCCGCCTCCGTCACCCTGATCCAATCAGCCCTCCACATCTTCCGCGCCTTATCCCACCTCCCAATCGCCCAACGCACACCCGCAGCCGCAACAAGCAACCCCACGCCAGCCGCCTCGCCAACTCCCTGCGCGAGCACCCCAGCGCCCATAACAGCAGCACCAGCGCCGACGCCGAGACTCCCCGCGACGCGCAAAAGCAAGACCTGCGCGGCGCGCGCGAGCGCGCTCGTCGTGCCCGCGTCGAGCCGCGCGATGCGATGCTCGAGTGGGCGGAGCAGCGCGCGCGGCACGACGGCGAAGGAGGGCGCGTGCGTGAGCTGGTTCAGCGCGTTTTGGAGGAGCGGCGAGCGCAGAGCGGAAGGGAGCGTCGTGGTGGTGGTGGTGGTGATGCGCGACAGGGCGCGCGAGGCGTGTGTGGACTGGGTGTTGGGGAGCGGCGCGAGCGCGGGTAAGAGCGAGTTGGAGATGGGCCCGAGCCAGGCGTCGCGCGTCGCTTGGCGCATGCGCCAGCCGATTTCGTCTGGTGTCCAGAGCACGCGCCACCACGTCATGCTGTCCAGGTCGGGCAGCACGCCGTCATCTGCGAGGGCCATGGCGGCGCGCACTTGGTTGTCGTCGCTGTGGCGCGGGCGCGTCGTTCCCGGGACCTTCTGTGCGATGCTGCTGCCGCCGCCGCTAGGTAACGCCCGTTCTGGGGCAGGGCCGAATACGGCGCGGTGAGCTTCCTCTCTCTCGTGCAAGGCCTCGCTTCGTAGGGTGTGCACAAGAGCAGTCGCCTCGCGTAGCTCCGCTTCAACTCCATCCAGGCTTCGACGCAGCATGCTGACCACCGCGCTCGCCAGCGCATCGCCTTTTTGAGTCGGAGTAGGGACCGATTGTAGTTTGCGCTTCAGCCTACTCACGCCAGAGGCGAGGGCGTCATCTGAGTAACGCTGTACGTGTAATACGTCGAAAGGATTGGCGCGCAATGCGGAGATTGACGATAAAGCCCGGTCGGGGTCGACGAGGAACACGCGATCTGGACTGATTCCGAGTTCGAACACTGTTGGTGGAACGTAAGATGATGTCGAGATGGGAGATGGAGAGGTGATTAGAAGAAGGGCGTGGGGTGGAATTGGGAATGGCAAGATCGTCTGTTTTGAACTTGAGGTATGTGGGAAGTGAGTGGTGAGTGGTGTGGTGAGAGGGTTGAGGAGGATTATGGGAATATGCGCTTTATAGAAGTGTCTTAGGTTATCTTGGGATAGCTCACGAGTCGGTCGCAGTTCGGTTAGGCGCACAGAAGAGGGATTAGCCAGAAAAGAGGACGACAAGCGCATAAAATGCGATGCCGAAGAAGATGGGCCGCTTTTCGTATTTTCGATGGGGGATGCAGCATATCTGGTGAAATGATTAAAACCAGCGGTGAGTGGACAAACAGCTCACGCACTCTATGTCAAGCCTGGTATTCTGTCGGCCCTCCCAACGCTTCGAAATCCACATGCTTTCCTCCTCCGGGGAGAAGGGGTCCTGAAGCAGAGCGCTCACGAGCGATTCCCCTCCAGAGAATTCGTCCACGGGATAAACTGTAAATGATGAACGTGGAACACTGGCCCAGTTGAAGATTCTTTCAGGACGCACCAACGATGGAGACCTTGTCTTCGTCCGATGTAAGGCTCGAACGAGAAATTTCGTTGGATACGTCGCACAGAACATCATTCCAGAAAGATAGCTCGATGGATTGGGGAGGGAGGATTCGCGCAATGAGCTCACGCGCTGTGTGTAACACGGTCAGGGTGTGTGCGTGCTGAAGTCTGTTCGGGTGCCGCGCTGCGACGGAGGTGAAGGGGGATTTGGAGGTCGACGGAGTCAACGATGCATTGTGACTTGGGGTGGTTGAAGGCTGGGAGTCGAAGGGCATTGGAGACCCGGTGCCAGTGGGGGCCAACGTGGCTGGAGAGTGGATGGGAGAACACGACACGGGTTGACGATTAAGAGGGGAAAGACGACGGCAAACGGCAAACAATTGCCATCTTCGCATTGAACTCGAGTAAGTCGGGGACGAAGAGCTGAGCGCTGAGCGGCTGGGCAAGTTAACCTCGGAGACGGCGGGAACGCGTGGCTCAGCGACGCCCCACGTCGTAACTCAGGGGATAACCTCATTACGCTAAATTCTGACCAACTTCACCAGAGATGTCTCATTACACACCCGGATGCAGACAGTCACCTCTGGTAGATGGTAGATATACCCGGGCGGTGTGCGAGTGGTGTGCAAATCCGGAACGTGTCTGGCCAGCCTTGCCTCTGTCATCCAGTCGAACCTCGACCACGGAGATGAGGATGGTGTCGTTGATGCAAGATCCATTTGCGAGTCTCCGTTGTTACTTAGGCCTCTCATTACCATTACTGATGTGTTCTTGGGCGGGTCCTCCCTTTGTCTCCAGAGCCTCAAACTGTGCCACGTCATATTCCCAACATCACTGCCAATACCCTTGTTAATCTCCACCTCGAAAGCACTAATTACCTTTCTCCCCACTCGATCGCCGCACGGTTCCAATCATCGCCATTTTATTTCGATCTAGCAGGCTCCCACATTGAACAAACCGACGCCGACGCCCCCCGTGCTTAAGTTCCAGCCCTTAGTGCATTCATGTTTAAGGGCGGCGGCGAGTACCTGGAGGACCTCATAGCTCTGATCGATGCCTCGACTTGCTCCTTTCTCCGGAATTCTTCTATAAGCCCGTCTTTGACGTCCCACAACTATAGATCATTTCTGAGTCTACGCACCGAAGATTTCGAGCCACCCTTCGAGGCGAGTGTAGGCCTTCACCTCTGAGATATTCTCGTGCCTATTTGGTCGTCAGTCGGTGGCCATCTCCTCTTGTGATTCGACTGCATTGGGTTAGAAAAGCACTCTTCAATCTACGCCCATTGTTTGCCCCTATACTCTCATGCGGACAAACTCAAACTCTCCAAGGGTTACTATGACCCTCAGGCTCGTCTGCAAGACTCTGCGCTGTGGTTGGCATCTTTCGCCCATTTAATGCCGTGCAGACTCTGTCCGTCAACGAACATGGATTACGGAACAATATTGTACCTGTACTGGGAGAGCTCACCGGGGAAAGAGCTGCAGAGGTGTTGCCTATGCTGCACACCCTTGAGTTCAAGATTCCTTATGTCAAACCTTGGCAATCTTTTGTGCTGACTCCTATATTGAGGAGCTATCCGAGCGCCCTGTCGTGGTATGGGGCTTTGATAACGACGTGTATGTTTTCGAATAATTATGGATGATTCTCACAGGCATGGCTACTTTTGGCCTTTACCTAGTTGCCCCCTTGTAATTCCCTTTCGTCCAAGCGATACCATAAAGTCAAATTCAAGTTTGTCGCATCCAGTCCACCCATCAGCTAATCCTAACTCCCGGCATCATTGAAAAATGGTCTTATTATGAAGTACGGTGAGATATGAGACCAACAAAAAGTGATTTCGCACGTACATCGTGCAACCTCGAGCTCGCTTCCACTTCGGTCTGGTATCTGCATATAAACTTTCGTCCTCAGGCCGGACACATGTACTGTACTATATACCCTTTTGGATATGGCAGCACAGTAGCATGAGATCATGCTATGATTGATTTCCACATGACGCTTTTGGAGTGCGTGAGAGCAGCCCGAAGGCTAGTGCGATGAGTCCATTCTTACGAAACCAATCTTTGAGCGCCGGATTTCTCGGTCCGGTTAATGCCAGGCGACCAGCTGCACCCCTAACTTGAACCCCCTAAACATACGTAGACTGGACCCATGTGTTCTCCCCCGTGAGTGTCCGCAAGTCTCTACCAGCCTCTGCTCCTGGGTGACTGACCAAAGTCCTACATGATCATGCATGCCAGGAGTCGGACGCAGCCTGCCCACCATCTCGCCTCAGAGATCAATACTGGCGTTCTTGACACTCCCGGACCTGGGCCGTTGTTTCTGGTAGATAATCCAGAGACGGTGAAGGACCCAGCTTCAGAACAAGGTCGACGTACGTCCTCGATCATGGTGTAATGTCAGCGACGATTACCAACAGGTTCCGTGACTCTGCTTAGGTTGTTTTACAATTGACGTACTCTCGGACGATGACCTCTTACACATATTCAGTCAAGGATTTTACCCCGACGACGCTTGGCCATGGCATACATTGCTCCACGTTTGCCAACGATGGCGACAAATCATCTTTGCCCGGCCCTACCATTTTGACCTGCGACTTGACTGCAAATCCGAGGCAGCTATAGTGAAGGCGCTAGATGTCTGGCCAGCCTTGCCTATCAGCATCCAGTCAGAGCTCAATCACAAGGATGGGGATGGCATCATTTCCGCCCTCGAAGAACACCGTGACCGCATCGCTAGGGTCGATTTGTCAGGCTTAACAGGACCTCAACTTGAAAAATGTGCCGCATTGATGAAGGAACCATTTCTGGTTTTGCGAACTCTTTCCCTCGGATCCGATGGTTGTGTTTGTCTCCCTCCTGGTGATTTGTCGGGTGGACCTGCCTCTCATCTCCAGATGCTCAAACTGAGCAACAACCCGTTTACGGCACTGCCAAATCTCCCCTTGTCGGCCAGTAGCCTTGTCGAACTCCATTTTGCGCATCATTCCAGCACAGGGTACATCTCACCCGACGCTATGGCCACGTGCATGAGTATGCTAACAAGGCTTCGATTCGTCCGAATTATCTTCCGATACGGCGGCTCCTTCCTCAAACATCGAACAAACCGATGTTCTACTCCGCTGACACGTTCTGTCCTTCCAGCCCTTGCTTCGTTGGAGTTTGAGGGTGATAGCGAATACTTGGAGGAACTCATAGCTCGGATTGATGCCCCTCACCTTGTCCGCCTTTCTCTCATATTCTTCTATCAGGCCGTCTTTGACGCCCCACAACAATTCCGGTTCATACATGACAGTGAAATATTCAAGTCACCCCTTCTTTCCACGGTAGAGGTTTCCCCTCAGGGTATTGAGGTCACCATGTTATCGTCACGCGATGACTATCTCTTCTTGAAAACCCACTGCTCTGGGTTGGACACGCAACTTTCATGGGCACGGCAAATTTGTACCCAGTTATTGCCCCTCCTCTTTCATATAGACGAACTCCACCTCTGGAGCGATTATGATACGCAACTGCATCGACAAGACTCCATGCTATGGCTGGAGATTCTTAGCCTATTTAGTGATGTACTGGTTGTGTCCGCCTGCGGTGGTGGATTAGAAGTTGATATCGCACGTGTACTGGGAGGACTCCCAGGAGAAAGAGCTATAGAGATGCTGCCCATGCTGCAGAGCCTTGAGTTGGGTAGGTTTGATGATGTCAAACCTTTATTGAAGCCATTCATCGACGCGCGCCAGCTATCAGATCACCCTGTTGTTGTATGTTAAAGACTTTCTTATAGTCGTGGCTGTTTTCAAACAACGGATGACGCGATGACGGATAATGGGGTTTCTACGTTCCGTTTTTACCTACTTGCCTTCTGGTACTTCCCTTTACTTCAGTATGCATCGGCGATCACAACTTTGTCGTTCCTCAATGTAAGACTGATATGAGATTATTTCCGCCAAGTTCCGAGTCGATTCGTCACACAGAATGTCGTTGCAAAAGGATAGCTCGTCAACTACAGATTTGGGAGAGAGAATTGTGCGACTCAGATGAGCACATGCGGTGCCGAATTTCTATGGGTAGAAGAGGACGCGGAGGTTGGCAAAATCGATGATGCGCTACAAACTGAAGCCTACACTCGGGCCGTGCAGCCTTGGGAAATGCGAATAATAGTAGTATTTACGAATAGTTAATCTGCTTGCCAGTGGACAATATTGACAAAGCATATCACATCCAGATTGTAGCCGGCCTTGCCACTCACGTGGATAACTGCATTTCTCATTGCCGCACAGGCCACGGCTCAGCCCCTTTCTGTCGGAACCCCACAGAGAAATACATAGGAGAATCCACTACGGCACGGAGCATAGGTAGATGAGACGCATGGATGCAAACCTTCTCAGGCTGAGCCCCATCTCCAGTTTTAAGTTTTGGCATTGTTGTGGCCGACTGCCGACTGCCGCATAGTCTCGTACCCAGCCGGTTTCAATCTCTGACTCATTTTTAAACAAAATCGCTGTCAAAAGTCAACGGACGTCTACTTGAAACTCACCCATGAGTTGTCACACGTGAGTTTCTGCAATTTTCACTTGCAACTGAGAAGCTTAAATGCCTCATATTGCCATGACACCAGGAATTCGATGCGGCCTGGCCTAGCCCGCTGTCCAGTCCCCTCAGAAATCGATAGATTCACTAAAGAAGTTGGAGGCATTTAGCGGTCGTGAACATCACGTGCAAAGATCCGACAGTTTGGACTTCAATGGCAATTGCCGCACACCTCGTTTCCTTTTAAACTCAGTAATAACATTATAAAGAAATACTTTTCGATAAGT
>Ga0137397_10000746_pt1 | contig 22580 bp, 12 predicted proteins | sample czorhiz116metaG_FD_106658 | JGI IMG/M metagenome (GOLD analysis project Ga0137397, IMG submission 106658) | Vadose zone soil microbial communities from Angelo Coast Range Reserve, California, USA - czorhiz1.16 metaG | ecosystem: Environmental > Terrestrial > Soil > Vadose zone | place: USA... | reverse complement strand
AGCCTTCAACCAAGGTATCTCCAGATACGAGGATCAATAGCGCACATTACACATCCCTTCAAGCCCTCCACAGTGCTGCACCGCAACACAAGATACGAACAGTTCCAGATGCTAGCAGATAGCGCCTGCGGGTCAAAGTTCAATCCGCTCGACTTGGGAAAGCATGCCAAGAACAGGCTGTACTCGGCATCATGAGGCCACCCCCCGAGCTTTCCTGGGGCTCTGAATCCGTTGATAACTCGAAGAATCTGTGCTCTTGCTCTTGCTCGGCCGAGATGACCAATCACATTCTCCCCTACTATCACTACCCCACAAGTCGGACACTGAGGTCAGCTGTCTGAGTTCCCAAAAAAGGAAAAAATGGGTCCCTTCGAGGCTGCGGACTGGCTAAGGAGGAACTCGGACAGCTGAGTCAGGGTCCGGCTTGTGGGCAGGTGATAGTATCGAGCAAGGGCAAGGGTGACTCTGTCCACAGCAGCAGCCTGCGGCGTGACTCGGAGGCGAGCGGCCCAGTCATGTCGATAAATGCTAAGAATTCACTTTTCTGACGATTTCGTCAATAGATGAAGTGCAACGTCAAATTTGATGAACGAAACTAATGTTTAGCACTCCCAGATCAACTTACGAAGCACACGAGTTTCCTAAATCCTGGTGTCTCATTCCTCTACGCTTCTGTTACACATCCGCCCTTTTCCCATCCAAGCTCGGAGAGTCGGAGTACAGCACGTTCACCGTTCCTTTGGGCGAATTCTTGAAATGATTAGATATAAGGAATGCAACATCTACGGATGGCGTGACAGGCGTAAAGTGGGCGATGAACGTCGCAGAAGCCCTGGAATTACCAGAGGGAGTGATGCGTGATGAGGCGTGTTGATAGGCGAGGGTCGGGCCGTACGCACCTGCCAGTGGTGACCTGGTAGCAAGGCCGGCCTGCTCCTCGCTGAGCACCAGGCTCCCACCCCATCCCGACACTCGGTCACACTGTAGCCCTCCTCCTCAATTCAACTGTGAACTCGAGCTGATTCTCGCAGAGCCACAACCGACACTCGCCGTAATATGAAGGTAGGAAGCTCATTGACAATAGTCCCAAAGTGGCGTGTCTTCAGACTGGGATGGCGATACAAGGGTGCTGATCGCTGGCGGTTAGATCAACAACGATGGCAAGTGTGATGGGTTCATCGTATACTCACTTTCCATGCATTGAGTCGCAGACTGGATGGCAGGATGACCGGACGCTTGTACGGCCCTAATAAGATATGCGAACCTCTAGAAGCTATAAAATCAGACGCAAGCTCATCGAAAGAATAATCAGAGGTGAGAACCTTGTCAGCCCAGTAGCGACTTATTAAGGTCACCCTCCCGTTTTTACGATTGAGACTTATGACTGTGTATTTGCCATCGAAGGCCGGACCTTTACACCAATCAGACTATCAGTTCCTCTGAAGTACTCGACACGTGTGCTGTCTAGCCGCCAAGTTCTGTCTCCCACCACAGGAAGTGCGCGGAGGTGTTGTTGAATTTCTCGGGGGCGGGCGTTCCGAGCCTTCGAGAAGCTGTCGAATTCGGCATTGGGTATCTCCGAGTCATGGCTTCCTCGTAGTCTAGTAAGAGTCCTTCGTAGCTAACACACAGCGCGTAAGAAATGGTCTCCCAATGGGCCATATTTTGTTACCTCGTGTAGAGGTCAGTCTCACCCAACACCCCACAGCCTCCGCCGCGTTCTTAGCTCTGCGCCCCATCCCGAAACTTGAATCTACCAATAGAGGAAAATAGAGAGCATCCACAAGACCTTCCGAAATAGCAGCGCATTCCCCTACCCATAACAACGCCGTAGAGCGAACGTATGCACAAAGGACCGTGACGAACTACGGGGACGTTGATCGTGCATGTGACAGTGACCATCCCGCGGATGACGTAGGGAACCGAACCCAGAGATGAGAGGAGTCCTGATGAGGCTAAGGGTTGTCGCTAAGTGGAATGTAGGCCCATAAGCTGTTCGTCCAATAGAAGGCTAGTAACGAAGTATGCTTCAGTAGTTTCTCCAGGTCTGAAATCCGCTCATCGGGATGGAAGCTTGACATGAGTTAGGAATGAAACCCGGCGGGTGGGAAACTGTATTCCCCGTTCACATTGTCAACCCTGAAGGGTGTCAGTCTCAAAAATGTGGGGGAAAACAATAGCGGAGGAGTGCCAAACTGAAAAATTATTACGTCGTGGCCTCCAACCTCTTTAGTGGCACCACTCCTTGACTTAGTGTGCTGACCAGCAATTCGCCTCACACGGATCTGTTTCTAGTGTGGTAACGAGGAAGATCAATCATTCGACCAATGACGGACCTACGACGGAGACGAGTGGCCTAGATCAGAATGAGAGAATACGAAAACCTGAGCCCTACTTTAGCGGAAATGTTTTCCTGGGGTCAACCCGGGTACAATTTTCAAGGCTTTTGGCGCGGTCCCTAGCGGGCAGCAGGAATGCCTTACCAATGACGACGGTGAACGAAAAGGAAAGAGGTGGTCACTCGAGGTTGTAACTTATCAGTAACACCAGGGACCCTAACCCTAATAGTCCACGCCGCGGCCAACTCCCGTGATCCTTCTCCGAGTCCGAGCACAGAGCGAACTTCTCAGCCTTATCTCTTTCTCGGAGCCAGGGTTTGTTCCTGCGACTGGTCTCCCTTTTTCGACCCTCCAAAGCAGAGGCGCCTGAAATCCACGCCGAAAAGCCTGAGATACGACCTAGGTTTAAACTTGAAGCTGTCACTTAGCAGTAGGCCGTGTCTCTGATGGGGGGTCGTTTGCCCTGCCTTAGCCATTTCTCAACGTCCACACGGATGAGTAAACAGAAAGCCTTTTCCATAACAAACCGCAACGACCGTGACGCACTCGGTGTCCCGTCAGAGAAAACCCCAGGATTCCCATGTGCAACGCTCTCCCCCGCCCATCGCCCATCGACCTCACGTGTTCCCCATTTTGGCCCTTCAAGTTCAGACAGCCTGGAGATTCCGAAAAACCGTATACTGGTCTCATCAAGCGCTCACATGAAAGGTGACCTATTTGGGACGCGACCAGGGCCGGATGTTATCATCGCTTCAACTTGCCATGTCGACATCAGGGCATTCAGTTTGACCGTACGCAAAACAAGCCGTTATTTGGTCGCCATGAATTCCCCCGTTCAGTGGAGGCTACTCGTTCAAGGTACCGACATCAGCAGTGATTTAGGTACCTTCAACAAGCAGACGGGGGCATTCATGGTTGAGGAAAACATCTATACCCATGACGCTATTAGGGAGGTCGCCAAGCAGTATGGACGGATCCGGGAAGCGGTTCCTGACAGATTCGATCGCATGGGATTAGTAGGGTAGGTGTGGACGTCAGGGCGAATGCCGTGTAAGTCTCCCAAGCTTTTCCTTGCCGCCGTCAGGCGCAGTACTCAGAGGTAACCCAAATTCTATATTACAGGCCGGATGGGCTGTCAACGCCAACCACGCCGCGCAGGACGCAACCGTATACCCGAGCATCGCGCGGACGTGTCCCTGATAAGTTTTTTATGGCTGTTGCGCCCTCGATCAACCCATTCTCAACGGCAGCCGGTGGGATATGTACTTTTTTGCTGGAAAACGTGGGTACTCACAGCACCTTTTCTACCCCGAAACGCGCCTTCTGTTAGGGCGCGAGAGGTTAATATTCACAGTCACCTTACTGCCCTCGATGGTCGTCGGTCGTTCATCTGGGAGACTCACGGCTCCTCACCGGCCTCACCCTTCCAACAGCAGTCGTACCGCCCTGATACGCCCGAGGCGTTTGCCTGTCCGAATCGGAAACGGATAATGAGCACTACTCCCTGGACCCGGTCATGTATTGCTATGTATTCATCCACAACGCCCATCGGCTGCGTAAAAGTCGGACTCGTAAAAGATGATGATACGTTCAAGTAGGACATGTCACAAAACTAGTACTATGTTGCGTCTTCATCTGAGAACTCGGATGAATAGCCGTGTCTACGGATCCCTCAGCTCAGCGCATATGGGGAGCGGCGTCCCGTAGCTTTAGATCTCGACACGAGGTCCGGATGCCTCGAGGAATAGGGGAAAACATCAGGTTCTCCGGTTGTCACAAAGATTCCAGACGTCAACCGGCGGCCGACAATCTCCAACCTCGTTGTGGGTCAGATCTACTAGTAACTGGCCTGGTGCGACTTCTGATCGCGTCTACTGGTTTCTCAGTCGTTTCTTGAGCCAGTCCTTGTTTGTTTCGTTTAGAACTCCAGCTAAAAGTGCAATCATCCCCAAACGAAATACTGGATCTGTACGCTTGGCCTGAACTTGAATGGAAGGTGCGAATAGAAACGCTGACCGATGCATGGAGTGGCAGATCTACGATTTTGCAATTCCGGAATCTGAGATCGATTTTCGAGCACAGAATCATACGATCGTTGGTGACCGGCGGTTGTCTTCTGAAAGTGAAAGTACGCATATAGATCTCGTGGTCCGAGGTTGATTATGATAATAGGTGTGCGAAACACACGAACTTGAACTGAACGCATACAGCCGCGGCGCCAGTTCCCACTGCTTCCTTCAACGGTTCCGAGTCGTCATTTCTATTCCGCCTTTCAACCTTGTTTTCGCGTAATTTTTCTCTGTTCGCGATTATCCTTGATCTCGTATTTTGGAATGGGGTTTAACTCGGAGGATCGGAAATTTGGACAAGCTTCGGGCGACGAGTTGTACCCCTCGGGCGCGAGCACCGACACCGATAAACAGCGCCAGTGCAAAGCGTGCTGCGAAGGAAATTACTGGGTGCGCGTTGTTCCTGCCTCATTTTTTCCCCTCTTTTCTGACGTTGTATATGGGTTCCCATCGGTAGTACGGGTGATCGAATTTGATGACTGCGTTGCGCGACGTGACGTCGACTAGTATTCATTCTAGGCTTCGGTTTGTGAATCATGCTTTATCGTCTCACTATTTGTCTTCGGATGGAGGGGCAGATGATCACCAGTGTTCGACGCTAATCTCCGGAACTCGAACGAGTCAAGTATTATGTAATAACCCATACTCCTACTTCACGCGCTTCACGTCTTCACTAGCTGTTGTACCTCACGCCTGAGCTAGATTCCTGCGGTCACTTCGCCTTTATCGTTATGAGTGCGAGAACTCGAGGGTAGAGGCCGCCGTCCTTACGGTTGGCTTGGACATGCGCATAGGAGCGGCGGCGTATCTCTCGTAGCTTCAGATTCGACCGTGGCGCAGTATCGGATGACAAACAAAACAACTGCGTTTCGCGATCGAGACAAATATCTTGGTATCTATCGCAGTCCTAGATCGCCTGGAAGCCGATTCAGGTAGGTGACAGTGAATAGTCAGAACAGAAATGGCTGCCAAATCGGGTCTTTTAGCGGGGCCCGCATCTGGACGCCTCCTGGCCCGGTTCAGCGCATGCAACCGCTTCTCATTTTAGTTCCCGTTGTTGACATCTCACGTTCACAGAAGACAGCTGTTCACCGATGCTTCGCGTTCCTGTCGAATGTTTTATCCAAAAACCTTCCGCTTTTTCTGAGATCCATCGATCACCTCAGAAGATTTGTGGAATTCAAGCAAAGGATCTTCTGTATTGGCTTATGCATTGTCAGCGAAGCACTGTGAATTTGAGTCAAAGGCCGGGGGTCGGGAAAGACGTCGGCGGTGATGCTGTACGCTGATCAGCGACCTCGGCGCCTCCTCTCCTCTCATGGCCTAAGTAAACTCGCGAAAGGTTCATCGTACACCTGGCTTGGGCTAGAAAATCTCTATACACGCCCGGGCGTGACTGGGACGGAAAGCCACCCATATGGATGACAGTTCTACGATTTGCGACGTACTCATGCCTCTTCCGAGCAAAGCGTCATATGAATATGATTCTGTGACCGGCAGCCGTCCAGAAAACGTCTTTCGTTTCGTGGTCCAGATTTGAGATAGGAATGCAAAACTCGAGCACGTATAAAAGCTGGTGCTCAAGGACTCGAGTTCAGCAGTGCCCAGCGGTTCTCCAACGGTCTCTCGACTCCTCTCATTGCTACTCCTGCTTTCCATCATGCTTTCACGTTTCTCTTCTCTTTTCGTCTATGTCGTTGTTGGTCTAGCCATCTCTGCGGCGGCGACGCCCATGGGACCCGCCCCTGGCTACGATGATGGATCGAAGGCGCCGTCGTACCCGGGCCCCTCTTATTCCCCTTCCTCGCCGTCGTACCCCGCAGACAAACCTTATGCTAAGCCCTATGCTGAGAAGCCGTATCCCGAGGAGAAGAAGTATCCTGAGGAGAAGTACCCGAAGGACAAGTATCGCGACGATAAGGACAAATATCGCGACGACAAGGACATGTATCCTAAGGACAAGTACCCCGAGAATAAGGACAAATATCGCGACGATAAGGACAAGTATCCCGAGAATAAGGACAAATATCACGACGATAAGGACAAGTATCCCGAGGAAAAGGACAAATATCGCAACGATAAGGACAAGTATCCCGAGAATAAGGACAAATATCGCGACGATAAGGACAAGTATCCCGAGGAAAAGGACAAGAATCGCGACGATAGGGACAAATATCGCGATGATAAGGACAAGTACCCCGAGAATAAGGACAAATATCGCGACGATAAGGACAAGTATCCAGAGGATAGGGACAATAATCGCGACGAAAAGGACAAATATCGTGACGATAAGGACAATAACCGCGACGATAAGGACAAGTATCGCGACGATAAGGACAGGAATCGCGACGATAAGGACAAGTATCCTAAGGACAAATATCCTGACCGCAAGGACAAGTCCTCCGGTGATCGTTCTCAGTACGGCAAGGACAAGTCTTCCAACGACCGTCCTCAGAATAACAACAACTGCAATGTGGGCCAGCAGCATTGCTGCAATCAGGTTAACAAGGTAAATCCTTCTGAAGTCATAACATCTCGTGGCTCGTTACTGATATGTTGCTTCAGTCCGAGAGCGAGGACTCTCAGTTCGGCGGTCTTCTTGCTGTCTTGGGTTTGATGGGAATGGGCGACGTCACTCAGAAGATCACGAACTCGGATAAATTCGTCGGCATTGATTGTTCACCGGACGGCAGTGGTGACCAATGCACTGCCTCGCCAATGTGCTGCGAGAACAATTACTTTGTAGGTGTTTGTCGAACTGCCCTTCCCCCCTCTGCTGACATATACACAGGGTGGTTTATTGGCCATTGGCTGCTCGAACTTCGATCTTGAGTTCCCCATTGACGCAGGTCGGTGATCGACGTTCCCAACTGGATTGCGCCGCGTGGTACTTTTGTGACGAGGACATTTTTTCCTATACCTTCCCACTCCTTTGTACACGCACATGTGCCTTGATAGCTCATTTGTTTATATCAGTATCATACTATCTCTTCAAACATAATTCACCCTTTCTACCGCAAGCAGAACGGCAGCTGAGAGCGGTTCTATGTGCCACTTGGGTCTCAAATTTGCTTTGCCTTTGAATGGATTCGAGACTCGGACTCGGACAGTTTTCCTAAGTTCAAAAGTACCCCAACATGCGGTGTGCACATGACTCGTTGGCTCATTGAGTGGAGAAAATTAGGAACAACCGAATAAAACATAGAGCTTCATCATTCTCGTGAGGCCGGACAGCCGACGATCATGCCACATTCACCATGGGGGGTCCCATCGAGGGCGGTCGATGGAACGCATCGCGTGCTTGATTGCGTCAATTTCCTCGCGGACCTTGCTAAGGACTGCCTTATGGTGTTCGTGCGCCGCCGCTTGCTCAGGCGAAACGACGACACGTCGTGCCGAGTGGCGCACGCGCGCGCGGTACCTTTGTTCGACCCGAATGTGATGAGCAAGCTGTGGGAAGAAGTGCGATTTATACGGGTGATAGGAGGTTCATGGGACAGTAATGTGCGCACCTTCAGGCGCAAAGCGACATCTTCAAACTTGGCTGTGAACTGAGAGATGCGCTCCAGGATGTTACGTCTGTATGCAGCATCTGGGTCTTCACGAACGCGCTGCGCGAGGAGCGAGAGGCGCGTGAGGTTTCTGTCGTTCACCCGCGCCCACATCAACTTGTCAGTGACATAAATAGACGAACAAGTGGGTGAAACAAACGCACCGCTGGAGCGAGGTGGTGAACTCGTGCTGCTTCAGGTACCATTTGCGCTCCGTTTCACCCATGTGATTTAGATACAACATCTCCACTGCAAGCGGCTGCCCTCCCTCTGTGGCCAGCGATGGCTGCCGTGTTTGGGGCCAGGTGAGCACGATGATGGGTGCCAGCTCGAACACGGCATGGTAGAGCGCCGCGCAGTCGTCTTCGACATCACGCAACGCGACTCCGTCTGGCATCATTATCACGTTTTGCCATTCGCTGGCGAGTTGGCAGAGCGCCTGTGGGTCGAGTAGAAGATAGGTGAAGGGGGAAAGGGCATAGAGAGAAAGCGGGGGTCAGCGACATGCGTTTCTATTTACCATGCATCGTGGGTAAATGACGTACGTTTTTTATAATGCCGATATCATTCTCGCCCTGCGCGAGTTGCGCAAGGATGGGTTCACGGTCGAGCGGACTAGGGATCGTGGACGCCAGGGCCGTTTTGATGGGCGACGGGCCGGCGATAGGCGTCGTCGTGCGCTTTAGCGGGGTCGGGGTGTGAAGCAGCTCGGGGATCGGCGTCAGCGGGAGGTCGCTCAAGGGCGGGGCGGTCGACGGGCAGCTACCGAATGTCACGATGGACTGCGAAGAGTTGGTCTCGGCCTCCCAGCGCTCGTGCTCCACGCGATCCGCCGGGTCTGGTATGGGATGCGACGGTGGCGACCCCCCGAGTGATCTTGGATCGGGCACGGACAGAGACAGGTTTTTTAGGCCGAGTCCGTCGAGGTCGAGAGAGAGGTCCAACTTGAGCGCCATGCGGTCCCGTTTTGCTACCCATTTTCCTTTGACGTCGCCGGAACGTGGCACCGTGGATGGACTTGTGCGTTCCTGATTTAATTGCAAGGACTTGTCAATAAAAGGCGGATGACATCAGAAATGAAAGCAAAGCGTACAGTCCTGGGTGCGGATCCCAATTCGCCTGTCAAATCAAACCGCAACTCGCGACCATCCGGTCCGACCTTGGCCGTCGGCATTGGTGGATCGACCACGGCACGATTGGTGTAAAGATCTGAAGTTGAGTCGGTGTTGCCCCTTGGAATATTGGCGAGATCAAGGTCCAAGGAGTCGACCCTTGCAGTTGTGGCCACGTCTTGTGCACGAGGTCCCTCGTCGTTGGCCAAAAGCATGCTGTCCTCAGGGATACCAGGAAGAGTTACCTCTTCCACGATTAGGTCATCCTCCACCGGGCGAGCGCCGGGGATTATAGTGCGGATGCTGTTCTCTGAGGCGGCGTAAGAAGACGGGCTGGGGAGAGAAGGGAGAGGGCCAAAGGCACTCGGTCCAGAGATCTCCGAAAATGATGAGTCTATAGGAGACGGGGATTCCACGATCGGGGCGTCGAAATCGGGATCAAAGGCAGATATCACGGATGGTGTGTCCAGCGTCGGAGGCAGCGACTGCGGTCTCACGCGCGGTGACTCGAGGGGATCTGGCGCTGCGGGAGCAGGAGCAGTCAAACTTTCGTCCGGGAACTCTTGAGCGGTGTGGAATGACTCGTTGCTACCCTGAGTACGGCGTTGCACGGAAGCGGGAGTAGGGGTGAAGGGACTCCCCAGAGCGTCAGCACCTGAACTCGGAGCGGGTACCTCTGACTTGAGCTGAAGTTCTGCGGCAGAAGGCGATTCGGGTAATCGAGTCTGTACTAGGACCAGAGGCGTACGGTTTCGGGTGAAAATGGGGGTTGGGCGTCGGTGTACGCCGTGTGGCGACAGCGGAGATGGGTACATGTGACTCTGGTCTCGGACATGTGGGCAGAGCGCTGGGCTCCTTGGCATTGCAAGGTTGTGGCGCGGCGCGATGGGATTGTTGCAACTGCAAGGATGTACGTCCAGGACGTCTCCCTGAGCATTAATCGCCCGTCCGGAAAGAATAGGTGTTCCAGAGCTTGGGTCAATGTCTACGTTCAACGACATAGAGGTACCGGCTGAGTCTTTCATTAGGATAGATGCGCCACCGGGTACAGGCACCTGGAAGGTGCTAGCGCATGGGTCACAACGTTGACCGAGAGAATGAGAATCAGTTTGTATAATTGTAGCGACGTTGGGGCCGAGTAGTTGAAAGACAGCTGGGCTGGCGGGGGATTGATGGTCGTGATGCATGGTGTCGATTAGTTTGATTCGTAAGGATAGTCGTGCTGAAAAGCGACAAGTCTGAGAACGCTGCGGTCGGAAATAGATGTCATACGTACGCGGATGGGGGTCTTGGGGGAACTCGTAAGGGCGTGCGTCGACGCACAGAATTAGAGAAGCTGTATAAAAGAAGGGAGAAGGATTCTAGTATGTCGTGGCGGGTCGATCTACGACGCCACAGACCAAGAAACAGAAGCAGAGGGTTGTCGAGAGATGGCGTAAACGACTCCGCTACTTATACATGACCGTCGGTGACTTTTTGGCGCCACAGTTGTTGACGAAGTTGTTGCTCAAACACAACGGCGTCACGGTGAATGCAGAACAATAGACGTTTGCAAAACTAAACGCAGAACAAGGAAACGCAGCCAATGAGAGAGAGAAATATGGCTGGCGATTGAGCCATTACTTCAAGTGACAGAAAGCGTGAGTACGTGTATAGGACCTTGTGTTTCTTTTGTTGTTCGTTACAAAGGGACAATAACGTCGGTCGCCGCGTTGCCATCAGATCGTAGCTCGCTTCAGTCGAGTCACGTGCCCCGCCAATCGCGACGTCCCTTTTGTTTGGCTGCGGCGGTGCCACAACCAAACAGTCCACAAGCCCGCGGGAAACCAACAAGTGTTGTCCTGTTCCTCCAGGCCTCCAGCGCTCAGTCTACATCCGATCCTCTCCCAAGAGACCTCATGCTTCCCTTTATCGTCGCCTTGGTTTTCGCTGTGGGCCTTCCTTTGCTGCCTTCTAGCTTGTACAGAGCGCTCCATCTTCCCACTTTGAAATTCAACTTCCTGTCAGCTCGCCATGCACCTGAACAGGTATCTGTTTCTTCCCCAGGACCGGCGCTCCTCCCAGAAAACGTCTACTCCGAAGCCGGCTCCGAGTCCAGCGAATCTCCCCAGTATTTGACTTTTCCCGACATAGCTAGTGGTAACTGCTTGAACGACGCGGCGGCGGCGCCTATATGCATGTCGCTTACGGAGGAACAAGATTCGCCCCAGCCATCTATCTGGGACCTTATACACGCTCAACTCTTGTATCAGCTCGCCGAAGCTACGGTCATCATAACCCTCTCATTCTTTGCCACTTCCGCGTTCCTTTCTCGGCGCTATTTCTGCACATTCCTCGAACGCCTCACCACCGCGCTATTTATCTCTAGGCACTATAGTCCGAAGGCTGCCTTTTCTGCTTTCCTACAAGACGTCTTCTGTGGACTACACCAGTATTGGATGGACGACAACGTTTCCAAGGGCGAAACCGCAAAGTCGGTGGCCAAAAACTCTCAGCAGGCAGCTCTTGAAGTCTTCGCTAACGCTATCCCGGGAGAGAGCCACGAAAGAGACGCTTCCGTTTCCTCCTTAGTGTCCGTCTCCAACCTACAAGATACCCTCGATCTCGCGTCTTTGGACAAGTCTAGCCTTGGTTCTGGGTCGTCATCTAGTGCATCAATTACGCTGCCTCACTCTACAAAGGTCTCCTCTGCGATCGATCCTGCACGCACGTCTCCCTTGGATCTGTCCGCTCATCCTCTCTGCAGTAACATAGATATCTCTAAGCAAGAACGGTCTCAGTTTATCCATACCGAAACGCCCCTCCAGCCAAGGATCAATCTATCACCTTCTGTCGAAACACCTGGACTTAATAGCGACCCTTTTTCTCCGCTCACACCGTCTCCTCCCACTAGCTCTACAGCGTCTCTTCCGTCTATTTCGATGGAGGATCTATACAACTCAAGCCGACTCATCACCGCCCCAACCTTCCTCCCAGAGCCTCCTCGTACAGAACAAAAAGCGAGTGTCTCCGACCCCTCCCGTCTTTCTCAGTCGTCTTGCGGCCACGAGTCTCTTAGCAACGTCAATTCTGCCACTACCGACCCTGGGTTCCCACCAGAGAGTAACAGCACCTCGTCTCTGATATCTCAGAGCAGCCGCAGACGATACAAGTCGGATAGTATTCAGGTTCTCGCCACCCGTTGTCATCTTGGGGATACTACTTCTCTGTTGGATCCGGCAAAGGTAGACGTAACCTGTGCATTCTGGAAAGGCGCGCCTCAAGATGGTGAAAGAGCGACCGAGACGCTTGTGAAGGAAGCACCGGCACCGGCGCGCCTTCCTCAGAGCTTGCCACCGCCGCGTATTAGAAGAAATACGTCAGAACAGGGACAAAACAGCCTGAGTGCTGCTGATGCCGCTCTTGCGGGGCTCGTTGTCACGACCGAGGGCGAACTGATTGTGCCTGCGAGCCAGAGGACGGACGGAAGGTACAAGGTCCAGCTCTGTTCATCGTCTCCTTTACTCATACCTGCCTCCCGCAGTTTGCGCAAAGAGATCAGATTGCGCCCTGGTTATGCCCTGCGAGAAGCCTTTGCCGAAAAGTACCTCCCGCCAGCAGCGCGTCGGAGGACGTCGACATGGAACCCCCTCTTTCCCGAGTCTTCGGCGTCATCCCCCTCATCACCACATAGACACGATTCTTCGCTACCTTCGACGCCAAGAGACTTTTGCCAGGGAGTTTTCGTTCACGAAAGCAACCGTGGCTCCCTAGCGTCTCAATCCGACAATTGGCGGCGACCCAATTCTGGACTGGCCTCGAACGCAAGACTACCGGCAACAGTTGGTAAAGGTGCAGGGGCGGAGTCAACGCCAGTTGCAGTAGAAACCCCTGAGAGAAATCCGGCACCAGCAATCTCTCCCCAGGCATCCACTGCCCTTGTGAAGACAGATGCAATCACCTCTACATCGATGATAACGACGGTTGCTCAAGCGACGGTGCCTGTTGTCGGTCCGAATACTCCAATCCAGCCCGCGGATCATCTTCCATCTCCTCCTACTCTCGATATCTCAACCGAGAAGGAGATGGGGTCCGCCGCGGAGACGACTAAGGCCAGCAAATCTGCGGATGCAGCCGATAATGATCCGGATAATCAGGAAAATCAGCAACTGGAGGCACCAAGCCCTACTCCTAGCGCATTTACAGCCGCGGGAAGGGAAAGTCGTCGTCCGCTACGGGATATTACATTCTCCTTTTCAGTCCCGAAGTCGAAAGCTGCTAGCGAAGACCTGGCTCTTGCCCCGCCAACAACCGTAGAGACACTCGCGATCTTCTCACACGTCCCGGATATCTTCCCAAAGGGTCATCTTCTCAGAACGCCGACCCGGACTAGCGAGGATTTCGATCGCGCGATCCGAGAAACCGCGCTCAACTCGCCCCGAAAACGGAGGCAATCTGCTGCGGAGTCCAACTTGCCGGTGTTCCAGTTCAAGGCCTTGTCTATGTTTACACCGGCGCATCCGAATCGCCTCCCGCGTGCTCGTCGCTCGGCGCCGCACCTCGGCAAGTATACCGGTAAGCAGCAGCAGCAGCAGGGGAAGTTGCCCCGTGCTGCGCAGACTCCGGATGGCTTGAAGCGACGGCGGATGCGCACGGCTAGCTCCCGTGGCGTGGAGAACTGGACCATCAACTTGGCCTCGGCCTCGGCCGCGGCCACGCCAACGATCGATCACAGCGGGCAGATCGTGCTCCCTGCTGGAACGGGGTGGAAAGGTCGTTCGTTGGTGGGGGCGGGACAGATACCGCAGCGTCAAAGGCAGCCCACTGCGGTCCTCGCGTAGGGATCAAACGTCTTTTATTTCTTTTGTCGAATTCGGTTTGTACCCACCAGACATTTTATGTACCAGTATTGTATCAGACCGGATAGAAACATGACATTATATTCCCATTCCCTGGCCCACATAATACCTCCCTTACCCCCGATGGTCTTGACACCTTTTCGTGGCCGTGGTGAACCCCCACTCCCGACCGACTTGAGCCAGGGTCACCCTGCCGTTCGCATAGTTATGCACAGTAGTTGTGATGTTAGCACACAATAGTCCCCACAGCGGCGCCGAGCCGCATTGGGCTGGTGTCGAAGTCGAGAAAATTTGACCCGCGAGTAGTTGGATGGCGGAAAATAAGTTACAGGGAGCGCACCTTAACAAATGGGTCGACGAGCAGGACGTCTTCAGTCGAGGTGCTCCTCGAGCAGCGGGAGCATGCTCTTCGGAAATAGCGGCTCGGCACCCCACGAATCCGAGTGGCCGACCTCGACAGAGTCGACGAGGGAGAGCGCCTCTGGCGGGAGCGCAGCGGCATCTTCAGCGGAGCAGACTATGTTCTCAATGGGGTTGCCGAGGTCCACGCGGTGTTGGAGGAAACGGAGCAGGATCTGTCCGTCATCACCGTCGCACATGCTGCTGCTCCCTACCGCCGCCGGACTCATCGCTTCCGTCGTCTTGGGGGAATGTGGCGGCGGAGGTGGTGGTCGGAAGAGGTGGATGACGCGGAGGTTCGGAAGGAGGCGCGAGGGCGCGACGCGCTCGTCGGCTGCGGCGATGGCAGCTATGATCTGGATGGGTTGGACGATGCGGAGGCGGAGGACCTTGACTGCTGGGATGGCGCGGAGGAAGCGCGGCCATGCGTCTGGGTGGCAGAAGAAGCGGGACCAGTCGTAAGGGGTTGCGCTGGAGAGGGTGAGCTGCGTGAGATGTGCGACGTCGACGCGGAGGGACGAGGCGAGGGCGAGGCCGGGGCTGCCGTCGGGATCTGGTGGCGGTGAGGGTGCGGTCGCATAGGGTGCGGAGCAGAGGGCGTCGAGGGAGCCGCGGTGGAGGCGGACGCTGAAGAGCGTCTCGCCCGCGCGACGGCCGTGGAAGACGAGGTTGTTGCGGGCGGGCTTGCCGGGTGTGAAGTGGGAGGCCTCCAGGTGGAGCTCTGTGACGGGGCCGAAGGGCGTGGCGGCGCGGCGGCAGGGCGGGTATAGGTCCATGGCGGCGTACTTTGTCGGGTCGAGGAGGAGGACGAAACGGGTGGTGTCCAGTTCGGGGGCGTCGAGGTGCTCGAAGAATTTTACGGTCCCGAAGAGGTTGTCGATGACCCACACCTGGAACCAGTGGAGCTCGCGCAGGCGACGGAGCGCGACGGGCGTGCGCGGGGCGCATTCGTAGGTGTGCGGGACCGAGTTGAGCAGCGCGAGGTACTCCAGGTTTGGCGCGGCTGCCAGGCACGCGAGCAGCGCGTCGAGGTCGAAGGCGCGCTCTGCGAGCGTGAGCGAGCGGATGGACGGCGAGAGGTGCGTGTCGAGCGGTAGGCAGGCGCGGAACGTCAGTTGGCGGAGGAGGCGCGACGAGGCGAAGAAGGATTGTGGCGGGAGCACGCCGTCCCGGCTGTCATCTCTGAATCCGTACTCGCTCATACGGATCGAGAAGTGCTCGAGCGAGGGCAGGGCCAGATCCCGGTCGTGCTTGGCGAGGAGGGCGTAGAAGTCATACGCGCGATCGCCGTAGACGTGCATGTGCAGCCTGCGGACGCGCGCGGCGTGCGGCTTGACGATCGTTCGGAAGACCGCGAAACTGCTGTTGTTGTTGTTGTCGTCGTCGTCGTCGTCGTCGTCGTCATTGTCGCTGTCGTCATCGTCGTAGGGGTCGTAGTGGCGGTCGCCGTCGTAGCGGTAGTAGTCTTCCGGCGCGCCGCCGTGGCGCATGTAGATGGAGAACGCAAAGTCGAGGGGCATGTTCCGCGAACGCTCGAGAAAGCAGAGCGCCGCGATCGCGTCGTCATCTTCGCGGATGACGGTCCAGAGGGTGGGCGTGCTCAGAGTGACGTGTCGCCATTTTTGGCAGACGTGCGAGGCGGGGACGAGGCAGGCGCCACCGCCTAGGTAGCCGAAGACGTGGACGAGGAGCTCGGGAGGGAGTCGGTTGATAGGTCGCAGTTGGCTCCGCAGGATGCCGACTTGTCTCCGGACGCCATCGATCAGCGTTTCGACTTGCGCGAGCTACAAAGTAGACGATTGCATTTATGTCGAGAACGCAACGACGGACTCAAACGACGAACCTCGCTCGCCAGCACAGAGGCGGATGCGTGGCCGCTCAAGCAGATTTCTGTCGTATTCGACAACTCGAGGTCCAGCGCACGAGCGAGCGTGAGCGCCAAAAGGCGTGTCCCCGTCCCAGACGAGTCAAGATCAGACATATGGATATGGTGCCTGAGATTGTTATGGAGAACCCTCTCAACCGCGGAACGATCTACGGACGTTTTTTTTCTTACGCAGGCGAGGGAAGAAAGAAAGAAGTATGTACGGAGGACGATATCGATTGGATCGAGCTCGGTGAGCGGCGTAACATGATAGACCGATTTATCACGAGAACGTCGAATTTCTGTGATGGCGCCGTCGCACGTGATCGACAAACCGACCCGCATCACTGGTGTTGATACATACCACGAACGTTGTGCATGATCACCTACCGAGATGTTCCTGGAATCCCATGATCTATGCGTTCTCTCGCCCTATTGTTTTTTTATCGTGCATCTTAGAGCGATGAGGCACCACAGCATCACACGACCATCGTATGACCGAGGCGGACTTTTCGTCGCGAGGCTCGGGTCGAATGTTAATCATCGACATGCGTGGCGTAGGATGGTGCCAGGAAACCCTCACGCAATACATGGACGGTTGTCATGCGCACAGGAAGTTCCGCAGATGTCCCGAATTTACAGCACAATAGATCAGATCCGACAGTCCAGTGAATAAATCCCAACCCCGAGAAAAACCACCTTAATTTGTCCAGTTCTGCAATGCGAGACAATGTCGCCCTATAGAAGTTGGCTGGCGCAGTCGCTCGGCCCGCAGTAGCTCATTTTTCACTACAGTAGTACCGTGACAGTTATCGCCGGTCGTCGATTATCTCACCGCTTTTCCTGACGGTCCCGCGGAAGGCTATACAGTATCGCAGGAAAAGAGTTTTGCCGGATAGACTCTAGCTTGCACGTCCCAAATACGAGGAAGCCGGAACCGCGCCACATAAAGCGCGCATGTTTTTACGTGCTTGAGAAAGGTAGGACGCTGATCTGTGTTGTGAGCGCGCAATAATTGCAAACATGGTCCGTGGCCCCGCCATGGGATAAAATATCTGACGCTAGCTTGTTGGCCGGCCTTGCGCAATGGAGGGAACAAAAGTAGGAGGATTGTCTAGAAGCACCTTGCTGTGTTATACAGTAATACGGTGTTCACGTTACTGTAACGTTACAGTATACACATTCGCAAGAATCTTGCAGTAAAAATGATATGCTATATTCACATGTAGTCTTCCTCCTCTTCCATTTGATCGTTTCTACACGCTGTATGCACCCGGTGTGTCTACCGCGCTAGGAAAAACAGTGAAGCAAGCGAGGGCTTACGCGAACGGAACGATCATGGCTGCGGCGAGACACCACCTTCCACCTTGGGCTCCTCAACCGCGGTAGACGGCATACGCGCAGTTTGACCACTCGCACGTTGTTCGCTAAGCTCTTCGTCATCCTCCTCGACCGCGCCGCGCGCACCGCAGCCTTCGCAGTCGCCATCGTCATCGTCTAAACGCATGACTTCGACCATCCACTTGGCGCCCTCATCCCACCCCGCGGCCTCAGCCTCACCGAGGGGCGAGCGCCCCGCGCCATTCTTGACGTCGATCAGGCGGGCCCCGGGCCCGCCAGGGAACGTGACGAGCGCGCGGGCCGTGGCGAGCTGCGCGTTGAGCGCGGCCCAGTGGAGCGCGGTCGAGCCCGCGTTGTTTTGTGTCGAGAGGAGGATCGGGGGCGATAGAGGGAGGAGGAGCTCGAGGAGCTCTCTTGCGCGGATCGGCGTGCGGTTCTCGCGGGGAGGCAGGCAGGGTGGGGGATTCAGGACTCACCGGTGTGGCCGTTGGCGGAGGCCATGTGTAGGATGGTGTTACCGTTTTCGTCGCGTGCTTCGTTGAGCAGGGACGTGCCGAAGCGGTCGATGAAGGTCTTGACGTCGTCCAGGTCGCCGTAACGACAGGAGAGGAGGAGATCTTCTACGTCGTCGGGTGATGGGATGGAATGTTGTTTCATCGCAATACGAGTTTGTTGCACGCGGGTCTGTGGGTATGTGAAACTGATATGGGTCACGGACTCGGAAATTCCGATCGGAGTCTCGGGTCCCTGACACTCAACCGGGACTTGGCTTCTCCGGGGTCCATCATAGGAGTACCACATATTATATTTGCAACAAAGGCCGCGGAAGGGTAACCAAGTACATGTTCAAGATATCCCGTCTCAGTTCCTCGGAGATTAGCACAGTGTACAAGGGGAATTACTATAGTACTGTTACAAGTTTCAGAGAGTCAAAGACGGGCGTGGGCACCACGGGCACCGTGGCACTGGCCGTGAGAGAGTGGAAGGGCAGAAGTCCAATCGAGCGCAAAACGAACTGCGCCTCCTTCGTCTTCGGCGCCCGCATATGGCCCTCATGATCAAGGAACTCGGCTAATCACTAAGTCCTTTTTCACTCTCATCTCGTCCCACGCCGTGCCGAGAGCGCTTGCACAAACTCAGATCTGGGACTTCGCGACCCATGTGCTCCAATGATGGACGGGAGTGGAAAGAAGAATAGAACAGGTGCTTTTTTAGACATTCATATATAATTCGTGATGTGTTTTCCTGGCCCGTACCGCTTTTTACCCCCCTCCCTCTTTCGAGGTCAGTCCGTGTATCGGTTCCCGCTGCAGGCAGTTGGCCATGTGCCATTTAACACCCCCCACCTATCTCGCCTGGTCCTTGCTTTCATGTCTGGTGGGTCCGCCCCCCTCCTTCCGTCCCCGTTTCTGGAAGGGGATCTGACATATTTGCTCGATTAGATGGGCATTTTTCTGATCTATCATCTCTGGTGCTTTGACCGCTTCAAGTGCATAAGGTGCGTATCTATGTCCGAACTCCACTTGCTCACACCGTCCTGAGCGCGTTGTAAGGTGGAACCAGGGCACTCAAGGAACTTTCAAGCGTGTCATGACAGTTCGTAACAGTGCTTGCTCGTTCGACCAATGTGACCGTTCTCTGATTGGCGCCCCAGTATTCTTATTTGTTGAGCGTACCCCTCCTCATCACGTACGCCGTTGGCTTCTGTATCATCAAGTACTCGGAAGGTTACATCACACTCCCCGTGTATGGAGGTACGTCAGATGTCATGTTTTTGATTTCGCTACTTTGCTCAACTGTCGCAGTTGTTCCTATGCCATATCAATTATGGACGCATGCTCACAGACAAGCCATCATACCCTTGTATTTCTGCATCGCGGTTGCTTGGGCCCTCGAAATGTGAGTCGGCCTTGCGTTGAGTCTGAATCACAGCCGTCTTATTCCGCGTTGTGCCATGCGTCTTGTTGCAGGGTCACACACCTCGAAGGTAACGCGTCTTTTTTTCCCATGAACCCCGAATGCTTTCCTCCTCGTCACTAACGCCCACGACAGAACTGTGCTTTTGGCTGTACGTCGTCAACGCGCGGCCGAAACAGAAGGATTGGTTCAACAGCCTGTATTTCAAGGCGTGGGTGGCCGGCTCGGGCGTCGCCATTCTGTATATGCCACTCGTGACTATCATCACCCGATCGGATCCCGTCAAGGTGCGCTGTCTTTCATAAAGCCACTTTGTGTAAGTTTCCGTTGCTGAGATCACCTCTCAAGTGCGAGGCATGGACCTTTTTGGCGGGTGGCCTGGGAAGTCTTGCGCTCACGATATGGTTCCTTCCCGTGTTGTAAGTGTTGTTTCAAATGTCGGCAAAGCTGTTGTGCCTATCCGACGTGCAGGTATCTCTTCCAACCATTCCTAGGCGGATTAGTGAGTTACCGTTGGAATCGCTTTCTTGCGTAACTGACCTCCTCGCAGCGAAAAGAAGGTGTTGATATGAGCACCATCATTCGCCTCACCAAATTCCATGAGCTCAATGTGCGTACCATCTGGCCCATCTCGGCTCGGCGTCTCAGAATGCAAACATGATGTACCCTAGACTATCCGCGTCGTCTTTCGCCTTATATTCGCGTTGCCTCTCATTATCTTGGCGATTGATGGTGTACGACACAACCATCCCATTAACCAATCCTTGTACGTTGTCCTTGTGGCAGTGCTATTCCTATGCTGATCGCCTTTTTTCCCGTAACAGTTTTGGATCCGGTACGTAGTTTAGACATCCTAAAATAGAGGACTGAGTACTGAAAGCTCGAATTGAAGAGTTCCTCTCTATGCTTGCCGGGTTTGGCCTTGTTATATCATCCGCAATTACGCTTGTGGTACGGTTCTTCATCTCCCACGGCTCTATGCTTCCTCACCTACACGCGCACAGATCTTCTTCCCTCGCTCCATAGAGAACGAGATAGCCGCCCAAGACGCAGGAATCCGGAGCCGCGGATTCTTTACCTCGCGAAATCACCTCACCTTCGTTTCACAAGAACAGGAGCTCTACGGAGCATATGACCCAGAAGATGTGCCGATGGACAGAAAAACCTCTTCGCCTTCTTCGCCTTCGCAGAAGCATGCGCCTTTCCCGCCCTCGTCACAAGATTTTATGCCGACGCCATTACCACTCCTGCCGATGACGACGACGCCCATGGAGCCTATCCGCCTCGCGCCGAACCGCCGCCCGCCCTCTCCCGACGATGTGAAGTCGCCTCAGCAGTCACCTCAGCAGTCGCCTCAGCAGTCGCCTCAACAGAGCAACCCGGACAGGTTCAACAACCCCGCGACCAAGGTCTCGCAGTCAAGGCCAAACTTTCGATAGCCAATAGGTGCGTGGACATCGCGCACCGTAACCCGCGGCGCCTTCTCCTTGCCCCGATTTCGCAGTGCTGACCATGAACGTGGTCGGTCCTATTTTAGATCTGGGAGGTCGGTCGCAGTGGTGATTGAGGGATGACTGACCACGCACTGGAGATCCCAGATTGATGTCACGTAGAGGTAAATTTGATGGTCCGATATGACTCGTTCTGTTAGCTTGCTTCGCATCATCATTCAAACGGGCATGGAAGTTATGAGCGGCATCATGGGTATTACATGAATTACTACAGCCTCATGCGATCTCTATTTCAGTTACAGCATCGGCTTATCCGCGACTCATGCTCATGACGAGACGGAGAGCGAGGATTGCCTACGCGCTTGTCGTAGACTTAAGCCCCCTGGACCCTCGTCCTACTTTACACTTAAAACGCTATCTCCATCTACGCCGCGGATTTACACAAGGCTAATTTATTCGCATTTGGTGAATCGAGTCGCGCTCGCGACCGAGACACTGTACTGTAGTAACTGTACTCGCGTCATGGTTCCATTCTATGTGTGCATGAGGTATGATTGATACATACACCTTCCCAGAATTCTCCTCACACAGCTGCCAGAGTGGTGCATAGATCCGGCGCAGGGAAGAGACACAGCCCTAAAAACATGTGCGCGCTGAATTGTGCCCGTGCCAGTGACTGGCCGGGCGTAACGCGCCCATCCATCCACATGGCATGGAGGACATCGAGCGCAGACGGTCGTTATGGGGGGGCATGCATGGTGTTCGTGTTTCAGAAGGTCAGATCAGCGTAGATCAACCGCCCATTTCTCCACAAAATTTCCATGGCTGTGTGAGCTCCACTGTAATCAGCTGAGTTTGAGAGGAGCACAGCCCGGGCCCCCAGTCCAGTGATACTGGCACAGCCTCTCCCCGTCTGAGGCCTTTGTGCACTTCCACGAACGTGCATGTTATGTCCTCGTGGTTGATGGGGCGGTGCAGGTGATCGCCAGCCAGTAAGCCAGCCCCACTCGCTGATCTGACGAGTTGATGAGGATGAGGATGTGGAGATCCCGCGTGGTTCCCTATCACCTCTTCGAGTTGATTGACGTCGATCGGCTGATAGCACTATAGATACTATATTGTTACGATGCAAAGAGTTCGAACCTGAACCTCGTTTCTCTCTGGGTCCGAGTCCGAGTCCGAGTCCGAGTCCGCCGGTTGGTCCGGTCCATCCCGGGTAAGAAGATAAAACTTTATCCGACAGCCTCAGCAAGTGCCCCCTACTGAAGTCTTACTGTACCAGGTAATCGTACCGACAGGCGTACTCAATATCCATTCCGGGCAAAAGTCGTCCACGATATCATGCATGCTCGTTACGGAACGCATCCGCACCCACAAAGGTCAGTAGCCTGAGGCTGGATGGCAGTGTCGGTGGGTTATTGTGCCTGGCCGCCTGCACTGGCACATAGGACTTCAGTGAACTTCGTGGAGGCGATGGTGGGCGGCGCCGCCACTGAGCATAGTAACGTGATAAAACTATGCGAGAATTGATAGGCTACGGGGCGCACGGAGTGGGAGTGAGCGGGACAGATTGTCCCTTGCCCCTAACTCGGGGCGTCTCTTTATATGAGACTGCGACTTTGTATCCGACGTACAAGATAAGCTGACATAATACGTTACTAATTTTGGAAAGCCTCTTTCCCACGTGCCGGGTGGTCGT
>Ga0137397_10000744_pt1 | contig 22596 bp, 27 predicted proteins | sample czorhiz116metaG_FD_106658 | JGI IMG/M metagenome (GOLD analysis project Ga0137397, IMG submission 106658) | Vadose zone soil microbial communities from Angelo Coast Range Reserve, California, USA - czorhiz1.16 metaG | ecosystem: Environmental > Terrestrial > Soil > Vadose zone | place: USA... | reverse complement strand
CTATGAAATTACACATAGGTACATTTATCCATGTATATCACCCTAGTCTCCCCCTCACTTGAGTTGCTGCGGAACACATTACCTACAGTTCTCTGGATCCCATTCGTGTTTGCTCCCCTCCACGCGCTGGTGTTGTGTACCCTACCCATTAATATTGTCGTGTGGATTTGTGATTATGTAAGACGAATGAGACTCGGACCATAAATACACGAGCACATCGACGCAAACCGAATCAGATTATATAAGATGGCCAGCCATTTGCAGGTTGAACTAAGTAATTTGCAACGTATATAATATTTGGAGCGGTGACAGTGGTCCTTGCATTACATTATACTCGGCAGTGCACCGGCAGAGCGGGGTTCAATTTTGAAAAGCGTGGTCGAAATGATTGCCGTACGTGAGCGCCATGAGCGGCTGAGGCTGAGTCTGTTCGCGGGCGCGTCGCCGCCGCTGCTGCGCCGTAACGTTAATGTTACAAAAATGAGATGCCCGGTTATGTAAAACAAAATAAGAAATAATAATATTGTTTGTTGGCAGAATGGCGAGATGAAAACGAACCGTTCCTTCACGCAGTTGGCGCGGGTGCGGCCGCCCGTAGAATAAGACATCCGAGAGAATCCCGATGGTGATTTCCTTTAATAGAACAGCATCCCTGTCGCCCATACAGTCAGGCACGGGTTCCCGGACACAGCCGCCGTGCGGTATGAAAAGGAGCCTGGGAGGTCGCACATGAAACGATACTGCATCCGGTTTTACACGTACAGTAGCTGTATGACCAGGGAAGTAATGGTCACACCATCTACTACACGCTGGCGACCGATGAGAAAACCTTGGTGTTGATTGCGGCGCTCTACTCCCCCCCAGCCGAGGCAGCTTCTTGGTCGCGAGGGATGATCCTGTTCCTGTGGACTCTTGTCGCCTCAGGGTGTGTGCCTTAGCCACATCCCCAGCTTGGCTGCGTCGTTATCGTGGTCGGTCACGTTCACGAAGCCTCACCGAGTGTTCGTACGATAAACTTCTGTAATCGTAGTTCGAATCGTCTGACCAGGTGGCACGGCGCTGATGCAGAACCCTGGGTGGCGTACCGAGGGGGGATGCGGCGTGGGTCACCGAAGGTGTAGTATCGGAGAGTTAAGCCAGATGCTACTCAGTCAGGACAGGTTACCCCACCACGGGTACATCCAGTCGCACGCCACCCAACCCCCAGAGCTTCTAGTGGATAACGTTACCTCATAGCAAAGCGCCCCTCGTAAAAGAGCTCCGCTTGTTGACAAGGCAGGCAGCTGTGTGATTCGCGAGTTGGCGACTTTCTCGAAGCACAGGGCGTGATCACCACTCGAACTATGTATTACGAACGTCAAGTGCTGGCTAAGTGACCCATACGGTGGTGCTCATTGCTCGATGAGTCAAATTGTGCCTCCGACACCACGAGTGTGGGGTGTTTGTGTGGCTGAGAACAAGCTTATTTTCGCCCCTGCGTGTCTTTGCGCCAAGCATGAGTAAGAAGATTGCCATCCCCTTTGTTCAGGCCCACGAAATCGGAATACGGGTCCCGTCCCACGGGCAGAAATGATCCCCTTTGGAACTCGAATTGGAGCGGGGAAAGCCCCTGTGGTACCAATAGAATCGCCTAAAAGCCAGGGAGCGGAGTAAAAATATCAAGGAGAGTTCTGTCCAGAAAATCCTCAGGGACTCGTCCGAAGTCTGGAGCTCTCGGGCGTCCTGTTCTAGTGTATGCGCAGCGCCCATTACTGAAAGAGTTGCCAGTGGCAGTTGGCTGTGTTGGAGGAGCGTGGGAGTGCCACGTGGCTGTCCGTTAACTGATGTCGCTACGTGGCAACGTCCTTTCTTCACTTACGGCCACGTACGTCCTGCGCCCTCCGCAGTTTTTCCCTATACTCTTTACAAGGCTCCCCGTCCCCCCTCTCTTTCTTTACCTACTGCCACGTACATATTCTAATTCATGGCTGCCAACCGAACCCTCCCATCGCCTTCACCCTCGGATACACCTGAATCCTCCACATCGTCTCTTCCAACGACAACGACGACCTCTAAGCCTCCAGCAAAATCCCGTCCCCCACCCACATCCAATGAAGACGACGACATGCCTCGAAAACGGTCACGGTCGGACATAACACCTGAGGAGCGCAAGGAGGCCCGTGCCCACCGCAACCGCATCGCGGCCCAGAACAGTCGCGACAAGCGCAAAGCACAGTTCACCGCCCTGGAGGCTCGCATAACTGAACTAGAGGTTGAAAACAGGGCCCTTCGTGCTGGTTCGACCTACCCACTCCCCGTGGCTGTTGATAGCCCCGAACAGCGGGCCGCAGACGCCACTCGCGAAGCGGAGAATCGCGCATTGCGTGAACGCGTGCAAGCCCTTGAAAGCGCGTGGGAGGCAGTCGTCCGCACCCTTCAATCGCACGGCACTTCTGTGGGCCTGTCAGCCGTCTTACCTCCGCCTCAATCGTCTGTGTCATCCCCGTCACCCTCTGCGTCGGCATCACCGCCACCATCACCATCACCATCACCGCCACCCTCGACAACAACTTTCCCTGTCCTTGTACCGCCCACCCCTGTATTCTCACCTGACGACCCTATCTTCCCTCTCTCCCCGGCGCCGTCCAATGAAAGCCTTTCGTCTGGAACCCCGAGCCAAACTATCCTCGACCTCATGCATGAGCCCACTTGCCACTCAGCACGGGTGGTGAGCGCCACCTCTTCGGTGGCGTCCCTGCAGCGGGTGGACCCACGCAAACAGGCGAAGATCTTTGCTCACTATTTGGTGTCATCAAAGATGAGATCGTTGACGAAGCGACGATGGACGACCTCTTCCGTGAGATTTTGGCGTCGCCCCCCACGCCGTCCTCCGACGCGCCGACACTAGTGGACGACGGATCAGAGGTGCTGAGACTAGATCAGAGTACGGTCGACGCAAACACGGATACCAATCTGGGCAGGGATATGGAGATTGAGATGCAGAGGCTATTTGACCTGGTGCATGTGACCGGCACTACAGTTGGAATCGATGGCATACCGCCACTGCCCGCTGAAGAGAGTTGCAATACGACGCTCGAGCTGGACTTCGGCGCGTGGGAGGCATCAATTGGCCTCACGCAGCCGGTATTTTAGAATATCGCCCCCTCCAGGTTTCAGACACAACCCTCGGTGTACGCAACTCCTCATTCTTCCTCATATGTTCGTCACAAATCATTGGTATCTAATTGTTTCGGCCTATTATAGTCTCGGTTTCCTCTTTTTCTCGTCCTGTATCCTCATAGTAAGCTTTCGTCGTCATCCGGCTTTGTGACTTCTATCACACAGTACTCGCACGATACGAACTTCTACTTCCTTCGTCCTTTCCTTTTATCTTCCCCTCACCCCATTCTTCACCCACCTCTCGTCTGTGCAAGGGATGTATACATGTGCGGAGGGCAGTCGTGCACGTACTGACACTGACTGCCTAGCCGCCTTGCTGTTCCCACTGTACGTACGCGATTCTCCCCTTCGGGGTTGAGAGACGCGTGTGTTACTGTGGTGAGCGAGGGCGGTCGTGGTTTGTTGGCTTGGACGTACGTTGTGCTTGTGTTCTTTTGTTGCGTGTTCGTCTCTATTTGAGAGTGGGTTTTCAACCGATCTATTCGAAGTAGTGGGGAACCGTTGGACTGGATGGATGGATTTCTTAGGTCTTTCTACGTACTTGTGAATGAAAGTCATGCCACAAATGTCTGGGATCTTTGATGGACAGGGGACGCTCAGCTATTCCATCACATTTTTTTGGTCTCATTGATCTGCGCAAGCACTTCATCCACAAGGTGATCAATGTGTGCAATTCTACTAGGTAAATCATGCAATCTGATGCAGCCAGCGACGAGTGGGCCAAGAATGATGCTCTCATCCGAGAAGCCAGAATACGATTGCCTCTTTGTTCTCTCTCGATACAACAACCTGAAAGCAGCCATTTCTCTATCCGCAAAAATTCTTCCCTTCTGAGGCACAGCGAGTCACGAGGAGGGGGGTTATTCTTCTTCCTCGTCGTCGTTCTCGGCTTCGACGCCAGCGCGTGTGAGCGCCTGAGGGGAAGTATAGTCGACCTTGACTCCACGGGTGCGGCGCGCGACAATTGCGGAAGGATTGATCTACAGCAGGAGAGAGCGAGACGGTCATCAGCAATACAAACAAAGGGGTAGTAGCAAAGGGAGGATAAGGATAAGAAATACCTCTTCGAAAGTCTCTTCGTATTCCTCAATCTCGTCATCCTCCGAATCACCGTCCTCGTCCTCGTCATCATCCTCGTCCTCGTCCTCGTCATCATCTTCAGCCATAGCATCATCCATGTCCTCGTCCTCACCCTCTGCACGGCGTGGTCTGCCAGCGGTCGTCTTGGCCTTCCCTTTTTCGGGAGAGTCATGCTTCGTCGGGCTCTTTGAGCGCCGCTTTGGACTCGAACCCGCTTTGCCTCTGCGATATGGAGATATTCCGTTCAGCCAGCGCTTGGACCCTCCCGCGTTGCGCGGGCGCGCGCAGATAGTCACTGTGCCACAGACGCGGGAGAAACGATCGACAAGAAGGTGAACTTACACGGCGGAGGAAGGCTTCTTCGAAGACGAAGACATTTTTCGACCGTGCGTTTCGTTTGCGGCGATAAAGAGGGGGCGAGTGGGGTTTTTGTCTTATCCGAAACGAAAGGCGAAGGGCCTCTCGTGTTGATTTCCAGCAATTGTCGTTTTGGTGTAGAATTAGTCAGACTTTCACACGGTCTTTCATTGGGCGGCCCTGCCCGCGTCTGTGACTGTGAAGAACTTCGAACGAGTGCTCCGCATCACCCGCATTGATCGCGACGCAGATGGTATCTTACTTGTGATGGGCAGGCGCAAACCCCCGGGTTTAAAGAGCGAGGGGAGGGCCGCATATACGCCCATTTCTCCTACTCGTCGATCTACCACAGCGACCGCGACGAGAGATGTCCGGGGCTTTTCTCCAGCTCCCTCTTGAGCTCCTCCATGAAATATTGTCCTACCTCCCCCTCGAAGACATCTTGTCGTTGAAGCGCTCGTGCAAGCGTCTCTCCCGCATGGTCTGCGAACCCGCGCTGCGATCCTACCATTCCCGCATGCGGGAAGCCGGCCTGCGGGATCGTCCTCCGCCAGACGGCCTCCCCATTCGTGAGAGACTCGCGGCTTTAGACCGCTGGGAAACCGCATGGGACAACATCCACACGTCTATCGCCGCCGATCCTACAGCGCAGCAACGAGATCAAAAACAGCAAGTCGTCGAGATTGCGACGGGGGATCCAGATTCGGACGTGCTGGTCGTCGAAGGATTTTACGTCGAGATGGACCCGCTGGCGGACGGTCGTGCGGACGGCTGTGGATACAGGTACCTCGATCTCGCCCGAGCATCGCTGCAACGGGAGGACGTGTACTCGGTGCGACATGCGTTTCAACAGCGCGTTGGCATCCTGTGCTACGCATTCGCCATCGAGAAGTACGATTTGTTCGCGGTGCTCATCGAGTACGTGGATCGCCGCCACCTCGCAGCCGTCCCATTACTGAGTGCGTCTGCCAGAGCTCCGTGGCTATCTAATCAAGCAGCGCTGCAGCTATTGAACTTTCATGACTGCCAGCCCCACCCCCTCGCTCGTCGGAACCAACCGATCTGCATCACAGACAGGGGGTTCTGCGTCTCCAAAATGCACGTCGTCGAGGACCAGCTTCTCATCGTCATGACGGTAGATATTCCCGGGCGACCCGAAAGTTGGATGATGTTGGTGGAGTTGAATGATCAATCCGTCATAACTGTAAGCGGCGATGTTCCTTGTGTACCTCTCTGTTTGCATATTGATTTTATACTTTCCCTTAGGTTGACGTGCCTTCCACACATTTTTTGAATGACATCGTCATCCTTTCGCATGATACCATCGCGCTTGTCAATCCGACAAACGACACACTCGAGCTCTGTCGACTTGACACCACCGCGGCCATATTGCACAAGCTGCGCACACTTAAACTCCCGCCAATCCACAACGACTTGGTTCTGTTCCGTGTCAGCACAGCGCACAGCGCATCCACGGATCCACCACAAGACAGTGCGCCACCATCACGCACTCGTTCCTCCTACTCTCCCTTCCCCTCCACCCCGGCCGCCCTGTTTTACGAAGACTCAGAGCGGGCGATAACGTGCATCGCGCTCCACTACACGACCGAGACGAAAAGTTGGAATAATGACGAATGGTTCTACCCGGAAGAGTACGCCCGCGTCTTTCTCGTCACCCGCCGCAGCGCGCTGTGCGTCCTCGCCGCCACACCTGCCGTCGCTGGTGATGATGCTGCCCAAGCTCAAGCTCAAGCCATAGACACGCCCGCGCACACGCCATGGTGTGCATGGAGCCCCGCCGTCGAGGCGCGGGTACTGTCGCCCCTCGTCCTTGGCGCGCACGCCACGCTGCATGAACGCCTTTTCGTGTTCGGGGGTGGCGTACTCGCGCATTTTGACTTTAATCCCCATCGCGCACGCGGCGCGCTAAGTGAGCGTGGGCGTGAGCGCTGCGCGTTCGCACCGGGTATTGAGTCGCTGTGTGGGGGGAAGCGCGGAGCTTGGATTGGGGAAGGGGAAGGTCACGGCGTCGTTGATGGTTATGAAGATGAAGATGGTGATGGCGATGATGATGCGCGTGAGAACGGGGGCGCTCGTGGCGGGGACTGGGATCGGGACGGGGCTTTCTCGGCAGTAAAGCTCCCGTACCGCTCTACCACGGTCATGCTGCCCGGTGACTCGGACGTATACTTTGGTGTGGATCACTTCGTGCGAGTCGTGGTGCGTTTGGTGTCTGCTCTCGCTCATCATAACGCGTATCTCTGATGGGCCTTCTTATCTCCGTCTTTCTCTTTTCTGTGCAGAAGTTTGGCCAAGGAGAGTTGCCTGGTGTCGATGGCGACGAGGCCCGAGTATGCAGGAGGGTGGTCATACATCCGATGACGGGGTGACCAGGTTGTCCCTGTCAACAGCCAAGATGTCTTCAATCTCTCCCAATCCTAGCTGGTGGGTCCGCAGCCAGTGATCGGCCTCTCACGGGGAAGCGATTGCGCCCTGTCAGGATTACTCCTTACCCAAATAAAGCAAATCTTCGCTGTGCTCATTCGCGCAGTGCAGTTATTATATCTTTGCCTATCCCCGCCATGCCAGGTGTATATTGTTTGGTCAATTCGTGCGTCAGTAGCTGCTGTTCTGCGCCCATCGTGCCTGCCGACGCTGTGCTGGAGTTTCTGTTCATAATCAGGACCATGACATTGTGTGGCTGTTCAGAATGATGAATGCCGAGGTACCAGCGGGAACTGAAGATCTACGCCGAAAACCCACATGCAGCCTTCCTCATCATTGGAGCACTCTAAACGCGTAGAACGAAACGTGGACGGCGCCCATGGCCTTCAAAGTTGAAGCGGGCCAATTAGAAGGCGGATAATGCGATGAACGAAGCGAGTGTCCTAGGGAAAGAAGACCCAGCGGAGCCGTGAAAATATGGATGCCGAGAAATGATGGGTCTTGAAGCCTAAGTGAGACATGAGGTCGATAGATTATCCTGTTGCTCGTGGAAGAGGAGAATGTGAGACTGACTGTTTTTACGGGACGTTAATGCGACAAACTCGCTGTAATACCGTGACGGTGGCCCACACTCGTATCATTTCGATACCGTACATCGTTTAGATCCATCCGAAAGGCATCAGGACATCACCGATCAAGATCATCTAGCTAATAATAATATCCTCACATGACATTGAAGGAAGGGCGGCAGATGGCTTGCTGATGTCATTTTGAATGCCTCAGGTCATGCCTCATGTCTCAGCGACGTAATCCAGCAAAAAGCGGCCGTACGGGCGCTGTACAGGTTGGCGCTTGTTTGACCAGAATGGAAAACCCCTCGCTGCAGATGGATGCCTGGTCCCGGGCGCTGCCGCATGTGCGTTCGGTTACCTAAGTCACTGCCTTCACTTTCACTTTTTACGCTCTTCAGTGGTGGCACACTGGTCAAGTTCGTTAAAAGCATCATGGCAGTGGTCGACATGAGCTGCGGTCGCTGGCAGGAACGACTACAGGACTTCGCTCGAAGGGCCTCCTCCACTCTGAACATGTGATGTCGTGCGATGTGTCGCAGATTTGCACCGCATCAGGCATCAAATCAGATTCAACCTCCTTACCGGGTGCGAGAGCCACCTTCCACCTAGGGGAACTAACATTAAAGTTCGCAATTCGGCATTTCGGCCTTGGGGTATCATACGGCGGATGGCCACAGGTGGCTGTTCATGGTAATGCAGGCAGGGCTTGTACCAGGGTGCGAGATTTTCTTAGGTTTGGTGGGTTGTTATCAGCGTGCATGCCAATGGTCCGCCGGTCCTTGAAACTGCAGGGTCATGGCGAGCAGGGCATCCTTACACACCGCTTCTTCTATGACTACCTAAAGCGTGGGCTTCTATGGACCACTGGCACGTTTACCTCACCGCCTTGGTTGTCCGAGTCATCTTCGGGTCACATGTAACTGCACACGTGGATTCCGCATTCAGGTGGAGTATGTGTGCACGCAGGGCGCTGATCTTGGCGTTGGCGTATTCGCCCGGTTGGGGCGGGAGAGGAGTTCCCAAGCAACATAAAAGGGACAGTGATTCTACGATCTCCGAACCAACCCGTCCCCTGCCGAGTCAATATGTCAGATGCCAAGAAGGACCTCGTCAACACCCAGCCCCAGGTGTGTGCATGCGTGGTAGCCAGTCTCCCAGCGGATGGAACACTCAACTGCGCATGGGTGTCTTTCACAGGGCACTGTCCCTATGTCTGCAGGCGGCAACAAAAACGCCTTGAATTGTCCAATCGGACCTGATGGGAAGCGCGACTGGAGCTATGGCATATTAGACTGCTTCTCCGCGTGCGGCCCTTGTACGTGAAATATCGCGAACGCGAACGTCTTTTCTCTTATGCTCCTGCTGACCATTGGCACCTCTTCCTCCCCCCCCTCCGCTTGTTCCTATTCCTCGCAGGCTGCTTTGCCACCTGGTGCCCTTGCATCGTCTATAGCAGGAACAGGCAACACCTGCGCAGCCTGCAATACCAAGGCACTCCACTTCCCGCCGCCAGCGAAACCAACGACGACCAGTGTTGCATTTATTGCGGACTGGAGATCGTCGGCTACAGTTGGGTCATGCAGGTGCGTTTCCGAGGATATGGACGATATGAGATTGCGACTAATCCGGGTTCCGGACCAGATTCGCCAGCGTGAAGAGATGCGCGAGCGCTATGGGATCCGTGGCAGTGCGGTTGGTGATTGCTGCGTCTCCGCGTGGTGCCGCCCTTGTGCTCTCGCCCAGGAGCGCCGGGAGATTGAGTTGGAGGAAAGAAGTTTCCAGTGAACTGAAGGGGGCATAGGCATCGTTTTAACTCGTTGCTCCAAGAACGATGTTCAATACCCCTCCCTCCGGCGCAGATTCTACTAGACTACTACCCTCTGTGTCAAGATTTTTATAATACCACCACTCTATCTACTAGCTTTGTGGGCACGGGTTTGAACGAACACACGTATATTTGTTATGACCTGTTTTTGGCATGTCTAGGGAACAAGTCCGAGCCAGATAAGCGCTTAGAGGTAAACGGGGATGTGGTCCATGATGCGGGGTCCGAGATAGACTCAGAGGGGTGCCGCGTCAAGACGCTTTCGGACTTATGCCCTCTCTTCCTTTTCTTGCAGCGACCGCTCAACATGATTTTACTAAGACAAAAAAATGAGTGACTACCACGTATGATAAATTCAGGCTTTATGTTTATAGGTTATGTTAGGCATTGCCTCTGATAAACATATCTCAGCATTCGGTCAATCGATCCGCCAAAAACCGGGCAGCGGAATGCGCGTGCCGCGACTGGCCGAACCAGACGTCTGTGACTATACCCTAAAGTGTTGGCTGCTTGTGGACCCATATACGGTTTATCCCACCGCCTTGGTTGCCATCTCCGTCCCTGTACATGTGGGTACCTCATTGGGGACGTTCGGGGTGGAGTGACCGTGTGTATTGCGCATGTAAGGCGCCGCTGTTCTTTAATTGGGGTGTCCCAAGTAGCATAAAAAGGACACCAACTCTACGATCTTCCAACCAACCCCTCCCCACTCCCGAGTCAGTCAGCATGTCAGATACAAAGCAGGAGTTTGTCAGCGCCCAGCCCCAGGTGTGTGCATGTACGATTCACCTAGTCTCCTAACGGGCGGAACACTCAACTACTGCAATGCCGTCCTTCATAGACTACTGTCCCCATGTCTGCGGGTGGCAACAAGAATGCCCTGAATCGTCCTATTGGCGCAGATGGGAAGCGCGGATGGAGCTATGACCTATTCGACTGCTTCTCCGCGTGTCGTTTTTGTGCGTAGAATTCGAGGAACGGGGAACCCCTTTCTTTCTAGATATGCTGACCACACGTTCGTCCCCCTATTTTCCTCGCAGGCTGTTTCTCTGCGATGTGCCCTTGCATCGTCTATAGTAGGAACAGGCAACACCTACGCAGCCTGCAATATCAAGGCACTCCACTTCCCGCCGAGAGCGAAAGGATGGACGAACACTGCTGCATTTATTGTGGACTGGTAATCACAGGCTACCAGTGGGTCCTGCATGTGCGTCCCGAAGACATAGAATATATGAGATTCCGACTAATTCCCGGATGTGTGCAGGTTCGCCCTCGCGAGGAAATCCGCGAGCGTTATGGTATTCGTGGCGGTCCGTTTCAGGACTGCCTCATCTCGTGGTTCTGCCGCTGTTGTGCTCTCACGCAGGAGCACCGGGAAATTGAGTTGGAGGAGAGAAATTTCCAGTGAAGGGGGCACGGATGTTGTTTTGCGCGTTGCTCCAACTGAAGAACACCCCTCCGCAGGTTGTACTTCCCTCTATGTCACGATGATTTTATGACACGATGTTCGAAACCTTGTAACATCCTCAATCCCGAGTCCACCAGCTTGGTGGCCAGGAATTTGAACGAATACACGTCGATTTGTTATAACCTGTCACATTTGACTGTCTAGGATTAAGTTAGATAAGCGCTGGCACTCAAGTTAGAGCCCTTTGAGGATATAGCGGAGGCCAATCATGCGGGGGCGCTCACATACAGTAGCCTGAGTGTCCACGTTCAGTTATGTCAGAGTCGGGGTACTGCGGCGATATGTGCGGATGGCCTTTGGGCTTCGCCTACCGCCCCGCCGTGGTTGCCACCGCTGCATTTGATTATTTCATCATCACATCATATGGGCCGCTTCGTGACTTTACCTAAGGGGGTGGGGGGGAAATGGGGGTGAAATCCAACAAAAGGGACTTTCCCCTCTTTCTACTGTAGTCAATCCTTCACGTTTCCCATTCCTCCGTCAGTATGGCAGATTACAAGGAGCCTGTTAGCACTCAGCCATGGTGGGTCTGTCGTCCGAGTCCTCCCAGTTGTTTTCGACGCTCAACCACGTTATGCGTATTTCTTTCGCAGGGCGACGCCCCCATGTTCGCTGGCGGTAATAAGAACGCCCTGAACCGTCCTCAGGCTATCGGTCCAGATGGAAAGCGTGACTGGAGCTACTACGGCCTTTTCGACTGCTTTTTCCGCGTGTGGCCTTTGTACGCGAACGTCGTTTGCTTTTCTTACGTTTTTTTTTGCTGATTGCGAGTTCCTCACCCGCAGGCTGCTTCGCCACTTGATGCCCATGCATCGTCTACAGCAGGAACAAGCAGCACTTCCGCAGTCTGCAGATCCAAGGCACCGTGCTTCCCGCGCGGCAGTGAAAAGACGGACGGCCAGTGCTGCATCTACTGCGGGCTGGTGATCCTTGGCTACGCTTGCGTCCTGCAGGTACGTCCGTCCGGCATGGTCGATTGATGCGAAGCGAAAGTTTCTGAATACAAATATGCGTGGCCTAGATCCGCACTCGTGAAGAAATCCGCGAGCGCTATGGTATCCGTGGCACTCCTGTGTTCTCACCCAGGAGCGCCGGGAAATGCAGTCGGAGGAGGGAAACTTCCAGTGAATCGTTTGCTCGGAGAACGGTGTGTCATTCAAGTTACACCGTTCTCCCCCCCGCAGATCGTACTATTTGAAAACTACTGGGTTTTTGAAAACTTGTAATAACTCCCTTTCCTGTGAACTCACCCTCTGGCTTCTCAGAGTAGGTGGTTGTGATGCATAAAAGGTTGCTTTTGGAGGAAATCCACCAAGTTTTGATAAAACAGCAAAAAAAACTGTGCAAAATTTTGCATGATCGACAGAAAACCCTGTCTAAATAAATTTCCAGATGTTAAATTGCAGAAGAAACTTGATATTCTCAAATCTCATGCATATGCCAAGCTCTGTGCAAAATCTCAGGCCCTGTCAGTGACTGCAGCATACATGGCAGAGATTTTGGGATGAGCGTGAGTCGAGCGTAGCAATCTCTTAGCGGGGTTTCAAATATCACAATTTTAATTGTCGTATGCCTGGCGCGTGATCTAACACGAGATAATGGCTTGACAGGCAGTGACCGATGTGACTCATCTTTTCAAAAACCCGGTTTTCAGTCCGGCAAGGTGCTCCCCAAGACGCAACCATTGATATTCGACTTTATTATACACAGATGTCTAGGTTAGAAGCATACCTACCTCCAGTAGAAAGCCGGTGGCACCTACTGGTCGGAAAGTATGTTTCTGAGACATGTCTTCAAAAAGATTTCAAATGCCCAGTACGCGATAGCACCTAAAGCGTTGGCTGCTGTCAGTGTGGACCCATATACGGTTTATCTCGCTGCCTTGCTGTCTCTGTCCCTTGTGGGTACCCCGTTGGGACGTTTGTGGAGTGACCGTGTGTATGTATGCACGCAGGGCGCAGTTCTTTCATTGGGGTATCCCAAGTAGCATAAAAAGGAAACCAACTCTACGATCTTCGAACCAACCCCACTCCCGAGTCAGCATGTCAGAAACAAAGCCGTCAGAAATCAAGCCGTCAGAAATCAAGCCGTCAGGAACAAAGCCGGAGTTTGTCTGCGCCCAGCCCCAGGTGTGTGCATGTGTGATTCACCTAGTCTCCTTACTCTCCTAACGGGCGGAACACTCAACTTACGTTGCTGCGCAACTAATGCTGTCCCTCGCAGAGCACTGTCCCCATGCTTGTCGGTGGCAACAAGAATGGCCTGAATCGTCCTATTGGTCCAGATAGGATGCGTGGATGGAGCTATAGCCTATTCGGCTGTTTCTCCGAGTGTGGTTTTTGTGCGTAGAATTGAATGGGAACTTATAGATACGCTGACCACTTGTTCCCCCCCCCCCGGCCCTATTCCTCGCAGGCTGTTTCACCATTTTGTGCCCTTGCATCGCCTATAGTAGGAACATGCAACACCTGCGCAGCCTGCAATATCAAGGCACTCCGCTTCTCGCCGCCAACGAAATGATGGACACGCACTGCTGCATTTATTGTGTACTGGTATCCACAGGCTACCCGTGGATCCTGCAAGTGCGTCCCGAAGACGTAGATTATATGAGATTCCGACTAATCCCGGGCGTGTGCAGATTCGCCCTCGCGAAGAAATTCGCGAGCGCTATGGTATTCGTGGCGGCCCGTGTCAGGACTGCCTCGCCTCATGCTGCTGCTGCTGCTGTGCTCTCACACAAGAGCACCGGGAAATTGTGTTGGAGGAGAGAAATTTCCAGTGAAGGGGGGCACGAATGTTGTTTTGCGCATTGCTCCAAGAACACCCCTCCGCAGGTTGTACTACCCTCAATGTCACGATTCTACGACACGATGTTCGAAATCTTGTACCATCCTCAATCAGCTTTGTGGGCGGGAATTTGAATGAATACACGTCGATTTGTTATAACCTGACACAATTGACTTTGCCATGTCTAGGATTAAGTTAGATAAGCACTGGCATTCAAGTCGGAGGATATAACGGGGGTCAATCACGCGGGGGCGCTCACGTATTGTTCGGGTTAATCATCAGACTCGGAGGTACTGTGCGAAGAGGTTTCTCTTTTTGGACTTGAGCCTACGTCTTCCCTTTCTTCAGCCCCCCCTCAGATGTATTATTGAAGACAAGAAACCAAGTGAACACGTATGATGGATTTTGGGCTTCTCTTTTGGGTGTTTTCACCGAACGAGGTACGCATCCATGTCTCGATATTTCGGTCCGCTGGAATCCGGACGGCGATATGTACGGCGTGGCCTTGAGCCTCAGCTACTTGTACAGTACCGCCCGCCCGTGTTGCCAGCTGCATTTTATTTTCATCACTTCATATGTAACGGGCCGCTTCGTGATTTCAAGTTTACCTAAAGCGTTCGTATTTATGGTTTACCGTACTGTATTACTGTACCTCAAATTTCACTGTCGTTACGCGGGTCCCGCAACAAAGGGGGGTGAAATGGGACTTTCCCCTTTCTACGGTAGTCAATCCTTCACGTTTCCCATTCCCCCGTGACAGATTACAAGGAGCCTGTTTAGCACTCAGCCCACGGTGGGTCTGTCGTCCGAGTCCTCGCAGTTGTTTTCGCCGCTCAACTATTTACGGGTTCGTTACGCGTCTTTCTTTCGCAGAGCGCCTCCCCCATGCGGGCGGGGCGGCAACAAGAACGCCCTGAACCGCCCTATCGGTCCACTGCTTATCCACGTGTGACCTTTGTACGCGAACGTAGATTGCTTTTCTTATGTTTTTTTATTTTTACTGATCGCTCGGCGTTCCCTCACTCTTCCCTCCTCGCAGGCTGCTTCGTCAGAATCGCCACCTGGTGCCCTTGCATCGTCTACAGCGGGAACAAGCAGCACTTCCGCAGTCTGCATAATACCCAAGGCATCGTGCTCCCCGCCGGCGGTGAAAAGATGGACGACCAGTGCTGCATCTACTGCGGGCTGGTGATCCTTGGCTACGCTTGCGTCCTGCAGGTACGTCCGCGGCATGGTCGATCGATGCGAAGCGAAAGTTCTGAAATACAAATATGCATGGCCTAGATCCGCACTCGTGAAGAAATCCGCGAGCGGTATGGTATCCGTGGCAGTGGCGTCAGCGACTGCCTCGTCTCTTGGTGCTGCCACTCCTGTGCTCCCACCCAGGGAGCGCCGGGAAATCGAGTTGGAGGAGGGAAACTTCCAGTGAAGGGTCGTTTGATGTTTAATTCCCCTCCGCAGATCGTACGACCCTCTGCGCTCATAATTTTATGAAGCGTTGTATCAATTTCCTTCAGACAGGTGCCATGTGAATGACCTTCCCTTTTTGGACTTGGTGCATCTCTTCCTTTTCTGTACAACAGCAGATTTTGAAGACAAACAATGGGTGACTACTGTGTGACCTTCACTTTTGGGTGTTTTTTTAAAACAAATGTAAAAATGAGGTATCAAGCATCGTATGTTTAATCGGTCCGCCAACCCGGGCGGCAAATGCGAGCCGGACGTTCTACGCCGCTTCGGTCGTTGACTATACCTAAAGCGTATGTTTCCGTGGGCCTTCACGACAATTAATCTCAAATTCCTGTCACATGTGACGCCACTGACGCGGAGGAGTGCAAACCATACGCACCCGAGTTACGCACCCTGGGCGCTGTTGTTGGCAGAAAAGGGGCGAGTCTCAAATAACATAAAAGGACGTCGTTGATGCGGGCAAACGGTCCTTCCCACTTCCAGTAACCTTCACCAAGCGCCAGCGACCCGTCCACCCATGGCAGATTACAAGGAGCCTGTTAGCACTCAGCCCCAGGTGCGTGCATCTGTGATCCACCCAGTCGTTTCCGATACTCAACCACGTCTTTTTTTCTCGCGTTTGTGTGCTTCGCAGGGAACCGCCCCGATGTCCGCAGGTGGCAACAAGAACGCCCTGAACTGTCCGATCGGCCCTGATGGGCAGCGCGACTGGAGCTACGGCCTTTTCGACTGCTTCTCCATGTGCGGTCTCTGTGCGTAGAATTGACGGAACGCAAAACTCCTCTTATTTCTTATTTCTCATTCTTCTCCCCGGGTTTCGCAGGCTGCTTCGCCACCTTTTGCCCTTGCATCGTCTATAGCAGGAACAGGCAACACCTACGCAGTCTCCAAACCCAAGGCACCGTGCTCCCCCCCGGCACCGAAAAGATGGACGACCAATGCTGCATCTACTGCGGTCTGGCATACTGTGGTTTCGCTTGGGTCATGCAGGTACGTCCACAGGATGATTGATTGGTATGAACGAAAAAGTCCTGATGAACATGTGCGTTATCCAGCTTGGCACCCGCGAAGAAATCCGCGGGCGCTATGGTATTCGTGGCAGTGGCGTCAGTGACTGCCTCGTCTCTTGGTGCTGCCACTCCTGTGCTCTCACCCAGGAGCGCCGGGAAATCGAGTTGGAAGAGCAGAATTTCTAGTGTCACAGGCGTCGATTTCACGGTGACTTTTTTTCTTGTCGACGCGTCGTTCCAGGGACGATACTCTCCAATACCCCTTTGCGGACTGCTACCTTCTGTGTCGTGGTTTTGTGAATTAAATTTTTTGTTTTCTCATTGTCCGCCACTTTGTTTGCCTCTTGTCGACTTGTGACTTTGATGTGATGGCATCAAACATCACGACAGTTGATAATTGAAAATTGGTCACGTTGTAATAAGAAGGCCGCGTCTTGGCAAATCTTGTAAAAAATGAGGATTTTTTTTAGAACTGAATTGAATTACGGCGTAAAGTGCTATATCGTTGCGAGGGGGGAGGTTCCCTGCTCGTTTTGGGGGGACATTACTGTACTGTAATCACACATGTCTACGTTGGACATTGAACGCTACCAGAGTTGATATCATCGCACAACGTTACCATCAGTACGTCGCCCTGTTGCCGATGACAGATGCTCGGTTGCCACATCACGTGCATTCTGTTACCACACATTCCGCACGACGCACGAGTTGCTAGTAATAGCTCATGCCAACACAATACTAGTACACTGGAGAATCAAGGAGGGTTCTAACCAGCTATCATTCGTGGCCACCACTGCAGATCAGGTACGGCGATATGGAACTGGGAAACCTCTACAGTACAGTGCATCATGTGTAGCATACAATCATGCCGTACCCGTAGCCTACGCGAGTCTTTGTACGTACTTACATGCTGTGAATGAAGAAAAGGAGAGTGATAGTGCTATGGTCTTGGATGCGCTGACAACTGATGGGGTCGAAACGAGGTCAGAAAGGATCAAGATGGAGGATTATGAGCAGCAGCAGGATCGCCCTTCCGATCGATCCGGAAACCATTCCTCCGGGTCTCGTGCGCGATGGGAAGGTGCTTCCCTTCCGTTGTAAATGATCGAAGCTGAAGGCATAAATATAGTGCTGACCCGCACACTCAGGCGTACAACTACCGTGAGGCTCGAGGGTTCACCTTCATGATCTCGGGACAACGATTCTCGACCTTCTCCGAAGCTGGAGTTTTCCCCGGTGAATTTCGTCGGGAACCCGGTCGGCCCATCGCTAGGCGTTGCGCAGTCGTGTCCGCGGAAGAACTATAAAAGAGCAATCATGAAGGAACGCCGCCGGGAAAATCGGTGAGAACGAGAAAGGAACGCCGCTCACACGCATGGCCCAGCGAATCACGATTGGGTGCGCGCTCATCTACCAGTCTTGGTGCATGGGTTGTTCTCGTGCGCCCATCTTATTGATGTCCTGTCTGTGGTAACCGGAATGTTCAGCTACCGGCCACCATTTAGTCCATACGCCGAGGTTGCTGCAATACCCATGCGTTAGGTCCGCGTGGCAAGGACGATACGTGCATCGCATTGAACGTGCCATGGTAGGCACCCGATGACCCGATGATGGTGGCAGATATACCTAGATGCTCTCCGGTAGTACTGTTGCTTACCTAGATACCAATCCAGTCGCCGATAGACGAAGAAGGCGCAGGCGAGGTGAGTTGCGCTAAACGAGTCCGCGGGGACATTGGGCGATTGCGATGACTAATGCAATATATTCAAATCCCCCTCTATCTACCTTGACTTGTTCCTCGCTGCCACTGGCTCTTTCTCTTTGACCTTCTCTTCCGTCCTTCTTTCTCCCCTCCCCTCTCCTTTCTCTTTCCTTTGACATGGTCAAGTTATCCCTTCCGTCCTGGGACAAGGATAAATCTCAACTTCAGGCTGGCACCTCTTTCACTCCCACACTCACCGGCAGGGTGAAATCGTCCTCCCTCCCTTCCGCTCCATCCGTCTTTCGTCGCCTCCGACCTCCGGATTCTGCGACGTCGCAAACGCAGGCGGCGGATCAGCACCCATTGATGGTTCTCCGTTTGTCCTCCCCATCGTTTCTGGATTCTGTCGTCCACGACGGCGAATCCGACAACCCACTCTATGTCATCGATACCGTCGATACCGTCACCAAAATTCGTCGGTCCGATCCCAAAGGCTTCGTCAACATCGCTCGCGTGCGTTGGCCCAGAGAACCCGTAAGATCGATGTCGCGTAGGAGCAAGGATCTTACCGGCGTCGAAGTCGCATTTGGAAAGGGTCAGTGGAGACCTGCGGACGATTTTATGGGGTACTCCTATAGCTCTCTTTCGAGGTCGGTCCTTCCTTTTCCTTTTTTTACCATTCATCGCATCGCCGACTGCTGGACTCGTTTCTTTGTCTCGTCAGCTACCGCAAGTTCTACATCCCTCATCACAAGCACAGCTTGAAATGGAAACCTTCTGGTGCGCATTATGCTGTACGTCCTTCGACAACAAAAATATAGCCATCCCAACCTGTCCTCATGTTATTTCGCTCTTTCCAGTGCACAACGGAGACTGTCAGGGGTCCAATCGCCATCTTGGAGCCGGGTATACAGCGAGCGCCACCACAGGTGAAAATTCTTGACCCCCTCTTTCGCGTCGATACCAGTCGTCCCCAACGCATGCATAATGGTCTTGCCCTCAGCCTCTTAGACTTTTTGCTCGTGACGGCTATGATATTGATGACACCGAACGACGAGTGGATGAATGTGACACGTCCCAACGCATCGGACTCCGTTACGGAATCTGGGCATCCCGGCTCCTCATCGGATCCTCGGGCACCCCTCTTGCATAACTCAGAGGCGGCTCCAGAAATCGAACGATGGCGATCTTCAATAATACCGGCACAAGTCGTAGAGGGGAGCCAGTCTCGACGCGGAGAAAGCAGCGATGATAGTTCTTCTCGAGCGACAAGTCGACTATCCTTCCGCTCCGACATTCAGTCGGTGGCGCAACACTCAACATATCCGTCCGGACAAGTCCTCTTCTCTACGCCCTCTAGCTCCTCGCACTCACTTCCCTCTCAAGCACTTCCCTCCCAACTTGTACGCAGAGGAACCCGTGAACTGCCAGTTCCGCCCATGCCACCGTCTTTTGGCCACAATCCGCTTTCGGCTTCGTCAATTGCATCACACCTGTCACATTTACCACATGGGCAACACTCCCAAAAGGAGCCTCCTCCAATGCCCCCTCTCCCGACCACTTTTCCTACTCCTCCACATGGCCCGCGACGCCCTGTCATAACTCCGGTCTCAGTATCCTCGCGTCGCGTCACGGAATCGCCGACGAGCATACACTCACGCTCACTTCCTACCCCTCCGACTCCGTCATCATCAAAACCGCCATTTCCCTTGTTACCTCTTGTCCCTCCTAATTCTGCTGTTTCTACTACTGCACCTCCGCTACCTGGGCCTGTTCCCCCCATACCTCATCACCCCACGCTATCACGCTCGCAATCCCACTCATATCTCCGACGTTCTGCGGCGTACGCCAGTTCACCGCACGACTACAAGCCGCTGTTCAAGATACCGCACAATTATGCTGCGAACGCTCACGCATCACCTCCTCTGCCCATTTCGGCTCACACCTCCGTCCTTACCGATGTTATGAGCACACCGTTGAGCATCTGCACCACGGGCGTCACCCCGGCGTTGAGCGCTGGAGCCGCGAGCGCCGTCTCGGCCGAGACGGCCGATACGAGCTTGACTGCTGAGGAAGATCTGTACGATCTGCCGCCGGCTTACAGCTTGCTAGATGTGCCCCGTCCGTCACGGCGCATACGCGCAACCGACGACAATGGTGACGCGGGAGGCGAATGATACGATTAAAACCTGGGCCTTCTTGGGTATCGGAACACCCGCTGTTGCATCATGCCTAAACGTGTACGTGTTTTCACGGTGCTGTGGGCGAGACCCGGACGCATGGCAACACAATCACGCATCACTTGTGGCCGAAACCTTTTCCAACTCTCTCTTTCTCTCTTTCTTGGTTGTACCCTGGATGCTACCTACTGTCCAACTCCCGCCGTCGTTTGGGCATGTATAGCGCGAGACGGCGCCGGACCGACGACACCGGTATAATGACGTGGGCTTGTCGAGGGACGCTCACACGTGTGAAGTTGACACCTCGGCATGAGAATCGTCTCTTTCCCCTATGCTCGTGATCAACTGCTATCGCTTTTTGCTAGTTGATATACATACATGCGCCTGCGCCTTCCACAGACCCTTGAAAGCTTTGTCGCGGCATTAATTGAGCCATCTACCTTTTGGCTATTGTTTTCGTTATGCAGTCTTTTCCCCCTTTTTTTCAGACCTTTTTCTACGGGCTGGTGGAGGGATACCGTACCATTTGTATTATTGCAACACGACGTGTGATATAGTATCTAGCCGAGATTAGATGCACCGAAACACTGATTGCAAGCAAGTCACGACTCACGGACGGCGATGCCAGTTATGACCAGGCTGAGACTTTATTGACACAAACACCATGCATGATGCCTCTGAAAATGATTTCAAACTGTCTCAAACTCCAGGGGGTCTGGTATCTAATGATTTGACTATAATTTACAGGTCACCGGCAGAGCCTTCAAGGCCATCACCATTTGTTGAGGAAGGCTTCGAGCAGTTCGTCACAGTGCGACAGCTCATCAGTCACCCTAGCTCTCTACCATCTCGACTGGAAAAGAAAGCGGAGATTGGGTCGCCATGGTGTCGAGAGGTCCATGATTGGTCAGTACAGACCACGACCGTGAATCGGCATTTAGTTTGGGGGTCAACTGCTCCCTGGCCGCCATTCAAGTTTCCATTCTCCTTTACGTTCAAGTTTATCAATCGTTTATCGTTTGATTTGGGCTCACATTTTCAACATGCATTACCCAACTGTGGCCATGTACTCATTGACTGATGTACCAGAGCTGGCCGCAGGCATTCCAGGACCACATAAGGAGCCCTCGATTTCGTGAGCCGTCATCGGTACCTTTCTCAGAGTCGACAACTGTCACAGTGTCCGGTTTCGCAAATACGAGCATCGTGTCGATCTCTTTCACTGTCTCTTTGAGCAATCCACGGCCCATAGCGACCCGGAGGATAATCATCTGCGGGGAGAGAGCCTGATGGGGAAGAAAGGAGACACACAGTTCAGTCAGTGGGGTTCGCCTTACTACGCGTTACCCACAAAAGTGTGTACGCGGGGGAGGACTCGGAACACTCAACAAAGAACATGGTCCAAACATATCCAAACGCATATGAGAGGGGTCCATTATGGGCCACGGTGACGAGAAGACCAATGCCGAGGATGGAAAAGGGCGCGGACGACTCGATGACCATCGCGACGATATTGGTGTACATCCAGGACATCTCTGGACCGAGCTCTCGCCGCAAGAGCGCCCGCATTCGTAGGAGGCGGAAGCAGATCATCGAGGTGACGATGATGTTCAAGCTCACGCTCAGAGAAATCCATGGTAGGCCGCCTCGAAGCGTGCCGTTCAGAATGGGGTAAGGTAGGGCCCAGTCTAACACCGACATGATCACAAGCACTGCAGAAACAAAACAAAAAATGAGTCAATGGCTCGACGATGAGCTGCTTGGTTCGTCGAAAGGGATCGGATTATGTCCGCACCAGAGGAAGCCAGGTATATCAGTGCCGGAAGGGCGATAGCGTACCATCGGGAGCCCCAGATCATGTAGCACCGGTACACCTGTCAACCATTGCGTTGAGTCATTTCTCCCCCCTTCTAGAGGAAAATGAGACGCACGAGGAGCCCGTCTCCGAGAATGTTGGCCGCTGCTCCGGCAGCCATTCCGAACACATTAAACCATGCGGCTTTTGTCGCTAAAAAATATACGAGCGGACCGCCGGGATAGTTGCGGTGGTCAATCCACATATATTGGCCCCCCAGGGCGCCCAGGGCCACGTCGATGGTGATAAGTGCGAGCAGGATCCCGCCATAGACTACGTAGAAGGTTTGGCCTTTGCGATAAACGGTGGGACGATCGGAGATGCAATATACAGAGGCGAAGAATGCGAAAATATCCAATCCTGCCTCCGAGTCTCGTGTGTAAGATGCAATCGAAATGATTGTTTTCCTTTAGTTTGCAAGGGAGTATTCTCACCATATAGGATTCCAGAGAGCATGTTTCCGACGTAGAGGGATCTCTCGAATGGGATGTCGATAATAGAGGTCACACATGCGATGCCTGAGTCTGCCATGAGGGAGCCTGTGAACGAGGGGATGAAGAGTTGGGGACTCGGAAGCCCGTGGGGGGGCGCTCTGGCGGGTGGACTCATTTATCTTTGCGAAATCCCGATCTTGAATGCAAAGATAGAAGCTCGGCATCCAAAAAACAGAGCCACCAGTTCGCAGT
>Ga0137397_10000742_pt1 | contig 22616 bp, 20 predicted proteins | sample czorhiz116metaG_FD_106658 | JGI IMG/M metagenome (GOLD analysis project Ga0137397, IMG submission 106658) | Vadose zone soil microbial communities from Angelo Coast Range Reserve, California, USA - czorhiz1.16 metaG | ecosystem: Environmental > Terrestrial > Soil > Vadose zone | place: USA... | reverse complement strand
TCAAGCGCGAACCGCTGCGCGTCCGCGCGCCGGCCGACGCGCCCGAGCGCGCCGCCGCATCCGCGCCTTAGGAGAGGCCAGGTGAGCGCCAGATCGAGCCGGTCGATGACGCGCGTCGAAAAATGACGACACCAAGATCGATGGCCTCCAACACGAAGCGCGCGACTGCCGCGCGCCCGTGCGCCGCTCGTTGTGAGTGGGCTGGCGATTCTCGCTTTCGTGGCGCATCGGCCGTCGAGCCCACGAGTCGAAGCACGCCAGTTGCCGGCGCCCGATTCCACCGCCTGCGAGGCCACCATCGAAGGTTGGAGGTTTCCGACGCACGGTCCTTCATACATGCAATGGGAACCGGTCTTGGCGGCGCTCGCCGCGTCCGACGAGACGGTGACGCGGCCGCTGAATGTCGGCGCGTCGACGCTTGGCGGGATCGAGGCGGAGGCCTTTCGGGAACCGAGCGGGCGAGGCAATTGAGAGCGATGTCGAGCAGTGATGTCGCCCTGGCCGCGGCGATCATGAACATTCGCGACGAGTTGATCCGGGAGCTCTCACCGACAACCTTCGATGATTTGCAGGCCATCGTCTGGAAACGCACGGAGGCCGCGGCGTTCAAGCTACCGACACGTGGCAAGCGCGTCAGGAATGAGGCGATCTCCCCGTGCCGTGTGGAAGCAGACTTTACGAAGCAGCCACATCTCGTCCCTGAGGACGTCGTGTGGGGCTTGTATTTTGGCGCGAAGGCTGGCATCGCCGCCGAGCATCGGCTCCAGGACGGCTCCTTTCCGGATTCGTTCATTACCGGGATGCGTACCGGGCTGCGAATCCAGCCGTCGAGCATGATCTCGCTGCTCGACAGTGCGTCGGACGCCGCCGCACAGGTCCAAGCCCTTCGGTCGCAGGAAGCGTCCGATCGTCAGATCGAATCGGCGGTGATGAGTCGGCGCGCGCATCTCATCCGCACGCTTCCGCGGCGCGACTGGGCGGAGATCAAGGCCGCCGTGGCGTCCGTTGGCGTCAAGTACTTCTTCCCGTCAGTCTGGTAAGAAGCAAACAAAGCAGCTGCTTCAAGGAATTCGCGCCCAGAAGTCGTGCGCCATCAAAAAGTCTGCGATCGCGCGAATTTCAGGTTCGATTCCCGCCCCCGGCACCAGAAAGCGTCATTAAATATGGTCACAATTCCAGCGCATTCGATGCGCCGGCGGCATATCGACTGCTGTCACTCCTGATTTTCTAGTGCCGCCGTCAATCGATCGATCTTGTGTTGGAGCTTCCGGGCTGCCCGTTGATTGAGTTGTCGGATGAGCGCGCCGATCAGGAGAACAAAGCCGAACCCGCGGAGCGCTGGCGCCGGTTGGGACCGCGTGATGGCCTGGCCGAGCGTCAACACAACCATGGACGGTAAGAGCGGGAGGAGGTACCACCACGTCACCGTCCGAAGCAGATCGCGCTGACGTTCAAGTTCGCGTCGGTAGACGGCCATCGCGGCTGAGAGCGCCCCGTCCGTGGGCACCGGGTGTGCCACACCGCGTGTGCGAATGCGATAAATGATGAACAGCGCTCCTGTCATGGCGAGGCCGCAGCCGATCCGACTCACGAGCTCAGGTCCACGCCAGAGGTATGCACCGAAGCCGACGACGACGAACAGGCCTGCGAGCACCTCTCGGCGATTTCGCTCGCGAATCCTTCGCTCGAACTGCCGCACGTCGCGCACCAACCCGTCGATAGAGGTCAGGTCGTCTGTCGCGAGCGCAGGGCGCAAGTCGCTGCCTGACGAGACGGATCGGAGGGCGAATACCGTCACGAATGTGCCGACGCTCCCACCGAGCACTGTTAGCGGCGCGAGAACCCATTGCGGATGGATAGTCGCGAGTGCAGCTTGAGACAACAGCGCGCAGGCGACGGCCGCCGCCGCGTCCGCAACGGCCTGACGCGACGAAGCGTTGTCCGGGCTCCGATAGGCGCTGCGCAGAACCACCGCGATCGCAACTCCGATCGTTGGAGGCAGAGCATGAAGCCACGCCACGGAGTCGACGTCATCTGGCCTTCCGAGGCCGCCGAAAAAGACGAAGGCCGGGATGACGCACATCAGAAGCCGCAGCGAGTCTGATGTGCGCCGTATCTGGCCGGCGATGACAAACGGCAATGTTCGGAGCGCGTCGGCGGCGTACTGCAGAGGCGATGTGTACCGCTCGGAGAAGTCTCCGAGCACGTGTTCGCGGCAGGCTGGTGGCACCAGCCTGCTGACGAGAAACTCCAGCCATGGCGGCGGCTTCACGTTCAGACTTTCTGCCATCGTCGCTCCCACTTCGTGCCCCACACGTCAGTGAGGGCCGCTGACATCCGTTGGCTCGCTAGCGCGGCGTCCCGCAACGCGCGCTCACCGGCCGCCTCCAGGCGGTAACACCGCTTCGCACGTCCGCCGCGCTCGGGCGTTGGATCCGAGAGCCGAGACGATACCAGACGCTTGTCCTCGAGGCGGTCGAGCGTGACATAGACAGCGCCGAGCGACGCGTTCCTGGGATGCGCGAGCTCTTTGACGCGCGCGTGAATGGTGACGCCATAGGCGCGATCACCGAGCGCGAGCACTGCGGTTAGAACGAGTTGCTCAAAGGTTCCGAGGGCTTCCGACCTCGCCATTTCTCAAACACAGTATGACAAATCAACTGGACGGTCAAGGGCCATCGATGGACCCTGAGAAGTCGCCCGGTATTTGCCGAGGTCCTGCGATCCGGAGTTCGTTCGCGACCGGCGACGCTGCCGCCTGCACGGTGGGAAAGCATCGGGCCCAGGACGGCGGCCGGCCTCGAGAGGAGCGGGAGCGCGCGGACGCGAAGTGCCGGCGCGGGAAATCCGCTCCTTGCGTCCGTCTACCACGGAGGGGAACTGGTTCGACGCCTCGGCGCCAACGATGCTATGGTCACCTGGCTGGCCGCGCGCGGTTCCGACAGAATGCGGAGGGTGACTCCGATGCCCCGCTCCCATCGCCCGCTTCACAAGGCGGACAGTGATTCCCGCCCTCGCCTCCCGGCCGTGCACGCGCGCATCGGACCGCAGGGTCCGACGATCCGTCCCGGCACACGGCTGGTCCGCCTCAAGGGTTTTCTGTGCGCGTGCGCGGCGCTCGCCGCGTGCGCGGCGCCCGCGTCCGCCGCGGAACCGCGGTGGACGATGGTGCGCACGCCAAGCCTGACGGTCATCGGCGATCAGCCCGCGGGCACGCTCCGCGACGTCGCGATCCAGATCGAGCAGTTCCGCGCCGTCGTCGCCGGCCTGATCACAAATGCCGACCGCCCGATGTCGCTGCCGACCATCGTCTTCGTCTTCGGCGAGCGGAAATCGATGCAGCCGTTCGTGCCGCTCTACAACGGGAAACCGATCGAGCTCGGCGGCTACTTTCAGGGCGGCGCCGACGCGAACGTCATGCTCCTGTCGCTTGAAGGGTTCGAGGAAGGGGCGTCGGTCGTCTATCACGAGTACACGCATCTGCTGGTGCAGAACGCCGTCCGGTTCGTGCCGACGTGGCTTAGCGAAGGCCTCGCGGAGTACTACAGCGGATACCGGTTGGACGCGGGCGGCAAGGGCGCGATCATCGGACGGCCGCTCGCGCACCATGTCCTCCTGCTGCGCCAGCGCTACATGCCCCTCGCCGAGCTGATCGCGGTGGATCACTCCTCGCCGCTGTACAACGAGGGCAGCAAGCGATCCATCTTCTACGCCGAGTCGTGGGCGCTGACGCACTATGCGATGACGCAGATGCCGAAGGGCGCCGCGGCTATCAACCGATACACCGCCGCAACCGCCGAGGGCCAGACGCCCATCGACGCATTCCGCGACGCCTTCGGCGCTTCACCGGCCGAGTTCGACAAGCAGCTGCGGGCCTACGTCCACCGGTTCACGTTCGCCGCTCGCCGCTTCGAGTTCAAGGATCGGGTCGGCGCCGTCGCCCCAGCGCCACCAAGGACCATGACGACGGCCGAAGCCAACGCCTGGCTCGGCGACCTCCAGCGCCGCCTCCGCCGCGACTCCGAGGCATCGGCGCGCATCGAGGCCGCAGTCGCGGCCGAACCGGACGCCCCCTTTGCCCACGCTGCGCTCGGGCTCCTTCGGCTGTCGCAGCATCGCGACGACGACGGGATCGACGCCCTGCGGCGGGCGGCGGAGATGGCGCCCGACGATTTCCTCACCCAGTTCCTGCACGGCGTCTGGCTGCTTCGGGCGAGCGCCGAATCGGCAGGCGCGGTCAGCACGGCGATCGACGCGTTGAAGCGCGCCGTCGTCCTCAACCCCAACTCGGCGGACGCGCATGGCTGGCTGGCGTACGGGCAGCTGCTGTCGGACGCGTCATTGGCCGACGCGCGCGGCTCGATCGAGCGCGCGATGCAGCTGGCCCCCGGACGCATCGAGTATCGGCTGCGCTGGGCGGACATCCGGCTCCGGCAAGGCGGAATCGACGACGCGAAAGTGCTGCTGGCGCAGATTGCCGCGATCAAGACAGAGCCCGATGCGGCGGCCGGCGCTACGCTGCGCCTGGAGAGAGTGGCGGAATACGAGCAGGCGCAGGCGGCGAGGCTGGCCGCGCGACGCGAGCTGGGAGCGGCCACAGGATCGCCGACCGTCGCGGCGGCCTCGAGTGCACGCGGCCTCCGCTCGATCGAGACGCCCGCATCCGAAGCGCCCGCGCCGCCCGACACGGCCGTAAGGTTCAGACTGCGGGAGCTGACCCCGGGGGAAGACCGCGCCTACGGCTCGCTCATCAGGATCGACTGCACGCCGGACGAGGTGCGGTTTCACATCCGGTCCGGCGACCGGACCGTGACCGCTGCGGCGAAGCGGATGGAGGACGTCGAGCTGACGCAGTTCCTCAACGACAAGGACTTCACGATCAACTGCGGCTCGCGCACCGTGCCGGACGCCGTCTACATGACCTGGCGCGGCGACGCGACGCCCGTCGCGGGAAGGGTTGGCATCGCCGTTTCGCTGGAGTTCCTGCCGAAAGGCTACGTGCCGTGACGCGGCGCGTGTGCCGGTTCCGGCGACATGATCGATGAAGTGGCCGGAACGGCCGTCCGAGGGACGCTCGGAGCGTGGGGGGTTCTCACATTGAATCTGATTGGCCGTCAGGATCCAGCGACAGTGGGCGCTCGGCGCACTGAAACGTGAGACCACCTGCTAAAATCGTTTGATCACCCACGGAAAGCCGCCAGGGTGGAATGCCGCGCACCACGTTCGGATCCGGAGCATTCAACACAATGCCCGCGACCGGGTCGACGCCGATACGCCGATGCCGCCGTCGAATCGGATGAGCGAATCGCCGGCCGCCACGGCAAGCGGTGTGAGAGCAAGGCTGAAGACGAGCAACAACTTTTTCATCTTGATCTCCAATGAGAGAGCGCTACTTGACGCCGTCTTCGTCGTGTCGGTGACGGCGCGTCAGGAAGTGATCAAGGACGAAATCGGCGATGTCGCGGCCGAGCCGGTGCCCGCTCGTCAGGTCGTTGCGGAAATGCACGCCCGCGAAAATGCGACTCTGCGTGGCTTCGTCGGCGGCCGCCGAAAAGCTCGCGAACGAGCGTTCCACGCCAGGTAGCACTTCGGAGGTCACCGCGAAATCGAGATGGTCTCGCTGAAGGATCGCAATCAGCACCGCAGCGCCGGCGGCGCTGATCACGGCGTGAGCGCCTGGATACGCAGGATCGGCCGCCGTATTGCCGACCTCCGGCAACCAGTTGGCGTCTGGCGTCGTGTCGGGATTGTTGTCTGCGCCGGCCGCGCGAATCGCCGTGATGGGGCGCCAGCGGTTGTACGTGTACTTGGCGTCGTAGAACGCGATGACGCCGTCAGCGAAGCTGAGATTCAACAGGGCAAACAGGCGGGCCTTCTGAGCGATCGTCAGGTGACGGTCGAGCGAGGCTGTCTGAGCGATCTCGTTCCAATAGTTCTGAATGGCGCCGTTCCAAAACCGTCCTGTCAACGCTTCATCGGGCGTCGCCGTCGTGCCGCCGCTGACGCCCAAGGACTGGACCTCGTTCACTTCGTCGCCATACCGGTCGCTGGTCAACGCCGGCGGAGGACCTGGGCGGAATTGATCGGCCTGCTTCAAAGCGAACGGCGTCACATGCCGCCAATGCGTGAAGTGCGGCTGCTTCGGGAAATTGGGGGGCGTCGACTGGTAGTCTCCCGGTGCGCTGCCGAAGACGTAGGGAAGCGGCGCCTGGTCCGCGCCATCGTTGCTTCGCAGCGCTAGGATGCCTCGCGCAACGGCCTGTCCGATGCGAATGCCTTCTGTCTTGGCGACGCCGTCCTGCACGAGCGTCAGCGATTGCTGAAAGGTCGCGTCGAGCGTGCCCGTGAGCCGTGGGTACAACGCGACGAGCACATCGTGAGCGGCCGCGTCGGCCGCGGCGGCTTGAGATGCCTGTCGTGACACGCCGGAGATCTGGACGGCGTACGACCGGTGCGTCTGGTCGATGGCGTTCACCGCGTCATAGATCGCCGCGTGAAGGATGGCGAAGCTGCGGGTTGGATGAATGGTGGCCGGCTGCGCGCCGGGCGTGCGAACGATCGCCAGCAGATTCCGGTTCCACTGAATGACCGGATCTGTCGGTTGTGCGGTGGAGACCGGGGCATAGACCAACTGGGCAGTCAAAGCGGCGCTCGAAAGCGCGCACGCGGTCACGAATTTCAGTACGCTCATTGTTCTCCTATCAGGAGTTGGCGTCGTTTGCGTTCAAGCGAGACGCTCGAAGCGACGCAGGCAACCGCCGTCATCGACATATAGACCGAAGACGACATGGACTTATTCCCGAGAGCGACGCCGACGTAATCCTGGGATAGACCTTGCGCGTGAGATCAGACGGATCTGCTCGCCAAGAACTCCCACATCACCGTTCCCTCAAAACGAGCTCGGCTCCTGGTTTCGGAATAATCGACACGCAACGTGGGTCCATACCTTTGAAGGGCTGGACTGGGCTGACTAGTCGAAGCTGACGGGAGGTAGGGCGATGAGGGCGATGTTCGCGAACTTGACTCGAGCCGATTTCGGAGGGCGTTCGAAGAAGGAGCCGCGGATGGTGGACCGGCAGCGGGTGCATGCGCTGTTCGACGAGGTTCAGATCGCCATCTACGACGACGACCGCGCGAAGCTGGATGTTCTTATGGCCTGACAGCGGGAAGCATCCTGTCGCGCATGCGCAGTCCGGAGCATCAGAAGCTTGCGAAAAAGCGGTCTTCATCGATTTGAATGCACATCACAGGGTTGCAGGAAAGTCGAAGAGCGAGACGAAAGATCTCACGATCGTGCTTCTCGACAACTTGCGGTGAGGGACGAGGTTCGACACCGTTCATCCTCCTCCGCCAGCAGCCCGCGGCGTAAAGCGAGTGCTACAGCTTCGGTCCGGCTTCGAGCGCCCATCACCGCAACGAGGTTCGTCAGGCCTGCCTCGACCTCGTGCTCGCTGATACCGAGGCGACCGGCGATCTCGAGAATGTCATTTCCATTCGCAATCAACTGGAGCACCGCGCGCTCGCGTGGTGTTATTCGAAGCACCAAGGCCCTTCCTCCATATCTCAGAGAACGTGACCGGAGATCATGTTGTTCTGAGCACACGAGTCGCCGGCCCGTCAGGCATCGGGGATCTCGAGGCTGAGCAGACGCAGGCGGTCAGACTGGACGATCAAGTTGATTCCGACATAGATCACATTCCGTGGTTGCCGTCCTCATTAGCATTGACGAGCGAGGCCCGCGAAATGTGACAGGACATACAATCAGCCCTGCCGATCTGTCACGGAGATTGCGCTGGCTGGCCATATGCCCGTTCCGCGCGAGCTTGCCGTGGGGCGGCTGCGAACCACATCCGTGTTCGCCGGGACTTCAGATTGGCACCCATCGACGAGTGACATCGTGGAGAATGCAGCTATGGCCGACACAATGGACACCTACCGCACGCTGACTCCGTACCTCGTCGTCGCCGACGCCGACGCGGAGATGCGCTTCCTGAAAGCCGCGTTTGGCGCCACAGAGACGTCTTGCCAGCGCAACTCCGATCAGACTGTGATGCATGCCGAGCTGACCGTCGGCAACTCGACGGTGATGCTGGGCCAGGCTGGCCGTGAGTGGAAGGCGCTCCCGGCGGCGCTGTATGTCTGGGTGCCTGACGTCGATGCGACCTGTGCGCGGGCACTCCAGGCCGGGGCGACGTCACAATCGACACCGGAAGACAAGCCCTATGGGCACCGCAACGCCGGCGTCGTCGACCAGAGCGGAATCACGTGGTGGATTGGGTCGCCCATCCCGTAGTCGTTCATGACGGAACTCTGCTGGCAAGCGACGAAGATCATCGACGCCTGCGAACAAGGCTCGGCGGTAGTGCGGCTCGCCCCGTCGGAGACCTGCAGGACGCTCACATTGGAGCCGAAGGGGGAGGACGACGTTGACGCCCGGATTCTACGGTCGGATTGCGGCTGAATAGAGTGAGGAGGTCGTGTGGCACACCCATGGTTCACACCATTCACCAGCGAACCTGACCGTCGGGATCTACCACCAAGACCACATCGTACTTTTCCAACATCGGCATCAGGACCGCTTCGAGTTCGCGCTTCCACAGCTCGCCGTCGTAAAACTTTGCTTTCATCGGCTCACGCGACGCGAGATCCGGGAACCCACGCATGAAGAAGAACGAATGTCCTTAATCATTCGATCGGGCTGCCGGCGACTTTCGAGAATATTCCACGAGCCTCGCTTGCGCCAGGCGGTGAGGTTCGGCGGAGCCGACGACGCCTGGATCTGACGTCCATGCTGGACGAGCACAGGAGATTATAGGGACTTCCTGGGTATCTTCTGACGGCGATCGGTGTCTATGAGAGAGATGGAATTCAGACATTTCGTTCAATTGATCGCGATTGGCTTGCAGGCGCGCGTCCCGATGCACATGACCGGCTTTCCAGGCGTGGGCAAGACCGAGTTCACCAAAAGCCTCGAGGCCGGCTTCGCGCGCGCGGGAATCAAGTGCAAGGTCATCGTCCTCGTCGGGTCGATTCGGGAACCACAGGACTTCGGTGGCTTTCCGGTGTCGACGCCCGATGGCGTCCGGCTGCTGCCGATGGCATGGGCGCGCGACGCGCAACGGCTGGCCGAGGATGGGTACATGGTGGTGGTCTTTCTCGACGAACTCACCACCGTGCCGCCGACGACGCAGGCGGCCATGCTGCGGCTGTTGACGGAGAACGTGTGCGGTGAGCTCACGCTGCCCGATTACGCGCCGGGGAAGGGCGGCGTCGTGTATCTCTGCGCCAGCAACGCCGTCGAATGGGCCGCGGGCGGACAGGAGATCCAGGCGCCGATGGCGAACCGGTTGTGGCACGGCGAGTTTCCGATGGACCACGAAACATGGTGCGACATGATGGTGAGCGACTTCCCGGCGCCCAGCGACCTCCCGGTCGTGCCGGCGGACTATCTGCACAAACACCATCATGCGCAGCGGGCGACGATTGCGGCCTACGTGAAGGCGGCCGGACGTGATGCCTGGATGGCGCCGCCCGACGATCCGGCTCGGCGGAGCGGCCCATGGCCGTCGGGGCGCACCTGGTATCTGGCGTCACGACTGCTCGCCGCGATCGAAGCCGTGTCTCCGGGGAATCGCCTGCTCCAGGGTCCGGCGCTCGCCGGTCTCGTGGGCGACCAGGCCTTGCCGTTCCTCGAGTACCGTGAGGCGTTGAACCTGCCGGATCCCGAAGACATCCTCAAAGATCCGCGCAGCTTCGTGCTTCCCGACCGAGTCGATCGCGCCTACGCCGTCTGCTATGCGCTCGCCGGCGCCGTCATCAACAACAAGACACCGCAGCGATGGGAGGCGGCGATGGTTGCGCTCGGCGTTGCGTGCAGGAAGAACGCAGACATCCCGGCGGCGGCCGCGCGCACGCTCTGCGACAAGAGGAACCGTCCCGACGGCCTGATGAGGCTGCCGGAGGAGTGCCGTCCGTTCTACGAGCTGATGCAGGTGGCGAAGCTCGTGCCGCGGGACTGACGTGAGGATCGGGCTCTTCGATCTGATTCGCCGCTCCGAGCAGAAAGCAGACGGATACTCGCGTGAACTGCAGGCGGCCCGCGTGCGGGCGGCGCATCAGCGCAGCTATTTCGCGCCGGCGCTCTTCAACCTCGTGCCGGTCGAGACCACCCTGATCGGCAGCATGGCGGTGGATGCACATTGGCGGCTGTACTACAACGCGGCGTGGCTGGCCGCGCACACGGTCGAGGAGAACGCGACGCTGCTCATTCACGAGGTCGGGCACCTGCTGCGCAATCACGAGGGACGCAAGCGCGACGCGGGCGTCAGGGACGACCGGCGCTGGAACACCGCCGGCGACTGCGAGATCAACGACGATCTCCACGCGGAGGGACTGCCGCTGCCGGGCGATCCGCCGCTGCCCCACAAGTACGGACTGCAAAGCGGAAACACCGCCGAGAGCTACTACAACCAGCTGCCGACGTCGCCGCCGAGCGATGCGCACGATTGCGGGTCGGGCGCCCACGGCGAACGGCGATTCTGGGAGCTGCCCGCGGACGATGGGGGCGAGGGAGGCGCGCCGGGTGTCGACAGGATCAAGGCCGAGCTCGTTCGGCGCGAGACGGCACGGCGCATCGACGAGATGTCGCCCTACGCCGATGACGTCTCTCTTGCGTGGCGTCGCTGGGCCCGGGCCACGCTCGCGCCGAAAGTGGACTACATGGCGACCATCCGTCACGTCGTGCGCAGAGCCTTGCACGACAGCACGCTCGGCCGGTACGACCGCACGTACCGGCGGCCGCATCGGCGGCAGGCGTGCTACGGCGAGTTCCTCATGGCCAGCTTCTACCAGCCTCGGCCGCGGCCGGGGTTTCTCATCGACACGTCGAGCTCGATGCAGGATTCGCAATTGGCGAGAGCCGTCGCCGAACTGGGCGGCCTGACGCGCCAGCTTGGGTACGGCGCGGAAGTGGTCGTCGCGTGTTGCGATGCCGCGGTGCATGACGTGAAGAAGGTGTTCTCGGCCGCACAGGTCGAGTTGTACGGCGGTGGCGGCACGGACATGCGCGTCGGGATGCGGGTGTTCATCGAGAGAAAGAGCGCGCCGATCGACCTGCTGGTCATCGTCAGCGACTGCCACACGCCGTGGCCGAAGGAGACGCCTCCCTTCCCGGTCATCACCATTCGCGTCGGCGACGGCGTACCGCCGCCATGGGGTGCTCAGGGCGCGAATACAGTGATTACGATCGAGGAGGGATAGCGATGGCCAGGCGGACGGTACCCGAGATGAGTCCCTGGCGGCGGCGCTCGCTGACGATTCCACCGGACTCGTTGAGCGCCTGGGTCAGGCTCGCCGTGTGGGAATTCTGGATGGGCACGCTCCTGTGCGGCGCTCTCAGTTTCGGTACACGGCTCATCGTCACCGCTCCCGGCAGCATCGTCACGGTGTTTGATTTCACGAACTGCTATGCCGTCCCGCGCGTCGTCCAGCCCTGCGAACGCGTCGCATACAGAACGGGCGAGCTGAACGTGGCGTTGAACCTTTGGTGCGGCGTGCTGCTGATGGCCGTCGCGGTATGGCTCCTGTGGGAGCTGTGGAGCGCAGTGGCGCCGAAGCCGATCACCGATGACTTTCTGCAGCTGCTCGACCAGTCGTTCGGGCGCGACTGGCGCAGCCCTCGCACCTGGCCATGGGCGCGGATGGTGTACGCCTACGGCTTTACGCTCGCAGGCGTCACCGTGTCCGTGTGCATCGGGCTGCTGATCTCCGCCGTGATCTCGTCACGAACACCGGCCAGGCCCGCGACTGTTCACGTTGAAACGTCGCAGAGCTTCAGGCTGGCTCGATAGTCACGTTCATTTACACCTCGATTTCCACAACAATGAATCCCTGTTATTGATGCGGCTCGCGAATCGATCGATTCGCGCAACGGATCACAAAGCTGAGGAGGACACGTGACGAAGAAGTCATTGCTCGGTTTGGCGCGGCTGTTGATGGCGGCGCTGTCGGTTCACGACCTGGTGCTGATGGCGCAGAGCGCGGTGACTCCGCCGGGAAAGTACATTTCGGCGGCCGAGTGGCGAAAACGGCTCGACGCCGACAAGCCGGCGCTCGGGGTCGTCGCGGGCCAGTCTGTCGCTGTCGTTCCGCCCTTTCTCGTCCGTCGGCGAATTGACGGCCCGAATAACGCCAGCGTGCACACGAAGGAGGGCGATGGCCAGGACGTGACGGAGGTCTACTACATTCTCGAGGGCACCGGCACCTGCACGACTGGTGGCACGATGCCCGATCCGAAAAACCGTACCGCGGGGATCAAGGGCGGCGAGGCGAACAACATCGCACCCGGTGACGTCATCGTGATTCCACCGGGAACCGCGCACTGGTTCAGCAAGATCAACGACCACATCACGTATATCGAAGCCCGGTTCCCGGGCGATGTGACCAAGGGCAAGTGAGGCGGCCGATGCGACGAGCACTATTCGCCATGACCATCGGCTCGCGCCGAGGCGACCCGTGGCTCCGGTAAAGGCGAATATCCGGGAGCGCGCTGGGTGGTCAAGACCGCGAAGCGGCGGAGTGAAGCGAAAAGCGCTGTAGCGTTAGCTCGCGGGAATCCGCAGCAGCCCGTGCACATTGCCCCAGACGATCTTCTGAAAGATGACCGGTGTGGTCGACCGCTTGAGCAGACCCAAGGTCTCGCGTGCCACACACTTGCCTGACATTCGTGGGGCCGCCGGGTTGCTGTAACCGGCGCCGTGGCCGTCACTGCAGCTGCAGTCGCTGCCGAAGAGAAGCTTGCCCTGATGACGCTTCAGGAAATCGGCCGTGAACGCAGGATCGCGCGCCATCGCGTTGTTGCCGGAGACGGCGGACATGTCCCCGAAGAGATTGGGATAGTCGCCCAGCAATCTGTCCGTCACACCTCCGCGTCTCATCGGGCCGGTCGGATAGACAGCTTCGTTGTGATAGTCCTCGCTCACGTTGGCCCAGAACGCATCCGCATGCCCGATGAACGTCGTCCTCGGATAGGCCTTGAGCACCGCCTCGAAGGTTTTCGCAAACCCCGTGCTCCACGTCCCTTCGTTCGGGGTGTGATCCACTTCCTGGAAATGAATCAGAATCGGCACGCGCAGGTCGGCCGCGAGCGCATACATGCGGCGCAGCTCCGGACCGTCGGCGGCGACGTGAAACTTCATCTCGCCGAAGCCCTGTGCTCCACTCTTCACGGCCTGCGTGAGCACCTGTTCGGCATCCGGCTGGGTCACGTCGTAGCTGTTGAACCAGGTGAACCGGCCGGGTGCTGCAGCCTGAAGCGCCTTCACCTGGTCGAGGACGCGCCCGCGCGTCAGGAGATTGGCTTTCGTGATGCCAGCGCCGTCGAGATGCGCGAGATTGGCGGCCGGCTGCGGACGAAGATGGAAGTGCAGGTCGAAAACCGGTGCGCCCCATTCGTTTGCAGGGTCCTGGCGGGCGAGCATCGGTACAACGGCGGCGGCGGCGACGGTTTCGAGGAATTCACGGCGGTTCATGACACGTCCTCCCTGGGACGAACGCGATATGCTAACCCAGCTAGCCCCACCACGCTTCACCGGGCACCAGGTGGGCGCGCACCACGTCGGGAGTGAGCTCGATGCCGAGACCTGGCCGATCGTGGACCTCGATGAGGCCGTCCTTGATACACGAACCGGGAAGCAGCAGCACCTTGTCCATCCAGTCTCCCTGCCCGGTTGCTGGATGTTCATGATTTGGCGCGCGCTTAGTACACGAGTGGCGGGGCCACCGCCGCCTTCATCGCCGCCCGCGCCTGCGCCGCATCCTCGTCCACTCCCTGCCGTTGCGACGGCGTACTCCGCTGGAGTTGCCTGTCTCAATTTGTCACAATGTGGCGCGTAAGTCGTCTGGCAGAATCGGGTCCCGCCTCGAACGCGAGACTCGGCGACGGGACAGGTCAAGAAAGTCATCACGCTGCAGCCTTCGGATCCGGATCCGCCCGGCGCTGCGATTCACAATGGGTACATTTGTTCGTGCGACGCTGGAATTGGATCGGGGGCGTCGAGCCGGCGACGTGATCCCGGCGACATCTTCCGCTTCAAGCTCCAGACTTTTGAGGGCGACGGCCGTGGTTCGGCCTGCTGCGTGGATCACGTCTCTCCTCGTCGTGAGGACGGCCTGTCAGCAGAAACAATCGGCGCCGGGGCCAATGACGAGCTTTCAGGTCCGGGTCTCGGCGCTCATCGAAGGGCGCGCGCTGACGCAGACTGGACAATCCTTCGCGCGCCTGTGTGCGCCGTCCCCTCCGGATCTCGTCCTGACGCTTGTGGAGGCGCAGAACGGTCCCGCAAATCTGAAGAACGTCGACGAGGGTCGCGCCGACATCGCGTTCCTCGGGGCGAGTCTTCTGTACGAGGGATATCGAGGCATCGTCCCCGAGTTCCCGGAGCGATTTGAAAACATCAGCGGCCTCGCGGTGCTGCAACCGCTGGTCGAGCACGTGTTGGCTGGCCCGCGGTCGACGATTTCTTCCCTGAAGGATCTGGCGGGCCGCGCGGTCGCAGTGGGCCGTCCGGGTGCGAGAAACGCGATCACCGCTCCCAAGCTCCTCGCGAGCGCGGGTCTGGCGCATCCTGCGCACGAGATACAGACGGACTTCGACACCGCGCTCGACAAACTGTTATGACGCATGAGCTGAAGAGCCCGCTCTCCACCATTCGCGCCATCGGCGAGATGCTGGCCGAGAACCAGACGCGATTGAGAGTCGATGTCAAACGGTACGGCGAGTTGCTGGTAGAGCAGGGCCATCGTTTGACACGCCTGGTCACGAACATCCTCACCTACGCTCGCGTCACCGACACGACCGAGCTGTATTCGTTCCAGCGGCTGCAAGTGGAAGAGCTCGTCGAGGAGGCACTCCAGAGCTTCCGGCATATCACCGATCGCGAGCAGCTTCGAATCGACATCCAGCTCAGTCCCGACCTCCCGACGATTCGAGCCGACCGCACCGCAACGGTGCTTGCGCTGGACAATGCCATCGACAACACCATTCGTCATGGATCGGCAGCGGGATGGATCCGGGTCGCCGCGTTTGCCGACGGCGGCGACGTCGTCATCGAAGTGGCGGACGGCGGGACTGGAATTCCGGCCGACGAACTGGCGGGAGTACGGCGTCGTTTCGTACGAGGCCGGTCGGCGAGAGGAGATGGAATCGGCCTCGGGCTTGCGATCATTCACAGGATTGCGGTCGATCACAAAGCCATACTCCTGCTCAAGAGCCGTGTCGGATGTGGAACGACATTGACGCTGCGGTTTCCCGGCTGGCAGGCGTGACATGTCTAGAAGGATTCTGATCGTCGACGACGATAAAGCTCTTTCCGAGGTGATTCGGGACAGACTGGTCATCGAAGGCTTCGATGTTGAATGCGCGACCGATGCAGACGAGGCGCTCCGTCGGTCGGAATCCCTCATGCCGGATCTGGTGCTGCTCGACGTGATGCTGCCGAAGTCGAGCGGGTTCGATCTGGTTCCGATCATCAGACGCTCGCGAAAGGTTCCCATCATCTTCCTGTCAGCCCGTGGCTTGCAGATGGACAAGCTTCGAGGACTCGAGGCTGGGGCTGATGATTACATCACGAAGCCGTTCGACATGCAGGAACTGCTCGCGCGAATCCGCGCTGTGCTCAGGCGGACGGCGGGCGTCGTCGATCTCATCGAGTTGGGCCGAATTACGGTCGATTTCACCCGACGCATTGCGACAGGTCTGGCGGGAGCCATTGCGCTCACGAACCGCGAGTTCGACATCTTGCAGTTTCTCGCCGAGCGCTTCACCCGCACTGTGCACCGCGATCAGCTCATCCAGCAGGTCTGGGGCTCGATTTCACCAGGCACGAAAAGGTCGGTCGATCGGGCCATTGCGAGGTTGCGCGAGAAAATCGAGCCGGATCCGAAGCGACCGCGACACCTCATAACTGCCTACGGGGAAGGATACGCACTGCATTTGTGACGCAGTTCTCTTGTCTTAATTCGTCACAGTTTGCGACGGCGATGCTTGCTGCTATAGTCCGGCTAATTACAAGAGCGCGGAGGGTTTATGTGCAGAAGGGTCCTGTGGGTCGTCGTCGTATCTTTGCTGCTCGCCGCTGACCTCGCATCAGCGCAAACCTTTGGGCAGATCACGGGCAGGGTCGTGGACGCCAGCGGCGGCGTGCTGCCCGGCGCGTCGGTCACCGTCACGAATCCGCAAACCGGGGTTGCGGCCACCGAGCCGGCGAACACCGCAGGCGTTTACGTGTTTCCAAACCTCCTGCCCGGAACCTACAACGTGAAAGTGGAATTGCAGGGGTTTCAGAGCGCGGTTCGAAACAGCGTTGAGCTGCAGACCCAGCAAACGGTCCGCCTGGATTTCTCCCTCGCCATTGGCACGATCGCCGAGACCGTGGAGATCGTCGGCAGCGCGCCGATGATTAATACCGAAGACACGGCGATTGGCACGGTGATCGACAATCGTCGCATCGTGGATCTCCCGCTTAACGGCCGAAATTTTCTGCAGCTGGTCTCGTTGACGCCCAATGTGTCGGCCAGTTTTGCCGATCCTGGCCAGTCCGGCACCCGCCAGGGCGGCGATCGGTCCGGACAGCAGCTGTCCATCAGTGGCGGCCGGCGCGAGTGGAACTACTACACATTGGATGGCATGAACAACACCGATGTGAACTTCAATTCCTACATCCTGCTGCCGTCGATCGACGCGCTGCAGGAGTTCAAGATTCAGAGCGGCATCTATTCGGCGGAATTCGGTCGAGGCATCGGTCAGGTGAACGTGACGACCAAAAGCGGTACCAACGCCTACCATGGCACCGTGTGGGAGTTCCTTCGCAACAACAAGCTGGACGCCCTCCCCTACGCCTTCGGCGGCGACACACCGAAGTCGAGCCCCTTCAGGTGGAACCAGTTCGGGTTTACGCTCGGCGGTCCGGTGCGGATTCCTCACCTGATCGACGGCCGAAACAAGCTGTTCTTCATGGGGAATTACGAGGGCTTCCGGTTGCGCAACCAGAAAGAGACGCTCTTCAGCGTGCCGTCTGCCGCGATGCGGCGGGGGGATTTCTCGGAGCGGAGCGCGACGATCAGAGATCCGCTCACCAACGCGCCATTTCCCGGAAATATCATCCCCGGGTCGCGATTGAGTCCTATCTCGCTGGCCCTGCTCGATTACTACCCGTTGCCCAACCAGCCTACATTGGGGTTGGCGAACAACTTTAACGCGGTGAACAGCAACAGAACCGACAAGGACCAGATTAACGTCCGTGTGGACTTCACTGAAAGCAGCAAGTCGAGTTGGTATGGCCGCTATGGCTGGACCGATGAGGGGCAGTTCACCGGGGGGATTCGGCTCAACGGCGGGACCGTGGCCACCAGAGCGCAACAGGCACTCATCGACAACACGCGGGTCTTGAGCGCGAGACTCGTCAACGAAATGCGCTTCGGCTACAACCGGTTTTTCAACAATGCCGGCACGGAGCTGAACAACGTGATGGACCCGATCGCGGCCGTAGGCCTTTCTCTACCCACGAAGGTGCCGCCCGACGCCTGGGGCCTTCCAAGCATCGGCATCGCAGGGTTTTCAGGTTTTGGGCCGGATTCCAATTCCCCATACATCAATTCGAACCAGAACTGGCAGTTCACCGAGAATCTGTCCTGGAATCGTGGCTCGCACTTCGTGAAAACGGGCGCTGACCTGCGGCTCGATCACTACAACCAGGACGGCAACCAGTTCGCGCGCGGTTCCGCCGGGTTCAATAACAATGTGGCGACGGGGTTCGGCTTCGCCGATTTCATGCTTGGCTACCTGGGGACGTGGTCATATGCGTCCGGTCTGGCCGTGGCGAGGCTCACGGCTTTCAGCCAGTCCTATTACATCAGCGACACATGGAAACTCCGACCCAACCTCACGATCACCAGCGGCCTGCGCTACGAATTCACGCCACCGTGGACCGACACGTCGGAGCGGCAGATTACGGCCGTTATTCCCCTGAATACCCCGCAACCTCAGGTAGCCGACCTGGGCCTGCATCCTGTACTGGTCCGCGCAGGCAACGGTGACTTCTACGAAAACGCGGGGATTCGTTTCTCTCCCGACATACAGGTGGCAAGGGACGGCCGTCTGGGCAATCGGCTGATCAAAGCCGACTATACGAACTTCGCACCTCGTTTCGGCGCCGCCTGGAGCATGACGCCAAAAACGGTTTTGCGCGCAGGCGTCGGCAGATTCTTCGTCCAGGACATCGGGAACATTGCATTCGACATGAACCGAAACCTGCAAGGGCGCCTGACGGTGCAGTCCACCTCGACCAACCTGATTTCGACCTGGACCGATCCGTTCAATTTCGGAAGCGGGAATCCATGCAATACGCCTGCTGGCGTGCTGTGCGTCGTCAGGCCCCTGGTGCTGACGAGCAACATCGATCGCAAAACGCCTTATGTCGATGAGTGGGAGACGAGCGTCCAGCAGGAGTTCACGAGCAATATGGCCTTGGAAGTCAGCTACCTCGGATCGCGGGGGGACCGGCTCCAGCGCTGGATCAACCTGGCGAACCAGCCGGTTCCCGGGACGAGCTCGGTGGCGTCGCGCTCGCCATTTCCCGAATTCGGTTTGTTCCAGGGCGCGGCCAATGTCGGCTATTCCAGGTACAACTCTCTGGGCTTGAAGCTCACCCGGCGCTACTCAAATGGCTTGACGGTCCTTGGCAGCTACACATATTCCAAGTCCACCGACAACGGCAGCGGCATTCGCACGCTGGGCACAGACCCGCTGAACCCCCAGAACTCGTACTGCCTGTCGTGCGAGGACGGTCCGTCGGTCTTCGACCAACGCCATCGGTTCGTGACCTCCACGGTGTACGATCTACCGTTCGGACCCGGCAGAAAGTACCTCAGCGAGGGAGTGGTGGGCAAAGTGCTTGGGGGCTGGAAGCTCAACTCGATTGTCACGATCGCGTCGGGATTCCCACTGACGGTCTCGGCCGGCGAAGACACTGCCAACATCGGCAACTGCTGTCGCCCCGATCGCGTTGCAGGCGTGAGTACTGCGCTGGATGATCCGACGGTCGGTCGATGGTTCAACACGGCCGGGTACTCCAGGGCCGCGGCCGGTGCATTCGGCAGCGCGGGCCGCGGCGAGGTGATTGGTCCCGGCATCATCAACTGGGACTTCTCCACGTCCAAGGAGTTCCACATCAGTACCACCAATTACATCCAGTTGCGTTTCGAGGCGTTCAACTTCCTGAATCATCCGAACTGGGGAGACCCCAACACGACATTCAACAGCGTGGCGTTCGGCACGATCAACTCGACTCGCACCGAGATGCGCCAGTTGCAGTTCGGGTTGAAGCTGGTCTTCTAACATTGGAGATCGTCGTGTCCAAGAAGCATGTTGTTTTCTCTTGTGTGGTCCTTCTCGTGCTCGGCGTCGGGTCCTCGGCACAGGTGCGAACACCGGATCAGACGCTGAGCAATCCAGATCCGACGGACTGGGTCACGTACGGCGGGACGTACAACTCGCAGCGCCATTCGCAGTTGAAGCAGGTGACGACGGCCAATGCGTCGCGGCTCCAGGCGAAGTGGGTGTACCACCTTGCCGGCATGGATGAACTGGAGCCTACGCCGATTGTGCTGAATGGCGTGATGTACATTTCCGGCTTCAACCGCGTCGACGCGATCGACGCCCGCACCGGAAGCATTATCTGGAAGTATCAGCGTCAGCCCCCCTCCGCCACACGACAGCGCGGCACCGCGGTTTACGGAGACAAGGTCTACGTCGCCACCTCAGACAGCCATCTGGTTGCGCTCGACGCCCGGACGGGCGGTGTCCGGTGGGATGTGAAGTCGGAAGGCGGATACGCCATTACCGGCGGTGCGCCGCTTGTCGCTGACGGCAAGGTCATCGTCAGCGGTAACAGGCCCAACGGCTTCATTCAGGCGTTCGATGCCGTAACAGGGAAATACGCCTGGACCTGGTCGGCACTGCCGAAGCCCGAGGATCCCGCGTACGCGACGTGGGGAGGCGGCACTCCGGCAGGCGCGCCGATCTGGGTCAGCGGCTCATTCGATCCGGAATTGAACCTTATCTACTACGGCACCGGCCAGCCGAACCCGGAGTGGACCGGGTTGGCGCGGCCGGGCGACAATTTGTACAGCGATTCCATTGTCGCGATTGACGTCAAGAGCGGAAAGCTGAAATGGCATTTCCAGAACACGCCCCACGACGTGCACGACTGGGATTCCCTCGAGACTCCTGTGCTTCTCGATGCGACATTCCGCGGGCAGTCGCGCAAGCTGCTGGTGCAGGCAAACCGTAACGGCTTCTACTATGTCCTCGACCGCACCAATGGTGAATTCCTGCTCGGTACTCCATTCGTCGATCAACTCGATTGGGCAACCGGACTCGATGCGAAGGGCCGGCCGATCGTCGCGCCCGGACACGATCCAACGGTTATCGGCACGACGACGTGTCCGTCGACGATGGGCGCAACGAACTGGCCTCCGCCGGCGTACAGTCCGGATACGCATTATCTCTACGTTGTAGTCGCCGAGGGATGTGGCGTGAACGTGATCACGTCGAGCACGGCGCCTGATTCCGCGACTGGATACTACGAAAGCGCGCATAAGCCCTGGCAGGCGTATGTGCGAGCGATCGATGCGCTCACCGGCAAGAGAGTGTGGGACTACAAAGCCGTGCGGTCGAATCATTATGGTCCCGGACTGTTGTCCACTGCCGGAGGGATCGTGTTTGCGCCCGAGCAGTTTGGCCAGGTCAGCGTGCTTGACGCGAAGACCGGGCAGTCCCTCTGGCATTTCAATACGGGCGATCTCATCACCGCTGCTCCAGCGACCTACAGCGTCGATGGTCAGCAGTTCTTCGCCATCGCGTCGGGCACCAATGTGTTCGCGTTTGGCCTACCCGATTCCCGATAGGAGGCGGCGCATGAAGGCAACTCTTTTCATCGCAGGATTGCTCGTCGTGTGCTCCGCGGGATCTCTCATGGGCCAGCGCGGCGCGGGAGCGGGACCACCGAATCCGTTTCTCGGCAACGCTCAGGCGGTCTCGGAGGGTGAAAGCCTCTACAACAAAACATGCACCACCTGTCATGGTTCCGGCGGCGGTGGTGGAGAAATCGGGCCCGCGATTGTGTCAGGCGATCGCTTGGATATCGGAGTTTCCGATGCGCAGACGTTCAACATCATAAAGAACGGAGTGGCGGGGACACCGATGGCGCCCCAGCGCCTCCCCGATTCCGACATCTGGAAAATCGTCACGTACATCCACGCGCTTCGCGGCACCGCGATCGACAACTCGCTTCCCGGAGACGTCGCGCACGGCGAGGCGGTGTTCTGGGGCAAAGGGCAATGCGGCACCTGCCACATGCTATCGGGCAAGGGCGGACTGACCGCACCTGACCTCTCGAATATTGCCGGTGTTCGAAAGTCCAGCTCGATCGTTGATGCGCTGACGAAGGCGCAGCATCGTGTCTATGGCAGCGGTGGCGCGCATCTGCGGACGCTGCCGACCATGGACTCCTATCTGCCGGTGTACGTCACAACGGCCGACGGCAAGATCATCGAGGGCGTGCTCCTGAACGAGGATGGCTATTCGCTTCAGATGATCGGCAACGATCAGCAGCTCCACCTGTTCGATAAAGGGAAATTGCGCAAAGTTGCCGTCGAGCCCAGGAGTCTGATGCCAACCGATTACGACAAACGATTGACGCCCGACGAGTTCAAAGACTTGATGGCCTTCCTCACGCGCCAGGGAATGGCGGCACCTGCGACTGGTCGCCGTGGCGGGCCGCCAGAGGGAGAACGGTAGCGGGAACACGCCAGCCACTCGCAGAAATGTCATGCCGAGACCACGATACGGAGTCGCACTCGCAGTCATCGCAATCGCCGGGGCCGATAGTGAAAAAAGGCCCTCAGGTCATCTGTGGGGGTGGCTGCTCGACGAGCATGCTGTCGCCGGTCAGGATGTGCCGCAGAAGGGCCCGTGGTACTTGCCGCCGTTTGCGGTCGAAGCCAGATGAGACGACACAGGCGGAACATATGAACCGCAGATCTCTGCCTCTCGTCGTCGTTGCGTACGTGATCACCGCGGCTGCCGGGCGCGAGGCGCAGAACGCGCCGCGCCAGACTACGTGGACCTTCGATCGGCTCGACAAGATCGGCGGTCTGCCTGTCAAGGTGGACGGCAACCCGAAGGTGATCGAGACGCCGCTTGGGAAAGCGGTCGAGTTCGACGGCGTCGATGATTCGATTTACATCGATCAGCATCCGTTGGCCGCCGCTGAACAGTTCTCGTTTGAGGCAATTTTTCGTCCAGACGGCGGCGCGACCGAGCAGCGGTGGTTTCACCTTGCCGAGCGCAACCCGGCAACCGGCCAACTCGTCACACTGACTGGCAGCAGTACGCAGGACGCGAACGCGCGTTTCTTGTTCGAACTGCGTGTCATCAACGGCAATCAATGGTGTCTTGACGCGTTTGTCGCCGGCCCGGGGTACAGCCGAGCGCTGTTGCTGCGCGACAAGCTGCATCCGACCGGGCAGTGGTATCACGTCGCCGCCACGTACGACGG
>Ga0137397_10000741_pt1 | contig 22619 bp, 21 predicted proteins | sample czorhiz116metaG_FD_106658 | JGI IMG/M metagenome (GOLD analysis project Ga0137397, IMG submission 106658) | Vadose zone soil microbial communities from Angelo Coast Range Reserve, California, USA - czorhiz1.16 metaG | ecosystem: Environmental > Terrestrial > Soil > Vadose zone | place: USA... | reverse complement strand
GTACGCAATCCGCCGGTTGTCGGGGAGCCAGGCCGGTCCGCGCTCGATGTCCGGGACGACGTCGGTCGCCACCACGCGCGCCGCGAGCCCCTCGCCCTCGGTCGGGTCGGTGCCGTCGGCGGCGACCACTGCGATCGCCCAGGCCTTGGGATCGCCGGCCGCGTTGTAGTTGGTGTAGAACGCGATGCGCCTGCCGTCAGGCGACCACACGGGGCGCAGGTCGTCGTAGTGCCAGGTGCTGAGCGGCTTCGGCGGCACAGGCGGCGTGCGCCCCGGCTCGAGCACGGCGACATCGTGATTCTCGTTGCTCCCCTGGATGAAAGCGAGGCGCTTGCCGTCGGGCGACCACTGCGGATAGAGATACGGCTGATCGCCGTGCGTCAGGCGCGTCGTGGTCTTCGCGGCGAGATCGAGCACGTACAGGTCCCCCTTGCCGCTGCGGCCGGAGATGAACGCGATCCGCTCGCCGGTCGGCGACCAGTCCGCGTGCCCATCCTTCTCCTTGTCGGTCGTGATGCGCGCGATCCGGCCGTCGGACTCGCGCAGATAAAGGTCGTAGTTGCCCTCGCCGCCGTTGCTCATGAACACGAAACGCTTGCCGTCGGGCGACCAGGTGATGCCGGAGTTGTAGCTCGTCGGCTCGACCACTCCGGGGAAGAAGAACGCGCTCTGCCCGGGAGCGGGCGGGGACTGCTGGTGCAGGGTCTGCACCACCTCGCCGCTCGCTCGCACGACCACGATCTCCTTGTCGTCGCCGCGCGAGCGCTCGAAAGCGACGGTGTCGCCCGCGAGCGACCACACCGGATTCGAGTCATTGCGGCCGCGGCGCACGGGCTGGAGGGGCCGCACGTACTCCGGTTCGATGCCTTCGCCGGCCGGCGGCTCCTCCGCCGCCCGCAACGCGACCGAGACGGGGAGCGAGACGACGACGGACAGTACCGCCAGAGGCAGTCGAAGGCGCATCGCGTCGGGGATTCACTGTTCCCGGATCTGGTCGCGGTAGCGGACCGCCGCCGCGCGCGCGTCGGCGAACGCGGGGGTGCTCTCGAGCTTCTTCGGGAAGAAGTCGAAGTACTCGCGCCACGCCAGGCTCGCGCTGTTCGCCACCGCGGGTTGCTTGGTGATCAGGTAGAGCTTGTGATACGACAGGGCGGTGTAGTAGTAGGTGTCGTGCACCGCCTCGTCGTACTCGTCCCTCGGGAAGAAGCGCGTGTTCTGCTTGGCCGTCTGCAGCGCCTTGATCGCCTTGGCGTAGAGCTGGGACGCGGCGTCCCGGTCGGTGTTCGCGAGGCGGTTCGCCTTCTCGCAATAGGCGTGGCCGAGGTTGGTGAAGGTGACCGCGAACTGCTTGTGGATGAGCTGCTCGTTCTCCGGGAGCGCGAGTACCGCCTCGAACTCGGCGATCGCGCGGTCGTAATCCTCCTTGTCGTCGAGGTAGATGTCGCCCAGGCGCCGGTGCGCCTCGGCGTAGTCGGGGTGGTCGCGCCCGGCCGAGGCGTAGGCCTTGATGGCGCCGTCGACGTCGCCCTTCTGACGCGCTGCGTCGCCGATCTTGAGGAAGTCCTTCTGCAGCATGATGCGGCGATCGCCGGTGCGGTCCTCCTCCTTGTTGGCGAACTCCATCACCTCGAAGAAATCGCGGTAGTCCTCGCCGTAGGAGAGGCGCAAGCTGTGGAAGCCGAGCGTGACGGGCTTGCCGGCGGTGAGCGGGGTCTTGCCGAGCGGCTCGTCGTCGAGCGTGACGGTCGCCCCTGAAGGCTCGGAATCGACCTTGAACAGCGCGCTGTTGGCCGCGAGCGTGAACTCGCGCGACTCGCCGTTCTTGGCCACGCTGAGCTTGTCGGTGAGCTGCTGGTAGCCGTGGCGGTACACCATCAGCGAGTAGCTGCGGCCCAGCCTGAGCGGGATCTCCGCCTGGCCGTTGCTTCCGGTCGCGCCCTTCCAATCGCCGTTCAGATACACGTTCGCGCCGGCGAGCGGGCCGGTCTCGTTGCCGACGCCGCCTCTGGCGGTGAGCAAGGCGTACGTCGCCTCGTCGGCGTCGCGCGAGCTGCGCCTCACGACGCGGTCGCCGATCTGCACTTTGGCGCCCTGCTTGAGCGTGGTGGTTTCGACGAGCGAGCTCGAGTCGTCGCTGCGCCTCACCTCCATCCGGCCGGTCTCGCGGTAGCCCGAGACCCTGCCGCCATCCGCGAGCGTAGGCGCGGTCAGCGTGAACTCGGTGCCGCGGCCGATGCGCCAGCTCCTGCCGATGTTGATGCGATGGCGGTCGCCTTCCTCGCCGATCACCGTGCCCTCGAACGGGAAGCGCTCGATGACGTTGCTCACGATGTCGCGCACCGAGTTGTCGATGCCGCGCGAGCTGCGCGCGCGGCCGATCTCCGAGAAGATGACTTTGCCGCCGGCGGTGTGGAACTTGATCTCCATGAGGTAGCCGTCGTTGTCCTTCGCGACGCTTCCGAGGACGATCATGTCCACCGTCGCCCGCAAGGGCGTGTCCTGCCACCCCTTGGTCACGATGCGGTCGATATTGAGCTTGCGCTGGTTGATCTCGGCCTGCAGCGTCTGGGTCGGCACCTCGCGGAACGCCGGAAACCTGAAAAGCTGGTTCCCCAGCGACTGCTCGGCCTGCGCCGCGACGTCCTTCAGGTCGACGCCGGGCGTGTTGCCGACGACGCGGTAGATGGCGAGGCGGATCGGCTTCGGCGTGGTCGGGTAGAAATAGCGCTGCAGGCTCACCTGCCCCTCGAGCTTGACCGCGGTCTTCCACGCGCCCGGAATGTAGCCGGGCGCGGCGAGCGCGATGACGGCTCTCTTGCCGGGCTCGCCGCGGTAGGTGTAGGTGAAACCGCCCTGCGAGTCGGTTTTGCCGACGGCCTTGCCGTCGATGCTCACGGCGAGCCCGGCCACGCCGCTGGCGCGGCCGTACTCGTCGGTCAGCGCCTTGACCGCGAGGATCGCCTCGCGGTTGAGCGCAATCTCGACCGCTTGGCCCGGCTCGAGGGCGTGCACGGCGCGGTGGCTGCTGTAGCCGGGCTTGGTCACGCCGAGCTCGGTCCCCTTCGGAGGCTGCTCCTTGTAGGCGTAGACGAGCTCGCCCTTGGCATCGGTGACGCCCGCCTTCTTGCCTCCTGCGGTGACCTCGGCTTCGGACAGCGGCGCGCCCTTGTCGCTCACGCGCACGGTCACGTAGCGCATCGCGCTGAGATCGGCGTCGAAGCGGTAGGCGTTCGGCTGGCCCTCCTTGGGCAGCTTGACGAGGAAGCTCGTCTTCCACGGCTCGATGCGGTAGCCGGGCAAATCCGCCCTCACGCCCATCTCGACCTCGGCGCCGGCCTTCTTGCGAATCTGCTTGGCAAAGAGCCCTTGGGCATCGGTGACCCCGATCTGCTCGCGGTCGACGACGACCGCCGCCTGCGGCGCGGGCTTGCCGTCGATGCGCGCTCTGACCTCGAGATCGATGCGCTCGCCGCAGCCTCCGAGCAGAGCTGCTGCGAGCATCACAAGAAGAACACGCGGATGAGCTGAGTGCATGGCGATCCCTTTCTGCTGACTGCGTCCGGCCCGGCGGCGCTGCGCGACTCGGCTCACATCTCGGGCGGTTGGATGTTGACCTCGCCGGGATTGATGATCTTGTCCTCGTCGGTGGCGGAGCCCTTGATCGCCTTGCGCTTGGCGTCCTCGATTCTCTTCAGCTTGATCTGGACCTTCGTGCCGAAGTTGCCGACCTCGACGGTCTGGGTCTGGGTCTCGTAGCCGATGCGGCTTGTCTCCACCTTGTAGACGCCCGTCTGAACGCTGTCCTTGGGCGACTCGAACTCGCCCTTGTCGTCCACCGACGCCGAAGCGGAGGCCTTCTCGACGGCGGCGCTGGTGTTGATCATGTTGACCACCGTTCCCTTCGGGCTCTCGTTCGCGACAGGCTGATCGTGGCTGTCGATGAGCTGCACCGTGCCGTGAATCGTGGCGGCGCAACCGGAGGTCAGCAGCAGGACGAACAAGGCACTCAGCGTTCTTGCGATCATGGTTTCTCCATCCGGTCGTTCGTTCGTCAGCGGGCTTCAGAGTTTACGCGCCCGGGTCGGCCTTAATAAAGCGCCAAGAGGGTATCTGTGCAAATGTTGCGTTTTCGGCGGCAAGAGTGTCGCCGTCAAGCGACACTTGCGAAGCTGCGGGCCGGCACGGAGGCGCCGCCGCCTCTTCGCGAAAGGCTACCCGGCGGGGCGCGGCGCCGCAGCGCGCACGATCGCGCGCTCCTGGATCGGCAGGTTGACCAGCGCGGCGAAGAAGCCGAGCGCGATCGAGATCGTCCACACCACCTGGTACGAGCCGGTGTGGTCGAACAGGTACCCGCCGAGCCACACGCCGATGAAGCTGCCGAGCTGGTGGCTCATGAACACGAAGCCCGACAGCGTCGACATGTAGGCGACACCGAAAATGCCGCCGATCACGCCGTTGGTGAGCGGCACCGTCGACAGCCACAGCAGGCCGATCGCCGCCGAGAAGAGATACACCGAGCCCTCGCTCACCGGGGAGAACACGAACAGCGCGATAACGATCGAGCGCGTGAAGTAGATCGTCGAGAGCAGGTATTTCTTGGTGTACTTCGCGCCCAGCGCTCCCGAGGCGAACGAGCCGAAGATGTTGAACAGGCCCACCAGCGCGAGCGCCATCATGCCGACGTTCGCCGACAAGCCCCGGTCGACCAGGTACGACGGGAAATGCACGGTGATGAAGGCGAGCTGAAAGCCGCACACGAAGTAGCCGGCGGTGAGGAGCAGGAAGCTCTTGTGGCCGAATGCCTCGCGCACCGCCTCGCCGATGCTCTGCGTCACCGCCGCTCCGGCTCCCTTGCCGGGCTTTTCGACCAGCGCCGAAGCGAGCGGCGCGATCAGCGCCGCGCTCACCGACAACGTGAGGAGCGTATTGAACCAGCCGAAGTGCGAGATCAGGCTGCCCGTGTAGGGCAGCATCGCGAACTGGCCGAACGAGCCCGCGGCGCTGCAAAGACCCAGCGCGATGCTGCGGCGCTCGGGAGGAAAAATCCGGCTCACCACGCCGAAGATGATGCTGAAGGTGGTGCAGCCCTGCGCGAGTCCGATGAACAGGCCCGTCGCGAGAGAGAACTGCAGGCCGGTGTTCGACATCGCCATCAGCACCAGGCCCGTGGCGTAGAGCGCCGCTCCGGTGACCAGCACGCGTCCCGCGCCCTTGCGGTCGGCGATCATGCCGAAGAACGGCTGCGACATGCCCCAGATCAGGTTCTGCAGCGCCAGCGCGAAGGCGAAGGTCTCGCGGCTCCAGCCGTGATCGAGGGTCATCGGCTGGAGGAACAGCCCGAAGCCCTGGCGCGTGCCCATCGCCAGAGTGAGAATGATTCCGCCGCAGAGCAGGACTACGCCGGGCGTGCGCCAGTTCTTCATTTTCGGATTCGCCTCGTGAAGACGGCATGATAACGCATGCGGCACGGGCGGCCGCCTTGCCGGTCGAGCCTGCTAGACGAGCTTTTGCGGTCCGCCGATGACGAGGCCCTGCGCGAAATCCACCTCGAGCAGCTTGAGGTGATCGAGCACCTCGGCGCTCTCGACGAATTCCGCTATGGTCTTGATGCCCATGGCATGGCACTTCTGGTTGATCGATTCGGCGCGCTCGGATGCCGCGAGGGCGCGGCCGACGTCCTTCACGATGCCGTAGGTGAGCTTCACGAAATCGGGCTTGAGCACCTTGAGGAAGGCGAAAGACCCGTCGGTGCCGTCGAAGCCGGCAAAGGTGAAGCGGCAGCCGAGCGGCCGCAGCTGCGAAAGGAGGATCTTGATGTCGTCGCTGTGCACCAGCGCCGTGTCCCAACCGACCTCGAAGGTGAAGCTGTTCTCCGGGAGCTTCGCGTTCTGGATGTTCCGCGCCACGAACTCGCCGAATTTCGGCTCGCGCAGCGTGTCCTCGGACAGGTTGACGCCACTCATCGGCGCGGCCCAGGCGGGGTTCTGGGCGCGGGACTCCTGGATCCAGGTCGCAAGACGGCTCACCACCCAGCGGTCGACGTAGGGGAGCAGCCGGTACTCCTGGAGCATCGGAAAGAAAGTGCCCGGCGGCAGCAGCTTCTCCTCCTCCTCCTTGAAGCGCACCAGAACCTCCTGGAACGGCCGCCCGCCTGCGGCGGCGCCGACAAGGGGGAGGATCTTCTGCGCGTAGAGCACGAAGCCGCCCGTCTTCAGCGCCGCGATCAGCTTATCGGCGATGTTCTTCTGGATTGCGCTTTCATCTTCCATCAGCAGGAGCGGTTCCGAACTCGTCCGTACTAAATGCGGGCCGCTTCGTGCGCCTGAGGCGTCTGCGCGCCGAGCGCCTTGTTGACGCGCGGCATCACCTCGGTGGCCATCAGCTCCATCGAGCGGCGGGCGAGCCGGGGCTCGACCCAGTCCATGCCCGCATAGACGATCTCGCCGAAGGCGCCGGCCTGCTCGCGCAACCCGAGCAGCTGATCGACCACCTTGTCGACGGTGCCGCAGATCACGAGGCTGGACAGGAGCCGCTCCAGGGTGACCGCGCCGTCCTCCTCGTGTTCGTGCATCTTGTAGACGACATGGCGTTTCGCCCGCATTATCTTTTCGCGCAGCTGCGTCCAATAGAAGCGGTACGGGCTCCCCGGGTCCTCGCGCCCGTAGCGCTCGGCCGTGCGCTCGTCGTCGGCGACGAAAATCGTGCGCGCGATGCGCCACTCGTCGGGATCGGGCGTCCTTCCGGCGCGGCGCTTTCCCTCGGAATAGTTGCGCCAGTGCCCGGGAAGCCAGTGAGGCAGCAGGAAGTTCGCCGAAAGCGGATGAAAGTCCCGCTCGCCCATGGCGATTACTCCCTTGGAATGCGGCGCCACGACCGTGCCGACGATCTCGGGGCGAGGTTTCTGGTAGGGCTTGTACATGATTCCCCGTCCGATCTCCGGAACAAAGGTGGTTTGCGTCGTCACTTTGTACCGATTTCCTGACAGGTCGATCCCGTACGGAGCATCGCGCTCCCAGATCTCCAGGATCACGTCGATCGCCTCGGCGAACATCCGGTTGCGGTCTTCGGCGAGTATGCCCAGCGCCTCGGCGTCCGAGGACAGCGCGCCGGCGCTGATTCCGAAAATAAAGCGCCCCTTGGCCAAGTGGTCGAACATCGCCGCCTGCGCGGCGATCACTACCGGGTGCGATTGCGAGAGGTTGGAGGTACCGGTCGCGAGCTTGATCGACTTCGTGTCGCCGATCAGTGTCGCGAGGAAGATGAAGCTGTTGCTGACGTTCTCGCAAGCGTCGGTCAGGTGCTCGCCGACGAAAGCGTCGTGGAATCCCAGCCGGTCGGCGAGGACGATGGCCTCGCGGTCCTCCTGAAGCGTCTGCGCCGGGTCGCGGTGCGGAGGATGAAGCGGCATCGTGAAATAGCCCAGTCGCATGGGCTGAATGTGCCGCATCGACGCGCGCCAGTCAAACCAGATGGCGGTTCTGCCCTGCGGTGCGATAGAATCGCCCGCGTCGGGAAAAGGGGTAGAAAACCATCGCCAAAGCAGACGGTTCGCGCTCAAACTGGAACGGGCCTTGCTTCGCCGTCGATGGACGAATGCAAAGACGTTGAAATCGACGATGCTCAAGTTTCTGCTCACCTCCCGAGGCGATCCGCGGCAGACGGTCCGTCTGCGCCGCTTCCTGCTCGCCTCGGCGACCTACATGATCTGCCTGCCGCTGCTCGCGCTCGCCTACGTCCTGGGCTTGATCGCGCGCGGGCCGGCGCTCCAGGTCGGCGCGCTGATGGTAGCGGTCAACCTTGGCTTCTATCTCGTGTTCCGCAGCGGCGTGAACCTGAAATTCGGCGATCCGAGCCTGACGCGTCCGCAGGTATTCGTCGCCAACGCGGTCCTGATGTTCGCCGTCTACAGCTTCGACGAGGGGCGCGCCATGGTGCTCAACCTCGCCCTGGTGATTCTGACCTTCGGAGTGTTCCGCTTCACCACGCGCGAGTTCGTCAGGACGGCGCTGCTGATCCTCGCCGGCTACGCGGTGGTGATCAATCTGCTGATGTATCTCAAGCCGGACACGGTGAACGTCTACCACGAGTGGTTCCAGTGGGCGGGGCTGGCGGGTCTCCTACCGTTGTTCGCGATGATCGGCGGCAGGATCAGCCGCCTGCGCGAGCGGCTGCGCACGAGCAACGAGGAGCTGCGCTCGGCGCTGGGCGCGGTGCGCCAGATGGCGACCCACGACCATCTCACCGGCCTGCCAAACCGGGTGCTGTTCAGCGAGGAGCTGCAGCGCGCTCTGGCCAGAGCGGAGCGCCACACCCGGCCGGTGACGCTGTTCTTCATGGATCTCGACCGTTTCAAGAACATCAACGACACTCTCGGCCATCAGTTCGGCGACCGCGTTCTGCAGGAGGCGGCGAAGCGCCTCTCGAGCTGCGTGCGCGAAGGCGACATCATCGCCAGGCTCGGAGGCGACGAGTTCGTGCTGCTGGTCGAAGAGATCGGCGAGCCGGCCGCGCTGACCGAGATCGCCCGCAAGCTGCTGGCGGCGGTCGCCGACCTGGGCTGGATCGACGGGCAGGAGCTCAACGTCTCCCTGAGCATAGGCATCTGCGCCTATCCCGCCGACGGGCGCGACGCGAAGACGCTGCTCGCCGGGGCGGACATCGCCATGTACCGCGCCAAGGAGCAGGGCCGCAACGGGTTCTGCTTCTACTCGGTGGAGCTGCAGTCGCACACGCCGGAGAAGCTCGCGCTGGAGGCCGGCCTGCGCCACGGCCTGGAGCGCGACGAGTTCCGCATCCACTACCAGCCCAAGATCGACATGACCAGCGGCGACATCACCGGCGTGGAAGCGTTGCTGCGCTGGCAGCATCCCGAGCATGGCTTGCTGCTACCGGAGAAGTTCATCCATCTCGCCGAGGAAACCGGATTGATCATCCCGATCGGCCTGTGGACTCTGCGCGAAGTCTGCACCCGCGCCAAAGCCTGGATGGACTCCGGCCTGCCGCGCATGCCGGTCGCGGTGAATCTCTCCGCGATCCAGTTCAGCCAGGAGCAGCTCGTTCCCCAGCTCGCCGAGATCATCGAGTCGACCGGCATCGAGCCCGACATTCTCGAGCTCGAGATCACCGAGAGCATGGTGATGCACGACCCGGAGCAGGCGGGCAAGCTGATGCAGAACCTGCGCGCGATGGGCGTGCGCCTCACCATCGACGATTTCGGCACCGGCTACTCCTCGCTCGGCTACCTCAAGCGCTTTCCGATCAACAGCCTGAAAGTGGACCGCAGCTTCGTGCGCGACCTGCCGCATTCCATCGACGACATCGCGATTACCCGGGCGGTCATCGCCATGGCGCACAGCCTGCAGATGAACGTGATCGCCGAGGGGGTCGAGCTCAAGGAGCAGCTCGATGTTCTGCGCAAAGAGGGCTGCGACGAATTCCAGGGCTATCTGTGCCGCCCGCCGCTCGTCGAGGAGGAGCTCATCCGCTTCGTCCGGGAAAGCACGAAGCGTCCCGAGGTGGTCTAGGCCTCAAAGAAAACCCCGGCAACCCGAGGTTGCCGGGGTTTCCAGGAACCTGGCAGACTCAGGCCGGAACCGGCTCCCTGGGCTTGACCTCGGGCGCCGCCGGCTTGGCGGGGGCGGGGGACTTCTCCTGCGAATCCGCCAGCTTTTTCCTGCGCGCGTCCTCGGACTCGCGCGCCTTGCGGTACATCTCGTCGAACTCGAAGCACATGGTGACTCCTTTCGTATCAAGTGATGAGCAACTTCTCCCTTGTCACGTTTGGAGGTTTTGTCCGATCCATCCTACTCCGCGCCCACGGCGACTTCAACGGCGGGAAATCGTGAAACAATAGCTCGATGCGCCCAAGTCCGGCCCATGCCTTCCGGCTCATCGCGTTCCTCGCGGGAGCGTTTCCGGGGCACGCCGCGGCGCAGCCCGCCGCGTATCCTTCCCGGCCGATTCACCTGGTGGCGGGCACGGCGCCGGGCGGCATCACGGACACGCTCGCGCGCGTCTCCGCCGACGGTTTGTCGGCCCGGCTCGGGCGGCAGGTCGTGGTCGAGAACAAGGCGGGCGCCACCGGCAATCTCGCGATCGAGCACGTGGCGAAATCGCCCCCGGACGGCTATACGCTGCTGATCGTGGCCGGAGGAAACATCGTCATCACGCCGTTCCTGTACAGCTCGCTGCCCTTCGATCCCCTGAACGACATCGTTCCGGTATTCAACATCGCGGGCGCGCCGCAGCTCCTGGTCGTGCCCGGGGCGCTGCCGGTGAAGGACCTCGCCGGATTCATCGCGCTCGCCCGCGCGAATCCGGGGAAGCTGAACTACGCTTCGGCGGGCCCGGGGAGCACCACGCATCTCGCCGCCGATCACTTCGCGCGCCTCGCGGGCGTGCAGCTCGTTCACGTGCCCTACCGGGGCGCCGGGCCCGCGCTCGCCGACCTCCTCGCGGGCCGCGTGCAGATGCTCTCGGTCGGGCTCTCCCCGGTACAGGCTTACTTGAAGAGCGGGGCGCTGCGCGCGCTTGCCGCGGCTTCGAAGACGCGACTTGCCGCCGCGCCGGAGGTGCCGACCTCCGCGGAAGCAGGGCTGCCCGGCTGGGAGATGACCACTTGGTTCGGGATTTTCGCCCCGAAGGGCACGAGCGACGCCGTCGTGCGGCTCGTGAACGCGGGCATGCAGGCGGTGATCGACGACCCGAAGACGAAAAGACGCCTGCTCGAGTCCGGAATCGAGCCGATCGGAGGATCGGCGCAGGCCTTTGCGCAGCGCGTGCGCTCCGACTACGCGGTCTGGAAGCAGGTGGTCGGCGCCGCGGGAGTGAAGCTCGACTGATCGGGAGCGATGCCGGAGGCCGGAATGAAGATATGCCACTACAACGAGTCGCTCGCGGGCGCGGTTCTCGGCGACAAGGTCTATCCGATCGGCGCCGCGCTGGTGAAGGCCGGTCATCTCGAGCCGGGGCATTCGATGCTCGAGGTGATCGACCGGCTGGCGAACGAGCCCGCGGCGATGAAGTGCGCGCGCTTTGCGCAGCAGACGGGTTCGCCGCTTCCGCTCGCGTCGGTGAAGCTGCTCGCGCCCCTGCTCAATCCTCCGGCGATCTGGGCCGCCGCGTCGAATTACAAGGCGCACGAGGCCGAGATGCGCGACAAAATGAAATCCTACGACCGCACCGCGTTCTCCAAGGACGAGCTCATGGCCGAGTTTTTCCTCAAGCCGGCCGCCTCCATCGTCGGCCCGGGCGGCCCGGTCATCCTGCCGAAAGTCTCCAAAGACGTGGATTTCGAGTGCGAGCTGTGCGCGGTGATCGGCACGGTCGCGCGTCACGTCACCGAGGAGAATGCGCTCGAGCACGTTCTGGGCTATACGATTCTCTGGGATTTCAGCCAGCGCGATCCCTGGGGCCGGGGCCGGCAGAACACGCGGAACATCCGCAAGGGATTCGACACCTTCACGGGCCTGGGCCCATGGATCGTCACGCGCGACGAAATCGACGATCCCCAGAACCTCGCGATCCGGGTCGAGCAGAACGGAAAGCCGGCGATGAGCGCGCACACCAGCGACATGATCTGCACGCTGCGCGAGCACATCCGCTTTCTTTCGGGCGTGACCACGCTCCATCCCGGTACGTTGATCTCCACCGGCACGCCCGCAGGCGTGGCCAAGCTCGCGGCCGGCGATCACCTGAGGGGCAGCATCGAGCGGATCGGCGAGATGGAAGTGGCGGTACGGGCCGGAACGTGAATACGGCACTCGCTGCGCGTCAATACGGCACAGATCGCGGGTTCCGCGATGCCGTAGACTTTGAATTCGGATCCGGGACCGGAACGCATGAAATCACCCTTCGCCACCTTCCTCGCGACCGGCGCGCTCCTGGTCCCGGCGGGTGCGCTCGCCGACAGCGGCGAGGAGGTGGTCAAGGCGCGGTGCAGCCTGTGCCACGATGGCGGCGCCGGCGGCGCGCCGCGGATAGGCAACCGGTCGGAATGGGAGGCGCGCGCGGCGCGAGGGAAGCTCGCTCTCTACCAGACCGCGCTCAAGGGCAAGCCGAACACCGCGATGATGCCCAGAGGCGGTTTTCGGGACCTGTCGAACGACGAGGTGATGTCGGCGGTCGACTACATGGTCGCTCGGGTTGGGCTCAACCCGGGATTGCAGCCGGACCCGGTATCGGCGAGCGCGCCGCAGAGCGCTCCGCCACCGTCGAGCGCAGCCGTGGAGGCTGCGGCGGCGCCCGCGGAATTCGACGACAAGACCGCCACCCTGCACATCGCCGAAGCGCTGCTCGCGCAGCTCGCGCCGCCCGCCGCGAGAATCGAGATGCAGGACGACGCGGCCAGCGTGGGCGGCCTCGGGATCCGGGTCGCGACCCGCGAGGGCGTGGTGTGGCTGCGCGGAATGGTGAAGACCGCGGAGATCATCGAGCGCGCCGAAGCGATCGCCAAGTCCGAGGGCGGCGGCAGGAAAGTCGAGAACAAGCTGATCTCGGCCTCGATATTCGAGTGGGATTGAAGCGGCTCGGCCGCGCGGCCGCCGCATCGTTGCTCGCCTTGCTCGCGCCGCTAGCGGCGCAGGACGCCGCCGCCCAGAGCGACTATCCCGGCCGCACGATTCGCATGGTGGTCGACACCTCGCCCGGCGGGCTCACCGACATTCTCGGGCGGCTCGCGGCGGAAGGTCTCTCGCGCGAGCTCGGGCGCCAGGTGGTGGTCGAAAACAAGGCGGGCGCCTCGGGGAACGTGGCGATCGATTTTTTGGTGAAATCGCCGCCCGACGGCTATACGCTTATGATCTGCGCTGGGGGGAATCTCGTCATCAAGCCGTTTCTCGATCACTCGCTGGCGTTCGATCCGCTCGTCGATCTCGTTCCGGTGTTCAATTTCGCCGAGGCGCCGCATATCCTGGTCGTCCCCGCCACGCTGCCTGTGACCGATCTCGCCGGGTTCGTCGCCTACGCGAAGGCGAACCCCGGCAAGGTCTACTACGGCTCCGCAGGCAACGGCAGCCCACCGCACCTCGCCGTGTACCGGTTCGCGCGGCTCGCGGGCATCGATCTGGTACACGTGCCCTACAAAGGCGTGGGTCCCGCGCTTCCCGATCTGGTCGCGGGCCGCCTGCAGATCATGTCGATGAGCTACGGGTCCGCGCGCCCATACCTGAAGAGCGGCGCGCTGAAGGCGCTCGCCGCGGGCGCCAAGCGCCGCCTCGCAGGACTGCCCGACGTGCCCACCGCGGCGGAGGCGGGTGTGCCCGAATGGGAGATGAGCGCGTGGTTCGGCGTGTTCGCCCCGAAGGACACGGCCGCCGACATCGTGCGGCTTCTCAACGCGAAGCTGCAGCAGGTGATCGAAGGCCCGAAGTCGAGGCAGCGCCTGCTCGAGATCGGCGCCGAGCCGGTGGGCGGCACGTCGGGCGCGTTCGCCGAGCGCGTGCGCGGCGACTACGCCTTCTGGGGGCAGGTGGTGCGCGACTCGGGCATCAAGATGGAGTGACCATGGGCGACTCCGCGATCAAATCGAAATTCATCTCGCACGGCACGCTCGGCTCGAAGGATCTCGAGATCTCGCGGCGTTTCTACGAGGAGTTTCTCGGGCTCGAGGTGGTGCGCACCAGCACCGTGTCCCTCATGGTGCGCCTGGGCGGCAATCACGTGTACGCGGTCGTGTATACGAAGAAGAAGGACCGCATGGACCGCCTCTATCACAACGGCTTGGACGTCGACACCGATGCGGAGGTCGACGAAGCGTGGCGCCTGTGCAATGCGCAGGCGGAAAAGTGGGGCCTGCACGACATCGGCAAGCCTTCCGCGCGCCACGGCACCTACAGCTTTCTTTTCTGGGACGCCGACGACAACGCCTGGGAGATACTCTCCAATCCGAAAGGCGGCTACACCTGGATCTTCGAGCAGGGCAACCTGGAAGGGCGCGGTCATTTCGAGCGCGGGTTCCGGCACAAGCGGCCCGACGCCAAGAAGGACGCGGGGTGAAGGCGGCGTACTAGGAGCGAGACGTGAAGGAAAAAAGCAGTGGTGCGCTTGCGCTCAGGCGCGACGTGGCGCTCGCCAACGTCATCCTCGAGCGCTTCGGGCTGTCCAACGCCTTCGGGCACGCGAGCGCGCGCATTCCGGGGACCGACACGTTTCTCATGCCGACGCGGCGCAGCCCCGGCTTCGCCACGGCGGGCATGCTGCTCACCGTGGACAGCGAAGGCAGGATCCTCTCGGGGAAGGGAACGCCGAACAGCGAGCTGTGGATCCACGCGCGCATCTACGCCGCGCGGCCCGACGTGGGCGGGGTGGTGCACGCGCATCCGCCGGCGTGCGTGTGCCTGACGCAGATCGGCCAGCCGCATCGCGTGGTGCACAATCAGGGCGGCGCGTTCCGCGCGGGCGTGCCCGAATACGATCGCATCGGCCTGATCAGAACGCGCGAGCTCGGCGATCTCCTCGCGCACAAGCTCGGCGCGGGAATCGCGGTCATGATGCGCGGCCACGGCGTCACCACCGCCGTGTCCGACGTGCGCACCGCGACCGTCGCCGCGTGCCAGCTCGAGGAGAGCGCGCGCCTGCAGCTGGAGATGCTCGCCGCGGCGGGCGGGGACGCCGCGCGCATCCGCGCTTACACCCGCGAGGAAGCGGAGAGCGTCGGCGACCAGATCAGCCCGCGCGTTGTCGCGCGCGCCTGGGAGTACTACGCCGCCGTCGCGGGCAGGAGACCGCTCGGCGGCTAGCGGCGCCGAGCCTACTTCTTTCCCGGCGCGGCTTCCTGCACCAGGTTCTTGTCGATCAGCGTGATCTCGATGCGGCGGTTCTTCTTCCGCCCCTCGGGAGTGTCGTTCTCGGCGACGGGCTGGAATTCGGCGCGGCCCGAGGCGACCATGCGCTCCGGGGGAATGCCGTTTTCCTGCAGGAAGCGAACCACGGTGGTCGCGCGCGCGACCGACAGCTCCCAGTTGGACGGGAATGTCTTGGTCTTGATCGGCACGTTGTCGGTGTGGCCGACGACCCGGATCACCTTGTCCTCGTAGCCTTTCAGCGCGTCGCCGACTTTCTTCAGGACCGCCTTGCCGGTGTCCTTGAGGTCCGCCCGGCCGGAATCGAAGAACAGCTGCTCGGCGACATCCACCGTGAGCATGTCCTTGTACTGCCGCACCTGGAGCTCGCCTTTCTTGACTTCCTCGGTGAGGTTCTTCACCAGCGAGTCGTACTGCGACTGGCTTTGCTGGCTGACCGCCAGCAATTGCGCCTTCTGCTGCTCGAGCGCGTCGACCTGCTTGCGCAAGTCCGCCTGCTGCGACTGCAGGCCCTGCACCTGCTCCTGGAGGCCGCCGCGCTGCTTCTGCAGCAGCGAGATCTCCTGGTTCTTGTCCGACTCGAGCTTCTCGTAGTCGCCCTTGCTGACGCAGCCGGCCAGCGTGAAAGCTGCGGCAAGCGCCGCGCTTGCTACGTGCAATCTCCTTCTGCTCATTTCCTTCTCCTTCAGCGATGACTCCCCTGGCTCAACACAATACCCGACAAAGTCCGCGTGTTTCATTTCGCGCGCGGCGACGGGGTCTTGAACACCCAGCCCTTGCCTTTCTTGCAAAGCGTGTAAAGGCCGCGCATCTGGCGGTCGCGGCTGTCGGAATCGATGATGACCTCGCGGCATTTCAGCGCGCCGTCGGTGAAGGTCTTTTGCGGGGTCAGCTTGCTCGTGAACGCGGTCTTGGGCGCTTTCCATTCCACGGTCGTGCCGTCGGGCGTCGTGTCGAGCGTGTTCATCGCGAACGCCCACAAGGCCTTGAACTCGTCCTCGCTCAGCCGCGACAGCGGCGCGTCCTTGAGGAAACTCTCGTTGACCGCCCAGGCGGGCGCGACGAGGAAAATCGCAGCGACCGCCGTTGCAATGCCGTTCCTTGTCACGACGCCCCTCCTTCGTTCCGGTTGCGACGTATTATTACACCTGCCCGCCACGCCCATGTCATGAACGCATCGTTTCCGAGGATTTCGCGCCTTGTCCGCGTCGCCGCTTGTCTGGCCCCGGCGACACTTGCGCGGGCGCAGACCCTGGGGGTCGGGCTGACCGGACGCTTCCAACGTCGAAGAAAGAGGAGGTTCACATGAAAAGGATCGCATTGCTTTCCGCCGTGCCTGTCACGGCCCTGGCGTTGTTCCTCTCGGCCTGCGCGAGCGCACCGCCGGCGCCGACGCCGGCTCAGAAATCCGAGCTCGCGCCCACCGGGACCCTGCGCGTCGCGGTTTTCACCGGCAATCCGGTGCTCGGCTCGCGCGACAAGGAGACCGGCGAGGTGAGCGGAACCACGGCAGCCATGGGCCGCGCCCTCGCCGATGCGGCGGGCGTTCCGGTGAAGATCATCGGCTATGGCGCGATCGCGAAAATGGTCGACGACGCGAAGACCGGCGAGTGGGACGTCGCCGTCGTCGCTTTCGATCCGGCGCGGCGCAACGTCGTCGAATTCGCGCCGCCGCACATCGTCGTCGATCTCACCTACATGGTCGCGCCGGGCTCGACCATCCGCAGCGTTCCCGAGGCCGACAAGCCCGGCGTGAGCATCGCCGCGGCCAAAGGCGCCGCGACCACGCTGTTTCTCGAGCGCACGCTCAAGCAGGCCAAAGTCGTGCAGGCCGACAACGAGCCGGCGGCTTTCGGCCTGATCAAGGACGGCAGGGCGCAGGTCTACGCGCAGAACCGCTACATGCTGCTCGGGCTCGCCGACGGCTTGCCGGGCGCGCGCGTGCTCGAGGACCGCTTCGCCGCAGCCGAGATGTGCCTGGTCGTGCCGAAGGGCCGCGGCGCGGCGCTCGCCTATGTGAGCGAGTTCGTCGAGCAGTCGAAGCAATCCGGCACGGTGCAGCGCGCCCTCGACGAGGCGAAGCTGCGCGGCGTGAGCGTCGCGCCCGCTGCGGCAAAAGAGAACCTTACCCCGGGACTGGGCTACTAGATGCGTTGTCCGCTCAGCGGACGGTGAAGTTTCCGGCGGTGATGGCGTTCGGCCCGTTGAACGTTCCGGGCATGATGCCCTGGCCCACGACGTTCCCGGCGGTGACGCCCGTGGGACTGCCAAAGGTGCCGGGCACGAACCTCGGGCCCACGTTCACGACTTTCGGCGCCGGGAAGGGCAGGAAAACGTCGGGACGCCGGTGGCGTACCGGCACGGCATACGGGACATAGGCGGCCTGCGGGGCTTGAGCTTGGCTGTAGGAGGCAAGCTCGACCTGCTGCCGCTCCAGCCGCTCGGCCTGCAGCTGCCGCTCCAGGCTGTCCACTCTTGCGGCGAGCGCCGGATTCACTGACGCGTTCGTCACTGCGCGCGCGATCGTGGTCGGGTCGGGCGTGTAGACGGAGACTTTGTCCGCGACCGTATCGGTCCTGTTCCCTTCGGCGGGCGCCATGTCGGAGTAATGGGTCTTGCCGGCTTCGTCCACCCACTTGTAGATCTGGGCCTGGGCCGGCGCGCTCGCGGCCGCCAGCAGGATCACGACCGAAACCAGGGATGTCGTTTTCATGATCGCGCTCTCCGGGACGATGATTCAAATGCTAGCAAGTCCCGGCCCGGCCAGCGGGAAATAAAGTGTTTCGAATTGTGTGCCCGTTGCACTCCGGCTACATCTGACGCCGCGCGCTCGGCCGAAGCGACTATCCTCGCAGCTGAATCGGCAGGGTACGGATGCGTTTTCCCGTCGCCGCGGCGAGAGCGTTGGCCACTGCGGGAGCGATCACCGGCGTCGCGGGCTCGCCGACGCCGGTCGGCTTCTCGTCGGAGCGCGCGATGTACACGCCGATGCGCGGCATCTCGTGAAGTCGCAGCGGCATGTAGTCGTGGAAGTTCGACTGCTCGACCGCGCCGTCCTTGAGCGTGATCGCCCCGTACATCGCGGCGGTGAGCCCGTAGGCGATGCCGCTTTCCATCTGCGCGCGGATCACGTCGGGGTTCACCGCCACGCCGCAGTCGACCGCGCACATGACGCGGTCGACGCGCCAGGCGCCGTCGCGTCTGACGGTGACTTCCGCGACCTGCGCGACCACGGTGTTGAACGACTCGTGCACCGCGATGCCGCGCCCGCGCCGGTCGCCGACCCTGGCGGAAACCAGGGGCAGGGTCCAGTCGGCCTCGGTCGCCGCCATCTCGAGCACCGCCTTGTGGCGCGGCGATTGGGCGAGCAGCGCGCGGCGCAGCTGGAAAGGATCCTTGCCGGCCGCGGCCGCGAGCTCGTCGATGAAAGTCTCGGTCGAGAACGCGGTATGCGTCGAGCCGACCGAGCGCCACCATTGCACCGGCACGCCCATCTTCGGCGAGTGCAGCTCTACGCCTAGGTTGGGGATCGCGTAGGGCAGGTTGGCCGCGCCCTCGACCGAGGTCGCGTCGATCCCGTCCTTCACCATCATGCCCTCGAAGGCGGTGCCGGCGAGGATCGACTGCCCGACGATGCGGTGCTGCCAGGCGACGATGTTCCCTTGCGCATCGAGCCCCGCCTTGAGCGCGTGGCAGTACATCGGCCGATAGTAGCCGGCGCGCATGTCGTCTTCGCGCGTCCACACGAGCTTGATTGGGGCACGTCCGGCGATTGCCTTGGCGATCTGCACGGCTTCGAGGACATAGTCTGATTGCGGATTCGCGCGGCGCCCGAAACTTCCGCCCGCGAAAAGCATGTTGATCTTCACCTGCTCGGGCTTCATCCCCAGCGCTTGAGCGATCGCGGGCTGGTCGATCGATTGGAATTGCGCGCCGTACCACAGCTCGCAGGCGTCGGCGGAGAGCCGCACCACGCAGTTCATCGGCTCCATGGCGGCGTGCGCGAGGTAGGGGAACTCGTAGACCGCCTCGAAGGTCTTCGCCGCGGACGCGAGGGCTCCGGCCACGTCGCCGTCCTTCTTCGCGGAGAGCCCGGGCGTCGCGGCGAGCCGCCGATACTCCGCCATGATCGCGTCCGAGCCGAGCTTGAAGGCCTCGCTTTCGTCCCAGTCGATCGCGAGCGCGTCGCGGCCCTTCTTCGCCGACCAGAAATCGTTTGCGAGCACGGCAACGCCCTGCGGGATGGCCACGACGTCGACGACGCCGCTGATCGCTTTCGCCTTCGCCGCGTCGAAGGACCGGACCTTGCCGCCGAAGCGCGGCGGATGCGCGACCAGCGCGGTGAGCATCCCGGGAAGCTTGAAGTCCTGCGTGTAGACCGCGGTGCCGTTCGACTTTGCGCGGGCGTCGGTGCGCGGCGTGCGCTTGCCGATGAAGACGAAATCTCTTGCGTCCTTGAGCTTCACCTCCTGCGGCACCGGCTGCTTCGCCGCGGCCGCGGCGAGCGAGCCGAAGCTCGCCCTGCGTCCCGAGGTGGTGTGCACCGCCGCGCCGCGCGCTATCGCAATCGAATCCGGCGCGACTTTCCAGCGCTCCGCGGCGGCGGCGACGAGCATTGCCCGCGCCGCGGCGCCGGCCTTGCGCATCTGCTCGTAGGAGTTCGCCATGGCGGTGCTGCCGCCCGTGCCTTGCATCGGGCCCATGAAGAGGTTGTTGTAGCGGGTCGCGTCCGCGGGCGCGCCCTCGGTCCGGATCTGGCTCCAGTCCGCGTCGAGCTCTTCGGCGACGAGCGCCGGCAGGCCGGTGAAGGTGCCCTGGCCCATCTCGAGGTGCTTCACGATCACGGTGACCGTGTTGTCCGTGCCGATGCGGACGAAGGCGTTGGGCTCGAACGCGCCCGTTGCGGCGGCGGCGCCGCCGCCCTGTCCGGGACCGGCCATCTGCGCGAACGCGCCGGGAAGCGCGACGCCGAGCGTGAGCCCGGCGCCCGCTTTCAAAAAATCGCGCCGGCTCAGGTTGACGATCTGAATGCTGTTCATGCAATTGCTCCTAGCTTGTCATCCCGGGCAACTTGTCATCATTTCAGGCTCCGCGACGCCTGCCTCACCGCGAGGCGGATGCGATTGTAGGTGCCGCAGCGGCACACGTTGCCGCTCATCGCGCCGTCGATCTCGGCATCGGTGGGGCGTTTCACTTTGGCGAGCAGCGCGGTCGCGCTCATGATCTGCCCGGACTGGCAGTAGCCGCATTGCGGCACGTCGTTGGCGATCCAGGCGTCCTGCACCGCCTTGCCTTCCTTGGTCTGCGCGACCGCCTCGATGGTCGCGATCCGCTTGCCGGCCAAGGAGCTCAAAGGCGCCTGGCACGAGCGCGTCGCCTGGCCGTTCACGTGCACCGTGCACGCGCCGCACAGGGCCATGCCGCAGCCGTACTTGGTTCCGGTCATGTTGAGGTGGTCGCGCAAGACCCAGAGCAGCGGTGTGTCGGGATCGGCGTCGACCGGGATTTTCTTGCCGTTGACTGTGAGGGTGATCATCGAAAGTCCTGGAGAGTCCGTCGTGTATTTTCTGCCGAAGGGACGGACTTGTGTAGGGGCCGCGCTAGCCCGAACGGGCTCCACGCCCGTCGCGCCGCTCGAAGCCCGGTGATCGCCACGCCGGACGAGGCAGGCTCGCCCGGGGGTTGCCCCTCAGTGGTTGGAGGTCGTGCTGCTGTAGGCGGTGACCGCCGCGACGCCGGCGACGCCGACTGCGATCACGGCCGCTATCGTCGAGGTGGCGCCTGTCGCCGCCGCGGGGAGCGCGCCTTGCGCGGCGCCTCCGGCAGTGCCTCCCGCCTGAGCCATCTGCACCGGGCTCGCCGCACCCGGCACGGGAGTCTGCGCGAATCCGTCCCCTGCGAAGGCAAGCGAAGCCAACAAGATCGCGAGATTTTTCACCGGTCCTCCTGCTGTCTGCTGGGGGTCGAAGACCCGACGCCGGGATTATAGGCCCGCTTTGCCTTGTTTGCGTCGGCCGCATCGACGCCACGCCTTCGACAAGCTTGCAGGCGTCAGCCGGCGAGCGTCGGGTAGAGCGATTGGGCGGTGCGGAAGAAGATCCAATCGCGGTCGGACTCGGAGAGCGCCGATAGAGCCGAGCGCGCTTCGTCGAGGAGGCCCGCGAGCGTGCCCTCCGACGCGGGGTAGTTCGAGCCCCAGGCGATGCGCGAAGCGCCGAATTCGGCGACCACGCGCCCGAAAAAACTCTCCGGCGTCGCCTTGCCTTTCCGCGCTTCGCGAAGGTTGTGCGTCGTGAGCTTGAGGAAGAGATTCTCGTGGCGCGCCAGCGCGAACAGGCTCTCCGCCGCCGCGTAGGGCGGCCCGTCTTCGGTCGCCGGCCGCGCCATGTGATCGAGCAGGATGCGCGCCCGCGGAAAGCGCGCGAGCACGGTTTCGAGCTGCGGAATGCCGGCCGCGCGCAGCTGCACGCTCACCGTCATGCCCAGCTCGCTCGCGAGCTCCCACGCGGGGTGAGCGCGCGGGTCGTCGAGGCGCGCGTCCTTCGACGCCATGGTGTGGCCGGCGATGAAAACGCGCAGTCCCGCGAGCCCCTTTCCCATCCAGTGGGTGATGCGCTCGCGCGCGTCGGGGCGGAACACGTCCACGGAGAACACTCCGCCGAAGCGTTGCGGATGCGAGGCCACCGCGTCGGCGAGGTAGCTGTTGTCGTAGCCGTAGCAGGTCGCGGCCTGCACCAGCGCGGATCGCGACACGCCTGCTTCGTCCATCGCCGCGATCATCGCTTCCGCGCTCACCGGCCGATCGCGCGACCAGTCGGACTGGCTCCCGCCTAGCGGGTCGCGCGGGTAGCGCGCGAGGTCGGTTGAAATGACGTGCGGATGGACGTCGACGCAGTTCATCGCTTGGAGCTCATTCGATGCTCCCTATGGTCTTCACTACCTTGGCGGTTTCCTCGTAGTCCTCGCGGATCAGCCGCCCGAATGCGTCCGGGCTCAAGGGGCGCGGCACCACGCCCTGGGTCGCGAGGCGCTTGAGGATCACCGGATCGCGCAGCAGCTTCGCCACCTCGGCGTTGATGCGCTCGACGACGCTCCTCGGCGTGCCCGCCGGCGCGAGCAAGCCGAACCAGGAATCGAACTCGTAGCCCGGAAGGCTCGCGGCGACGGTCGGCGCTCCGGGGAGGAAGGGCGAGCGCTGGCGCGAGGTCACCCCGAGGATGCGCACGCGCGCGTCCTTCGCGTACGGAATCGCGCCGACGTTCGGAACGATGACGGCGTGCGAGCGCCCCGCGAGCACGTCGTTGGTCGCGTCCTGGCTCGACTTGAACGGGATATGCACCATGGAGATGCCCGCGAGGCTCGCGAAGTAGGCCATGGCCAGATGGCTGGAGCTGCCGTGGCCCGCCGAGGCGTAGTTGAGCTTGCCTGGATTGTCGCGCGCGTAGCGCAGGAAGGCGCCGACCGAGTCGGCGGGGATCTGCGCGCTCGCGATGAGCGCATAGCTTTGCATGCCGATGTTGGCGACCGCAGCGAAATCGCGGATCGGGTCGTACGGCGGATGCGCGCCGAGGAGCGCCGTGACGTTGTGGCTCGAGGCCGCGAAGATGAGCGTGCGGCCGTCGGGCGCGGCCTTTGCGACATACGCCGTGCCGATCGCGCCGCCCGCGCCCGGCCGGTTGTCGATGATGGCGATCTGCCCCAGCGCGGCGCCGAGCTCGATCGACAGCTCGTTCAACATCGCCACGATCGCCTCGTCGGACAGATGGCCGAGATAGGCGTGAACCGCTTCGCCGGTGAACAGCGCCACCGGTTCGCGGT
>Ga0137397_10000739_pt1 | contig 22633 bp, 17 predicted proteins | sample czorhiz116metaG_FD_106658 | JGI IMG/M metagenome (GOLD analysis project Ga0137397, IMG submission 106658) | Vadose zone soil microbial communities from Angelo Coast Range Reserve, California, USA - czorhiz1.16 metaG | ecosystem: Environmental > Terrestrial > Soil > Vadose zone | place: USA... | reverse complement strand
TCAGCCTTGTAACCGTTCTGAAGTCATCCGACGCATGGTTTGCTACAGGCTCACAAGCCGTTGATTGGTTTCGGAAGCGGCGTGAAGTGCGTTTCGAGCGATTTGGCAACGGCCAGATTGTCAGGGCAATTCTGGAGCGCGGGGAAAAAGATTCACTGCCGCCATTGTGCATCAGGGTACACCAACCTGATAATCGAAATGACGGGCAGTGCCCGAATGACACGGAAAACACTTTCACTGATGTTTCTTGGAATTCGAAGGCAACGTTCGAATTTGATTCTTCTTCGCAGAAAGTTGCTGAATTACGAACAAAATTCTCTGTGCATGGGATCCGCTAATGAAGTCGGTCTGCATACTGGTCCAGAACATTTATGACATTGATTCGCGAGTTCGGCGGAAGGCTGAGGCTTTGGTAGCAGCGGGATATTCTGTCGACGTTCTGGCGCTTGCCGCAGCTCACGGTAAGAAGAGCTACGCGCTGGACGGGGTAAACATCTACACGGTCTCGTTAGGCAAGAAGCGCGGTTCTTTGCTCCGCTATGCGTATGAGTACGCGGCGTTTCTCGTGTGGGCATTCGTTCGCGTGTTTATCCTGATGAGACGGAGACGATACGCGGTAATCGATGTAAATACCCTACCGGATTTTTTGATCTTCGCAGCAATCCCTGCCCGATGGATGGGTGCGAAGCTAGTGTTGGACATGCACGAGATCACACCGGAATTTTACATGTCGAAGTACGGGATCACGGAAAACTCTCTGCTAGTTCAGGTATTGAAGTATCTGGAAAGGATCAGCTTCAATTTCGCTGACTACGTCGTGACGATCAGCGAACCCATCCAAGACCTTCTCATTGGGCGTGGCCTGGATGCATCAAAGTCTATTGTGATCATGAACTCAGCCGACGAAGCGCGGTTCGAGTCGCGCTCACCTGCGGCAGCATTCGATGGTCCTTCTCATCCATTCGTTATGGTCTACCATGGGACACTGACAAGAATTTACGGACTCGATATCGCCATAGAGGCCTTCAACATGGTGCACGGAGAGATGCCTGGAGCTGAATTGTGGATTCTAGGATCCGGACCGGAACAGGGCGCGCTGGCGGGGCTTGCGCGGGAACGCGGGTTGACCTCAAAGGTTAGGCTAGTTGGGCAAGTACCGTCAGCCGACATTCCCGCGTGGCTGAATAAGTGCGACGTCGGAGTTCTACCAATCCGTTGCGACGTGTTTCTCGACTTTGCCTTTCCCAATAAGCTGCCCGAATTCATCATTATGGGGATGCCTGTCCTCATGTCCCGCCTTAGGACGATACGGCATTACTTCAGTGAAGGAGCCCTCAGTTATTTTGAGCCGAACAATCCTGCGGATTTGGCCAAGCAAATGGTCAGCCTTTACCAGGATCGCGAGTTGCGTGCTCGGCTGGCGATGAGAGCCAAGCAGGAATACGCGCCGATACGCTGGGATGTAATGAAACAGCGATATTTGGCACTGGTCGGGGATCTCACTGAAGTGAAAGTTAAAGCCGCCGACCGGCCCCGTACATCTGCGGAGGCTGTCAAGCCTTGAGTAGCATAAATCAGTCCGGCATGACCGACGAACCCTTCAGCACCACACGGGAGCTCTCGACAGCGGTCGACAAATTCTGTTCTTGGCTCGCTGACTCCGGCGGAGCAAGCTACGATCCTTACGATCTTTTCGGGACCCGATATGGGTGCTGGGCCCGGCGCCTTTATTATTCCAAGCATCCACTTGGAGTCATCACGACGGCGCCGCTTATCCTCATGGAGGTGATCAGCCCGGGGCTACGCGCACTCTTTGTCAAGAAGGACCGGTTTCCCACAGCGGACGCGCAGTTATCGTTGGCATTCTTGAATTTGTATGAGGCACGCCAGGAGCAGCCAAATGGCGACACTTCCGTGCATCCCGACCATGATCGGTCGGCGCTCTCCTGGCGCATCAAGGCCACGGACCTCGCGAACGAACTGTTGAAGCAGAGCGTTCCAGGCTATAGCGGGCTTTGCTGGGGATACCCGTTTGATTGGCAGCACGTGAATGGGCTGATGCCGAAAGGCACGCCGCACATTACCGCGACGCCGTATTGCTACGAGGTCTTCACGCGGCTATTTGACCTGACTGGAGAAAAGCATTACCTGAAAGTGGCGCGTTCCATCGCAGCTTTTGTCTTCGACGACCTGAAAGATACGCCCACTGGACACGATGCGGCAGCGTCCAGCTATACTCCACACGATCACAGCAAGGTCATCAATGCCAGCGCATACCGTGCATTCGTACTCTTTGATGCTGCTCGGCGGTTTCAGAAGGAGACTTACCGCGCGAAGGCGCGGAAGAATCTGCAGTTTATTCTGCAAGCCCAACGGCCGGATGGATCCTGGCTCTATGCCATTGACAGTCTTCCCCAAGCCTTCATCGACCATTTCCATACCTGTTTTGTTTTGAAGAATCTTCACAAGATCAATCGCCATTTGCAGAGCGACGAGGTGAAGCGAGCCGTTCAGAACGGGTACGAGTACTATCGGAAAGCTCTGTTCGATGGAGAGGACAATCCAAAGACCTATGCCGTGGCCCCACGTGCCGAGATCGTTCGCCTCGAGATGTACAACGTCGCCGAGGCGATTACGTTAGGCACGCTCCTAAGAGATGACATTCCGGAGGCATTCGCACTTGCCAAAAGACTTGTTACACGATTGACTACACAATACCAACTTCCGTCCGGGCACTGGGTCACGAGGATCTACCGCGGCGGGATTCGGCACACCGTACCTTTCCTAAGATGGCCGCAGTCCCAGTTGTTTCTAGCTGTCACTAATCTTCTGCTTGCGCTGGAACAACGAGAACGAATGGCGAACTACAACAGTAAAGCAGAGCTGCCAGTAAATGCCGAATAACAGGGAATCCATGAAAAAGGTTCTGCTCATCTCGAACCGGGTGATGCACTACAGGGTATCGGTCTACAATTACTTTCACAGGAGGTTTCGCGAGTCAGGGTTCGAGTTCTCGGTGATTGCAAACTGTCTTCAAGAACAAAACCAACCTCCCCCCGAATTTAAGTTGCGCGAGTTGCCATTCAATTTTTTGAAATATAGGAAGGCCATAACCGACGCACAGCCGGACGCGGTGATTCTGTTTCTTTTGATGAAAGAGTTGATCACGTGGCCGCTGATACATTGGCTCAAGATGGAGAAGATTCCTTTCGCTTGGTGGACGAAGGGAGGAAATTGGGACGCTAGAGAGAGCGGCATACGTTATCAATTATCGAATTACATCCATGGCATGAGCGACGCCCTGATTCTTTACTCGGAGGCCTGCCGGGAGCTTGTCATGCCTAGCCTTCAGTCGAAATCGTTTGTAGCCAACAACACCATCAACTTCGACGATTTTCCGGTCGTGCATGAGAGCAAGGATGAGATCAAGAAAGAGTTTGGAATTCCGTTTGAGAAGGTGGTGATTTTCATTGGACGAATGGGGGTGGAGAAGGGTCGAAAACGCGTTGACCACCTAATTGACGTTTTCCGGAGCCTAGATCGAAAGGACATTGGCCTAGTGCTAGTCGGTTCTGGTTTGGGCGAGGAGCTGAAAGGACGAATGAATCCTCGGAACACGCTCTACCTTGGTGAGGTCCACGATGGACAGAACTTGCGGATCAGCAAACTGTGCAAGATGGCGGACATATGTGCTATCCCGGGCCACGTAGGCCTGGGACTAAACCAGGCCCTTTACTGGGGGTTACCTGTCCTCACAGAGGAGTGCGATCAACCGCCGGAGATCTCCTATCTGAAGCCTGGTCGAAACGGGTTTATTGTTCCTCATAATGACCTGGCGTTGCTGCAGGATCGAATGCTCTATTTGCTGGATAACGATCGTGTGCGAGCCGATTTCTCCAGGCATGCTCGCGAAGACATTCTCAAGGAGGCTTCCATTGAAGGGATGTTTTCCGGCTTCAACGATTGCGTGAACTACTTAACACAACGATAGACTTTTTTTTTGCAATCACTTGTTCGCATGTTCTTATCCTGCCGCTGGAGAACCGTTGATCAGCAAGTTCGTTGAGAGTTCGCGGTCAACACTCGAAGTAACGCATCTGCCCAATGCCCAAGAATCCAGCTGTCGCCATTGCGCGACCGAATGCTTCACAGCCTGCCGCGGAGATCACGCCACCGCTGCTGCCGCGAGGGAAGAAGCCTTTGAAAGTGCTGTTGCTCGACGGGTACTCCACTCGGACCTTGGCGTGCGTCCGGTCATGGGGAGAGAAAGGCCTCGCGTTTGCCGTGGGCGGCGAGACGCGATGGGATATGAGCTTATTCTCTCGCTACACAAGGGAAAAGTTCGTGTACACCAGCCCGAAGCGGGATATTTGCAAGTTCATTCAAGACGTGAATCGCTACTGCCAGGAGTTTGCCGCCGATTGCGTTCTGCCGACTTCAGAGGCCGCGATCCTTGCATGTGATAAGCACCGGAATGAGTTGTCATGCGTACCCATTATTCCTGAGAAACGCGACATCCAAATGACGTTTAGCAAAGCAAATGCACTGAATGTCGCACAATCCCTTGGTATTCCCGTGCCGAAAACCTTATATATTGCTGATAACGATTTGCGGGCTGTTGACGAGATGTCTCTAAACTTCCCGGTCGTAATCAAGTCCGAGAGCAGCCAGGTGATGTTCTCGGCCAAAACGAAAACGAGCGAGGGGACAGCCTACGTTTTTAGCAGGTGTGAGCTAGAAAGAGAATGCCGGTCACGCTTAGCAAACGGCCAAGCCGTTTTGCTACAGGAATTCATCGATGGATATGGTGTTGGCATCTCCGGATTGTTCGCCCGAGGCCGGCCAATCGTGCTTTTTGGGCATCGCAGAATCCGGGAGAGCAATCCATTGGGTGGACCAAGCGCAGTCGCCGAAACCATTGAAATAGAACCGAGACTGATGGAGGCGACCACCGCCCTCTTCGAGACGATTGGGTTTAGTGGACCCGCAATGGCCGAATACAAAATCAATCGTCGGACTGGCCAACCATACCTCATGGAGATTAACGGCAGGTTTTGGGGCACCTTGTTGCTAGCCCCGGCAGCAGGACTTGACCTACCGTACTTGTACTGGAAGATGTTGAACGGGATGGAGATTCGACCCGAAGAAGGCCGCTACGAAGTCGGACTTAAAGGTCGCTACCTGATCGGCGATACAAAGTGTCTACTCCTTTGCTTGAGGGGCAAGACAAAATGTTGGCCCGGCGAATTTCCAAAGCGCTGGTGCGCAGTCAAGTCGTACATGGGCTCCTTCTTCGACAAGCAGACCAAGGACCTGATACTTACCCAAGACGACCCGATGCCATTTTTCGCCAGGCTCATTCAGGATTTTGCCTAGAGCATCTATGATGCTAGACCTTATTCAGGGTACATTCCACTTTCATTCAACGTACTCCCATGACGGCAGGAGCACACTGTCCGAGATCGCAACTGGTCTTAGCAGACAAGGCCTTTCGTTTTGCATCATGACTGAGCACTTCGAGGACTTTAACGAACCAAAATTCGATCGGTATATCCGGGAAATTGACGCGATCAGCAAGAGCAACGGCTTCCTCCTTATCCCCGGGATGGAGGTGGACATCACAGGGTTGCACACTATTGTCTTTCCCGTACGAGACTACGGAGAGCTTGTGCAGTTAGCATCGGGAGACGCGCAGAACCAGCCTGCTATGTTTAGAGTATTGGCGCATCCCTCGAAGTATCCGTTTGAAAGAGTCGCCGAACACTTAGAGAAGTACAAGATCGACGGTATCGAGTTATGGAATCAACAGGCGGATGGCGGCTTTGTCCCACCCCTCCGTTTTCTTGAATCGTTGAGGACTCAGCCGGGGCGCGCCCAGTACCGATACTTCTTTGGCTGTGATATTCATAATGTGAATTTGAAGGTGAAAAATATCATCTCTCTCGAGACGTCGCGACACCAAACGTCGCAGGCAATCATCAATGCGTTGATTAGCGGAGCTTTCGTCTCGCGAAATGATCCTACGGAGATTGAATATCGCAATGGCTCTGACGGAACGGACTTTGACACCTGGGTGCAGACGCTTCTCAGCAAACCTGACTATCGGGGTAAGCTCCTGCTCCTCGTGCGCCGTTGCCTGAGATCCTCCTATAAAATGCTTCCGAGACGTGTGCAACATTCTTTGAATGATGTTAAGAACTTTGTCAGAAACAAGGTATGACATGTGGGTCGGAGCTGAACTCCAGGAGGGGTTTGCGTGATAGATTTTGTTTTCACACTGGATTACGAGATCTATGGCAATGGTACAGGTACTCTAAAGGACTTGGTTTACGAACCTGGCGAGCAACTCAAGGAAATATTTCACAAATGGGATGCACGCTTCGTTGCTTTCGTTGAGGTCGCTGAGTTTGAGAAAATAGATGCGTGCGGTGCAGACTCTTCGATTGACCTCGTCAAGAGGCAGATACGAAGTTTTCATGAGGATGGTTTTGAAATCGCATTGCACTTGCATCCACAATGGTGCAATGCTCGGTATGATCAGGGGCGCTGGTTGCTCGACCATAGCGAATATAATCTCTGCACGTTGCCTCAAACGAGGATTGCCGAAATTATCGAGCGGTCACTCAACTATTTAAGACAAGTTGTGGGTCAATCCAATTTTACACCGCTGTCCTTTCGGGCAGGCAACTGGTTGTTCCAACCGACCAAGATTGCGGCGAGCATCTTGGCCGAAAAGGGTATTCGCGTAGACTCTTCGGTATTTAAGGGCGGATTGCAGCACAATCATGGTTTGGACTATAGGCGCGCCTTGAATAATGCCTATTATTGGTCATTCAGCAGTGATGTGAACGAGCCAGATGCCACGGGCCAGTGGATTGAGGTGCCCATCTATACAGAAATGGTTTCCCCTTGGAGAATGGCGACTGGGAAGCGTCTGGCCTTTGGTAACAGGTTCGGCATGGCCAACGGAAATGCTCAGGGAAGGTTGAATCGCATCCGGGACTTTCTGCGTTTTCGATATCCGCTGAAGCTTGATTTCTGTCGGATGACACTGAACGAGTTAACAGCGATGATGGGCAGACTCATTCGGGAAGATCGGAGAAATCCGGAATTATACAGACCCCTCGTTGCTATTGGGCACACAAAAGACTTGATCGATCCTGGTACGGTCGATGCATTCCTTCGCTTCTTGCATGCGAACGGAATAACAGTGTCTACTTTCGAGACCATCTATCCGAAGCTTCTACTGGAGAAGGGGCGGACCGCGCCGGTTCGTTTGTGAGAATCTCGTAGGTGACTTCATCATTCCCGATGCACGATGATAGCAAACTGTTGAATATTGGGTGAGGCGACACGCAAAGAATTTCTCAAGATTTTTTATCGTTTGGTATACATAACTAAGTAATATGGAGTGCTTGTGAGGATCAGCGTTTTTGGCATGGGCTATGTGGGTTCCGTGAGTGCGGCGTGTCTTGCCGAATTGGGGCATCAAATTGTGGCGGTGGAGCCGGACCCCACGAAGGCGACGATGATCAACCAAGGCAAGAGTCCCATCATCGAGACTCGGATGGATGAGCTCATCGCAGCGGTTGTTGCAACAGGGCGACTGCGGGTGTGTTCGGACTGGTCTGACGCGGTCCAGAATACCGAGCTGGCTTTGGTGTGCGTGGGGACACCGAGCCAGGCCAATGGGAATATCGATCTGGGCTCCGTTTTGCGCGTCTGCGAGCAGATCGGCCAAGCGCTCGCCTCCAAAAAGGATTACTTCACCGTAGTGATCCGAAGCACCGTCATTCCAGGCACGGTGCAGGAAACTGTCATACCGACGTTGGAAAGCCGTTCCGGGAAAAAGGCCGGTGTTGATTTTGGCGTCTGCATGAACCCGGAGTTCCTTCGTGAAGGCACGTCTGTTTCTGACTTCTATAACCCTCCGAAGACCGTCATCGGAGAATTTGACAAGAAATCTGGGGATAAAGTGGCCGAGCTCTACAAGGATTTGCCCGGGCCACTGGTTCGAACACAATTAAGGGTGGCAGAAATGGTTAAATACGCCGATAACTCGTTTCACGCTCTCAAAATCTGTTTTGCCAACGAGATAGGCAATATTGCACAGGCCTTGGGTGTCGACAGCCACGAGCTCATGGAGATCTTCTGCCTGGATACAAAGCTAAATCTGTCGCCTTACTACTTGAAGCCCGGATTTGCTTTCGGGGGATCTTGTCTGCCAAAGGACTTACGGTCCATTTCATATCATGCTAAGGCCAAAGACATTGCTGCGCCCGTTCTAGGCGCTATTCTTGAGAGCAATGAATATCAAATCAAAAAAGTCGTTAACAAACTGATGTCCTACAAACGGCGCTCTTTGGGGTTCCTGGGACTGAGTTTCAAGGAAGGTACGGACGATCTGCGCGAGAGTCCAATCGTCGAGGTCATCGAAACGATGATTGGCAAGGGCTATACAGTTCGGATACATGACCGTAATGTGTCTCTGGCAAAACTCATGGGGGCGAACAAACAATACATAGAAAGGGAGATACCACATATCTCAGAGCTGCTCTGTTCCTCTCCAGAAGACCTTGTTTCGCAAAGTGACGTCCTGGTGATCGCGAGCAAGGATGAGGCTTATTCAAAGTTGCTGCAAAACGTAAACGGGAATAAGAGCATCATTGACCTGGTAAGACTCTTCACGCCCGAGCGTCATCCGAAGGCGGAATACTATGGGATCTGCTGGTAATCTTGGTTCTGGCAGTCACTCACATCACTCGCCCGATTAGCACCCGCATGACTCGGTTAAGGGGCAGGCGAGAATCCTTTCCTGAACGCGATGATCGAAGAGCAACCACATATTTCTGTCTGTATCTGCACCTATAAGCGGCCAGACTTTCTGAAGCGCTTATTGAGTGAGCTCGGCGACCAGGATACGAACGGGCTATTCACGTATTCGATCGTGGTTGCCGAAAACGACCATTTGCGATCTGCTGAACGTGTGGTGACAGATTTCGCGGTCGCCTCCTCCGTTCCTATCAGGTACTGCATTGAGCCTCGGCAGAATATTGCGCAGGCGCGGAATAAGGCAGTCATGAACGCCAGCGGGGACCTTGTCGCTTTCATCGATGATGATGAGTTTCCGATCAGACAGTGGTTGCTGATCCTGTTTAACACGCTAAAGGAGTACAAGGTTGACGGCGTGCTTGGCCCTGTAAAACCGCACTTTGACGCCAAAGCGCCACAGTGGGTCATCGAGGGCGGGTTCTACGATCGGCCTTTGCACCAGACCGGGTTACTCCTCGACTGGAGCAACTGCCGAACTGGCAACGTGTTGCTGACAAGCCGCCTCTTCGCGGAAGACGCTCAACCGTTCAAGCCTGAGTTTCTGTCGGGAGAGGATCAAGACTTCTTCAGAAGAATGATCGAAAAGGGGCACGCGTTCATCTGGTGCAAAGAGGCCGTGGTGTACGAAGTCGTTCCGCCGGTACGCTGGAAACGGAGTTTTCTGGTGAGGCGAGCATTGATGAAGGGAGTCTTCTCGCTTCACAATCACGGTTCCTCCCCAGTGCCGATCCTGGAATCACTCATCGCGGCACCAGTGTACGCGGCCGCGCTGCCGGTTGTGCTTGTCTTGGGACAGGCTAGTTTCATGAGCTGCGTATACAAGCTCTCTTATCACATCGGCAGACTCCTTGCGCTCGTGGGGATCAACCCGATCAGACAGCCATACGTTACTGATTAGCGGAGTAAGACGGAGGAGCGGAAAGTGACACTCGGGGACGATTTCACGATGGTAAACGATAGTATCGAGATCAGCCTGAAAGGAAAATGGATCAGAGTTCCCGCGTTATACGTTAGCGGGAAGACGATAGTCGTCACGGGAAGATGGATTAAGGTGGCCGCCATCCATGATGAGCAGTGGTTGGACGCGGAAGTCGAAGATCCTGAGACTTGTGTTGAGAAGCTAAAGCAACAAGGATCACCTCGCCTGCAAGCCGATATCTTCACTTTTACACAGAAACTACCTGCAACGCTCCCCAAATATAAGTATCACACGGAGTGGGATAGCGTTGCCGCCATTCGCGTCACAAGTTTTATGGGATGGTGGGACAAACTTCCTCAGGAAACGAGGAAGAACGTGAGGAGATCGCAAAAACGCGGCGTATTGGTCACAGTCAAGGAGTTTGGTGATGATCTGATTAGAGGATTGATGGAGCTGAACAATGACTCTCCAGAACGACAGGGAAGGCCTAACACTCACCATGGAAAGACTTTTGATCAGGTAAAGAAGGACTATTCATCATTTCTGGATAGAAGCGACCTGATTGGCGCCTATTTCGGCAATGAATTGATCGGTTTGGTCAAGATAGTCTACCGAGGAGAGGTTGCTTCAATACTACAATGTCTTCCAAAGACGAGCCATCATGACAAAAGGCCTGCCAATGCCTTGCTTGCAAAAGCGGTTAAACTCTGCGAAGAAAAAGGAATATCGTATCTGACGTACGGAATGTTCAGGTACGGCAATAAGCACGATAATCCATTACTGGAATTCAAGATCCGTAATGGATTTGAAGAGATGTTGGCACCGAGATTCTATGTTCCATTGACGCGATGGGGAGCGCTTTGTATAAAATTAAAGCTCCATCGTGGTCTTCTCGGAATACTCCCTCATGACGTAATCATGTTGGGTGTTAGTGCGCGCGCGAAATGGTACAATTTTAAGTACCGGATGAGCCGGTGTAGCTCAATGTCAGAGCGGCCGAACAGTAATCGGCAGATGGGGTGTTCAAATCCTCCCGCCGGCTCCAACACCTAACCGACGGACGACCTCTTCACCACCAGAGCGATGCCCAGTCTTTCTCTGGTTTCTCCAGTCCGAACTAATCTAAAATGCCAGGAATCGTCGGTCTCATAACCAAAATGCCGCGCGAAAGGGCCGAGCAAGAACTGCTCCGGATGGTGGAGACCATTCGCCATGAGTCCTTTTACGGGACAGGAACGTGGATTGATGAGTCCCTGGGCGTATACGTCGGATGGACTGTACGGAAGAATTCCTTTTCCGACGGAATGCCGGTTTGTAACGAACGCGGGGATGTCTCTCTCGTCTTCTCCGGGGAGGAGTACGCCGAGCCGGGGATCGCTCGCCGCTTGAAGGAGCGCGGGCACGGACTCGAAATGGAGGGGCCATCCTATCTCGTTCACCTTTATGAGGAGAGTCCTGCTTTTCCGGCGTGCCTGAACGGAATGTTCCACGGCCTACTCATGGACCGGACGCAAGGTACGGCGATGCTCTTCAACGATCGGTACGGGATGCATCGGATCTACTACCATGAGTCGAAGGAGGCTTTCTATTTTGCTGTAGAAGCCAAGGCCATTCTCGAGGTCCGGCCCGAACTTCGGACGGCAGACCCAAAGGGCATGGGGGAGTTTATCGCCTGCGGCTGTGTGTTGGAGAACCGGACAATTTTTGAGGGCATCCGCGTGTTGCCGGGTGCTGCGGCCTGGGTCTTTCGCGACGGCTCTGTCGAGCAAAAAAGCAAGTATTTCCAGCCGCGGGAATGGGAGGAGCAAGACCCGTTGGAGCCGGAGCGATATTACCAAGAACTCCGGCATATCTTCTCGCGGAACCTCCCTCGGTACTTCAATGGTCGGGAACAAATCGCGATGTCCCTGACCGGCGGCTTGGACACCCGGATGATCATGGCATGGAAGAAGCCGGCTCCGGGATCCCTACCCTGTTACTCCTTCGGAGGGACCTTCCGCGACTGTCACGATGTACGACTGGCGCGGCAAGTGGCGAATGTGTGCCAGCAATCCCACAAAGTGATTCCCGTCGGGGACGAGTTCCTCTCGCACCTCCCCCATTACGCGGAGCGTACGGTGTACCTCACCGACGGATGCGCCGACGTGAGTCGTTCCCCTGACCTCTACGTGAACAAGCGGGCCGCGGAGATCGCCCCCGTCCGGATGACGGGAAACTACGGCGGTGAAGTACTCCGGCGGGTGCGGGCGTTCAAGCCGGTGGAGCCCACCGCAGGGCTGTTCCGTCCGGAGCTTCTCAGTCACATTGGTGCAGCCAGCGAGACGTATGCTCGACTTATTCGAGTGCATCCGCTTTCTTTCGCCGTGTTCCGGCAGGCCCCCTGGCACCACTACGGCCTTCTCGCGCTGGAGCAGACCCAGCTCTCGTTGCGGTCTCCTTATTTAGACAACGACTTCGTCCGAACGATTTTCCGCGCGCCGGAGTCGGCTCTCGCGAACAATGACATTAGCCTGCGGTTGATCGCCGATGGTGACGCGGGTCTCCGGCGGATCCGGACCGACCGCGGCTTCGCCGGAGACCAGGGACGGGTTTCCGCCGCGGCTTCGAGGAGCCTCCACGAATTCACGTTCAAAGCGGAGTATGCCTACGACTACGGTATGCCCCAGTGGTTGGCCCGGATCGATCATCTGTTCTCGCCGCTCCACCTCGAACGGCTCTTCCTCGGCAGGCACAAGTTTTACCATTTCCGCGTCTGGTACCGGGATGCCCTCTCCAGGTATGTTCAGGAGATGCTGCTCGACCCGCGGACGCTTTCCCGGCCTTATCTCCAACGGAATACGCTCGAAGCCATGGTGCGGGGCCATCTCCGAGGAGATCGGAACTACACCACCGCAATCCACAAGGTGCTAACCCTAGAACTAACGCATCGCCTTTTCCTCGATTCGACACTCGAGAAACCTCGGCTTCACCTTCGGTCAGCGGCCTTTGCGGGGAGCAGGTAAATGCTTCCGTGGGTTGCTACTGTCGTTTGCGTCCTCGGGATCTTGGGGCTTTTCGCACTCGATCGGGACCGCCAGTCCCAGACTTCCAAAGCCCTTTGGATTCCCGTGGTGTGGCTTTGGATTGTCGGGTCGCGGGAGGTGTCCCTGTGGCTAGCTGTATTTGGAATCGGGCACGCAGGAACAGAACTCAACTCACCAGACGTTTACCTTGAAAGTGGCAGCCCTCCTGACCGATTGGTTTTTGCGACACTGATGTTTTTTGGCGTAGTCGTCCTTGTAAGGAGAGGACCGGAAGTCGGACGTCTCCTGCGAGCGAATTTGCCGATCCTTTTGTTTTTTCTCTACTGCGCCCTGAGCGTCTTCTGGTCCGACTACCCCGGCGTTGCGTTCAAGCGGTGGCTTAAAGCCTTGGGCGACGTTGTGATGCTCATGGTCGTCCTGACCGATGGGAATCCGTACGCGGCGATTAAGCGGCTCCTCGCGCGGACGGGTTTTCTGCTAATACCCTTATCCGTCTTGTTAATCAAGTATTATCCTGAAGTGGGAAAGGGATTCAAGCATTATGGGGTCCCGTTTTACGTCGGCGTTACAACGAACAAGAATCTTCTCGGGATTGTGTGCCTGATCTTCGGACTGGGATCCTTGTGGCGCTTTCTCGCTGCATACCGGGACAGAGGAGGCACGCACCGGACACGACGCCTGGTCGTTCACGGAGTCCTTCTGGCGATGGTCCTGTGGCTCTTTCTAATGGCTAAATCCTTGACGAGCCTATCCTGTTTCCTGCTGGCGGGCGGTTTAATGGTGGCGACCAGCCTTGGCTCGCGTGCCCGAAAGCCGTGGGTCGTGCACTTCCTCGTGGCGGCAGTGGTATTAGTTTCCTTCTCTACCTTGTTCTTCGATGCCGGCGGGTTCGTCCTGGAGACAATGGGAAAGGACCCGTCGCTTACCGGTCGGACCAAAATTTGGGATCTGGTCCTCAGTCTGAGCGGGAACCCGCTGTTCGGGACCGGGTTCGAGAGCTTCTGGCTCGGGCCGCGACTCGAGAGGATCTGGAGCGTCATCTGGTGGCATCCAAATGAGGCCCATAACGGTTACATAGAAGTGTATCTAAACCTTGGATGGATAGGAGTGGCTCTGCTGGCCGTCCTCATCGTGACAGGATACCGCAACGTGGTCCTCCTGCTCCGCCGGGATTCGGACGTAGGCAGGCTTATGCTGGCGTATTTCGTCGTCGGCGTGGTGTACAACTTTACAGAGGCAGGGTTCAGAATGCTGGACCTCGTTTGGATCACCTTTCTCCTAGCGATAATGGCTGTTCCGGGAGTTTGGGCACGAAGTAAAACCAAGAGCGCTGTGCAACTGGGCGCGTTCAGCCGGCAACTGGCCCCGTCTCTGGAGGAAGTGCGACCCTCATGCAACCCTTAGTATCGATTCTCATCCCTGCGTTCAACGCGCAGGAATGGATGGCGGACACGCTCCGCTCTGCGCTTGCACAAACCTGGGAACGAAAGGAGATCATCATCGTCGATGATGGTTCCACGGATCAAACGCTGGCGATGGCGAGGCAGTTCGAGTCGAACAGTGTTCGCGTCGTCACGCAAGAAAATCAGGGCGCTGCCGCGGCAAGAAATAAGGCCTTCTCTCTCAGCCAGGGGGATTACATTCAATGGTTGGACGCCGACGATCTCCTGGCTCCCGACAAGGTTGCCAGGCAAATGGATGCACTGGGCCAGTGTCCCAGCAAGCGAACGCTGCTTTCTTCAGCCTGGGCTCGGTTCATGTACAGGTATTATCGGGCGGAGTTTCTGCCGAGTGCGCTTTGGTGTGATCTCTCCCCCACGGAATGGCTCCTGCGCAAGTTGGGACAAAACCTCTTCATGCAGCCTGCCACGTGGCTCGTGAGTCGCGAGTTGACCGAAGCAGCCGGCCCGTGGGACACACGGCTGCTGGGAGACGATGATGGCGAGTACTTCTGTAGGGTCCTGCTGGCGAGCGACGGCGTCCGATTCACGCCGGAAGCGAAGGTTTACTACCGGATGTCTGGTTCTGCCAGCCTCAGTTACATCGGGCGATCGGGCAGAAAAGTCCAGGCCCACTGGCGCTCCATGCAGCTGCATATTGGTTATTTACGGTCACTGGAGGACAGCGAAAGGATTCGAGCTGCTTGTGTGAAGTACCTGCAGACTTCGCTGATTTACTTCTACCCGGAATGGCTGGACATTGTTCGGCAGGCCGAGGAGATGGCTGGGGATCTAGGCGGGCAACTGGAAGTCCCGCGCATGCCGTGGAAGTACTCTTGGATCGAGACGATCTTAGGCTACGGTATGGCCAAACGTGCCCGATTCCGTCTGCCGCAGATGAAACAGTCTTTGATGAGACTCTGGGACAAAGTGCTGTTCCGCATTGAAAATCGGCGCTTTGCAGGCCATCTGCGAATATGAGAACCTGCGTGAGCCGCCGGGCTGTGCCCTTCAGCTAAGGGTGAGGTCACTTGAACTGTTGAACTAAGCGCTAATGTTTACAGGAAGCGGTCTTTTGTGGGCCGCATGTATCGGCGGCGCAAGATCATAGCACAATGCCTGCGAGGCCCGTAGGAGGGCTGGGCTGTGTTCCAGAGGTCCCGCCGTAGCACGCAGTCGCGTTGAAGGTGGTCGTGTTGATCGTGCCATTCAACGTGGTGGTGTTGAAGCAATTCATGGCCGGAATCGCGTTCGCGTGACCGTTAACACCAGCGATGTTGCCGCCAGTCACATCAGGTCCAATGGCAGGCCAGGGAAGGGTCCCCCACCAACTGGGCTTGGAGTTCAGAAAGAATGAAGCGGGTAACGTGTGATTCGGATGTCCTGCGTCCCATGTGAAAGTCCCCGACTGACAGCCGTAGACGCCGTGGATGAAGGTGGTGGGGAATACCGTGTTGGGGTTGACTGTGGTGTTGCTTGATCCATTGTACCCGTAGCGGATGCACACGCTGCTGCTGAACCCCGTGGCCGGTGAAATCTTGGAATCGACGTAGCCTTGCGTCGTGGCGTGAGGACTGCCGACAATATCGCCGACGAGATTGTAGTAATCATTGAAATCCTCGATGTCGATGCCGAAGCCATTTCCGCCGTCTTCCCAGATGAAGCTTCCTGGTTGCAGCGCCCCGCGCGCATCGGCAGGAGAAACAAATTGGTTCGTGCCTATGACGTAATTCCTGAAAAGTGTATGGTGGCTACTTGATCCCCAGTAGTCGTCCCACAGCATGAGATTGGTGACGTTGCCCTCGTAGAGATTCATCATCGGGTGGGCGCCATGGCTGTCGAGTCCTGGCTCCTGCCAGGTATTCGGGCTGGCGTTGTAGTTGCCTACCAAGTAGTTGTACGCGATAACGTTTCCCGAAGGTCCGCGCTCGACCATGATACCGGCGTGTAATCTCCATAGGATATTGTTGATGATGAGATTGGCGCTGCTTTTGTAGGCGAGGTTGAGTTGCTGATCGTTAGAGCCGGGGCCGTGCTGGAAGGCGTCGTGGAAGAAACTGTCGCGCACTTCGCAATGGAGCGAGTATTGCAAGAACATGTGCGCGTTGTCCGAGAAATCGCTCTCCACGCCCTTCACCCAACTGGCGTAAGCTCCGATCATCTGAATCGTTGCGTTGTTGGAGTTGCCGTGGGTGTGGTTCTGCGAGACTTTTAAGTTCTCAAGCCCGGAGTTGGTTCCAACGCTTGCCGTGAAACGGAAAACATACGAGGGATTGGCGTATCCGATGTACAGCGGCGAATCCAGCGTGAGTACCGTTCCAGCGACGTTCGTCACGCGCACAATTTGCCCGGAAAGGAAATCGTTCGTTTGTCCGCTGGTACAAAAATTGCAATCGCCGCCGTGTCCGAATTCAGTCATGTAGCTGAGATTGGGCTGCGTCAGCATCAAGATGCTGCCGACGCTGATGCCTGTGGTGCTGGCTACGGTGATGGTCGTTGCGCCCTGAACGCCTCCGGTAAAGGTTGTTGAGTTGCCACCCGAAAAAGGAGGGTTAACTCCGGTCAGGCCGTTCGTGCCAAATAGAATGAGCGCAGGGCTCGTGCCAAGATCGTTCAACTGCGTCTGACTCGCTCCACTGCCGCGCAGGACGCAGTTATTGGGGATGGACAGAAAAGTGTTGATGCGGAACGTGCCCGCGCCGAGTAAAACGAAGTGATTCGTACCGCAGGCATTCAGTGCTGTCTGGATGCCGGAGGTTGCATCGGAAGCGCCGTTGCCGAAGGTGGAGGCCAGAATGGTTGAGCCCGATTGCGTCCAGGTGCCGCTTGGAATCCCTCCCGGCACGCCAGCGGCACTCCAGTCAATCGCCCGGGTGGGATCGAGGATTCCAGACCAAGCTTGTGCGTGCGCGACACCTGGAACAAAGGCGAGCACTATGAGGAGAAATAAAAGCAACTGCGCGCGTTTCATTTGGTCTCCTAAACGCCCCGATGGGTTAGCCACCCGTGTTACATTTGCATGAAAAGGAAGCAATCATACGTCTCTTCGCCCTAATCAGATTAGGTCTATAGTCAATGTCAAATCTACTGGCAATGCGTACAGTTTCCGACCAGGGTTGTGACCAATACCTTAGCCAGCAGACAGCAGCTTCTGCGGCCAAGGGTTTGCAGCCCCTTGCCGCCAATACTCAGTTTCTATTTCTAGCGTGTAGGGATAAGACTCGCTGTTACAAGCACTTACCTCGATCTGAGAGCCAAGCTATAGCGGCGTTCTCAAATCGAAGAAGCAAAAATCAACGGCGCTGGGGAGCCACCCTGGGGCATCGATCCGGAGCAATACTTCCTCGTCAAGCATGGGGGGTTGGGATCAGGCACATGGCAAGAGGTAGATCGCGGTTGTTATCGGTAATCGAACTTTTCACTACAATGGGAGAACGGGGTGGGATAGGGCGCTTGGCAAGAGTGCTCTACAAAGCCTCGCGAGCTGGGGGCCACCTGTGCTTTTTGATGTGTGGTCTATTTTTCCTTGTGGGCTTGTCGACGTGTTTTGCCGGAGATGTGGTTCATATTCACGGCAAGCGGCAGTACCCCACTGAGGACGAAACGGTTCGGAGACTAGCTGATTTTTACGGCCTCACGCTCTATACAGTTGATGTTGGCTCCCAGGATGCGGTTAATCGCGCGATGTCGCGGATGAGGAGCCCTGGTACCCTCGCTGTCCTGACCTCGCAAGATGCGCTATCAGGGCTCGACAGGAAACAGGTTCAGGCGGCTTTACGGAGACCGAAGGGGCCGGGCATCCCGATATTGGTGTTTGGAGTCACAGCCCGAGAAGATGCGAACGAATTGAAACTCTGGTCGGGTGGTGCTCTCAAGGAGTGCGCGCCGCTGGCAAACGATTTTCGGCCAAAGGTGCTGGAAGTAAGGAGGGCAGGGGCACTGACCCGCACGCTCGCCGGCTTGGACCTTCCTGCAGTAGCTTCCCCCACTTGTAGCATGCAATTTGAGCCAGCGGCCGCGATGCAGACCGTGCTCACCGCGCGTGGGGACGGCGGGGCGAATGCTGCGGTTCTAGTTCGCGCTCAGTCCAAGACTGCTGAGACATTCTTCGTCCCGCAGATGGAGCCGTTTGACCTCTCGCGGCTTGACAATCCCTGGCAACTGCCGACGGTTTTTTCCTCTATGGCGCCGTTCATCTTGTTTCTGTCCTATGCGGCTGGAGATTACGGATGGCACTTGGACGGGCACTACGCCAACTTGACAATAGATGATCCATGGCTGACTCAGCCGTACGGTCATCTTGATTACCCCGCCCTGCTGGTCCAAATGGAGAATCACAATTTCCATACGACCATCGCTTTCATCCCATGGAATTTCGATCGTAGCGAGCCTGCCATCGTCACTCTATTTCGTGCACACCCAGAGCGGTTCTCCATCTGCGTCCACGGCAACAACCACGACCACAAGGAATTCGGCGACTACGCTACTAATTCGCTTGGTGAGCAGATGGCGGACATTAGACTGGGGGTCGCAAGAATGGAACGATTCCGCGCCATGACGGGCATTCCGTATGATCGATTCATGGTTTTCCCTCATGGAGTTGCACCAGAAGGGACATTCGCGGTGCTCAAGAGATATGACTTCCTGGGAACGACAAATCTTGTGAGCGTCCCTCTTGACGCCACCTTTCCAACCGATCCAGCATTTTTGCTGCGGCCGTATACGGTTGCCTTTGCGAATTTTCTCAGCATGTCTCGCTATCCCGTCGGCGGGCAGCTTCCTCAATTGGAGATCGCGATCCAGTCCTTTCTGGGCAATCCATTGCTGCTTTATGGTCACGAGGATCTTTTTGTGGAGGGCATTGGCGCGTTTAACGCATTCGCAGACTATGTTAACCAGGTTCAACCTAATACGCAGTGGACGAACCTAGGCGAGATTGCACGTCACTCGCATCTGGTTCGGCGGCGCGAGGATGGTGCGTTCGAGGCTCGGATGTTCTCCAATGAAATGGACCTGAAGAATCCAACGGATCGCGATGCAGTGTTCTACGTTAAATGGGAAGAAGATTTCTCATCGGCTATTCGTTCGTTGACGATCGACGGCATTCCTGCTGCTTTTGAGCGGTCCAAAAATATGGAAGCTCTTCGTCTAGTAATTCCAGCGCGTCAAGTCCGGAAGTTCCGTATCTCGTATCAAAATGATCTGGACCTGTCCCGCGAGGACATTCGCAAGAGCGGGGTCCGCACTTATGCCCTGCGACGGATCTCCGACTTCCGCGATTTGTACCTTTCTAGATTTAGCTGGGGCCGCGACATCAAAAAGTACTACTACCGTCATGGCTGGAATTCAATCGAATTGCACCTGGAGCAGAAATGGTGGGTCTACGTGACGTGTATGGCGTTAGCGTTTGTCGTACTCCGGTTTCGCCGGCTGAGAACCAGAAAACAAGCTGCGAAGAGAGCTACGAATTGAGCACCTGTAACCACATAGATCGCCTGCAGGAGCTCGACGTTCACGCTATTTAACTTCCGGAGATATGTTCCCCGTAGTTAGAACTGGACCGAATCTCGTGCAAAGCTGTGCTCCGAGAAGGCAGTCTTCCGGTATGATGTTTCATGAAACCAAACTACGGGGGGTTTTCGAGATTCACCTCGAATCCAAACCTGTCGAGCGCGCGTTCTTTGCGCGCATCTGGTTCCAGAGTGGGCCGCAGTCGGTCGTTCCGGACGTTACTGGAGTGGGATCGCCCGGCGGGAAGCTTTGCACCAAGACAGCATACAACGTCCATGACAGGCCTTTTTTTGTCGCAATCGTAGGATCAGACCTGTTTCGAAGAGGGGTTGCACGAGAATGAGAATACTGTTGACAGGCCATAAGGGCTACATCGGCACCGTCATGGCACCGCTGATGGCCAACGCGGGCCACGAAGTGGTGGGATTGGACAGCGATCTTTTCGAGCAGTGCACCTTCGGCGATGCCCCGCAAGAATTTCCTTTCATCCGGAAGGACGTGCGTGACGTCGAGCTGAAGGACCTCAAGGGTTTTGAGGCTGTCATTCATCTCGCGGGACTTTCGAACGATCCACTGGGCAACTTGAATCCGAACCTGACGTACGACATCAATCATCACGCTTCGGTGCGTCTTGCGCGACTCTCCAAGGAAGCGGGCGTGAAGCGCTTCCTGTTTTCCTCTTCGTGCAGCACGTATGGCGCGGCCGCGGACAAGATTCTGGACGAGACTGCGGAATTCAATCCAGTCACACCCTATGGCCGCTCCAAGGTGCTGGTCGAGCAAGATGTGGCCCTTCTGGCGGGGCCGGAGTTCAGCCCCGTGTTCCTGCGCAATGCAACAGCTTACGGCGTTTCTCCACGTCACCGGTTTGACCTGGTGCTCAACAATCTCACGGCGTGGGCGCTGACGACGGGGCGCGTATTCATCAAGAGCGACGGCACGCCGTGGCGCCCGATCGTGCACATTGAAGATATCTCGCGCGCGTTTCTTGCGGCTCTCGAAGCTCCGCGCGACGTGATTCACAACCAGGCGTTCAACGTGGGGCGCAGCGAAGAGAATTATCAGATCCGGGATTTAGCCGACATCGTGAAGGAAACCGTTCCCGGCTGCACGGTCGAATTTGCGGAAGATGCGGGCCCGGACAAGCGCTGCTACCGCGCGGATTTCGGCCGGATCAAGAAAGCGCTGCCGGCTTTCCAGCCAGAGTGGGATGCGCGGCGTGGCGCGCGCGAGCTTTATGAGGCGTACAAGAAAGTTGGTCTGCGCGCGGAAGAGTTCGAAGGCGCGAGATACAAGCGCATCGACCACATCCAAGGATTGCTGGCGTCGGGGCGCCTGAACACGGACCTTCGCTGGCACTCACGGGACGCCGAGCACGTGCTGCAAGTGAAGAGCGTCTGACAAGATTGCTACCGAGCGACTGGTGAGACTTGATTTTTACGGAAACCAAGCTGCGGGGCGCCTTTCTGATCGAACTGGAAAAACACGCCGACGGGCGAGGTTTTTTTGCGCGGACGTTTTGTCAGGAAGCGTTTGAGGCGCACGGGCTGAATTGGCGAGTGGTGCAATGCAACGTATCGTTCAGCCGGCGCAAAGGAACACTGCGGGGAATGCATTTTCAGATTGCCCCGTTTGCCGAAGCAAAGCTGGTGCGGTGTACATCAGGATCGATCCATGACGTCATCATTGACTTGCGACCTGCCTCGCCGACGTTCAGGCAGCACTTTGCAGTCGAGCTATCGGCAGAAAACCGGAAAATGCTCTACATCCCTGAAGAATTCGCGCATGGATTCCAGACATTGAAGGACGACACGGAGGTTTTCTACCAGATGTCTCAGTCCTATTCCGCGGAACATGCGCGAGGCGTCCGCTGGAACGATTCGGCCTTTGGCATCGACTGGCCTGCTGGTGTGCGTACAATTATCGAGCGAGATCAAAATTACCCGGACTTCCTTTCGTGAGAGCGGCCTGAACGTCTTGAATATAAACGAACTCGAGAACGGCCTCGATCCTCGGGATGAGGGACAAGCGATGTGCCGCTTGATCTCCCACCTTTATCCCATTTGCCGCAGTATTACGGGGGACGGTCTTCGCCAGACTCTTCGCATCCTGCAGACACATATTCCGCTTGAAATGCGCGAAGTTCCTACCGGTACGCAAGTGTTCGACTGGACGGTGCCGAAGGAATGGAATATCCGCGACGCCTACGTGAAAAACTCAAAAGGTGAACGAGTTATTGACTTTGGAAAATCAAATCTGCACGTCGTCAATTACAGCATCCCCGTTCAGCGCCGCATCTCTCTTTCTGAATTGAAAGAACATCTCTTCGCGATTCCGGAGCGCCCGGATTGGATTCCCTATCGGACTTCCTACTACAAGGAAAGTTGGGGATTCTGCCTTTCTCAACGTCAGCTCGAAGCGTTAACCGAGGACGAATACGAGATCAACATCGACTCGACGCTCAAGGATGGTCACCTCACTTACGGTGAGTACTTCCTCCCTGGGGAAACGCCGAACGAGGTATTGATCTCCTGCCACACGTGCCATCCGTCTTTGTGCAACGACAATCTATCCGGCATCGCGCTGGCTGTTTGGCTGGCAAAGCATCTGAGAGACTTGCCGCGGCACTATTCCTATCGCTTTTTGTTCATTCCCGGCACGATCGGCGCCATTACCTGGCTCGCCCTGAGTGAAGACAAGCTTCCGCGCATCAAACACGGGTTAGTCCTCAGCGGAGTCGGGGATGCCGGCAAACTCCACTACAAGAAGAGCCGCCAGGGCAGCGAAGAAATTGACCGGACGGCTGCTCATGTTCTCCAGCATTCCGGGAATCCGTACGAACTCCTGGAATTCTCACCATATGGCTACGATGAGCGCCAATACTGCTCGCCTGGAATCAATCTTGCGGT
>Ga0137397_10000738_pt1 | contig 22645 bp, 26 predicted proteins | sample czorhiz116metaG_FD_106658 | JGI IMG/M metagenome (GOLD analysis project Ga0137397, IMG submission 106658) | Vadose zone soil microbial communities from Angelo Coast Range Reserve, California, USA - czorhiz1.16 metaG | ecosystem: Environmental > Terrestrial > Soil > Vadose zone | place: USA... | reverse complement strand
CTCATCTCGAAACTCCATCATAGTTGCTCGCGATGAACGCCTCGGGGTAGCTGAAATTGACGTCCTCAGTCAAGGCGTCCCAGTCTTGCATGAGTCGCCCGCGAACGACTCCGGCGATGTCGATGCGCGAACCATCCCTTGCTTGTCCGCAAGCCGTAGCGGCCGTTAGGGAGCTCTTCGATTCGGGCATCACTCTACCTCCTCGTCCATCAGGATCGCCCAGACGTTGTCGCTGACTCCCTTGGAGTCTCTTGACGTCTTTATATCTTCCTTGTGAATGTCATTGATGCATCGGGGAACACCCGAGAGACGCCAGCGTGTCTCTCTGCCACAAGTGAGGCAGGCGACGTCCGCCTGGCCTTTGTACCACGAGGGTTTGAACGGCGGGAGTGGAGAGCACTCTTTCAGAAGCTCCGAAGCTTCTGCTTCGAGGATCTGAATCGTTTCATAAGCGGCAGAGATCTCGCGCCCGATGGCGCGCAGGCGCTCCTCAGGAGTCAGAAGGGTACGCCGCACGACCGGGCGCGCGTCCTCTCGCACAGAGACCGCGCGTAGGCTTGGATTGTGTGCGCGCGCATGGGCTGCGCGAAGCGCGTGGTCTTTCTTAAATTCTGGCGGCTTTGTCGCGTTGTAGTGCTTTGAATGCTGCTCGGCGGTTAGGAACGACTCACCGCAGGCGCAGATGATAGAACCTACGCCGGGCATCAGCGTGGCCTCCCGACTTCGGAGCAATCCGTGAAGTGTAGGTCCACCGAGGCGTTGGGGCAACTACAACCCCACGCGTTGACTTCTGGCCCAGGGATATACACCTTGAGGGGCGTAACACGATACCAGAAGCCTGGGTTGTCCTGCTGTACGTTGAATCGTACAGTACGCTTTGTGAGGTTTTGATGTGCAACGTAGAATGCCTGGTCGCGCTCTGCCTGTGCGATAGCACAGCGAACATGGTCTAGAACATTGAACCACGAGGGGCTCACCTGCTGAGCCTTGCGACCTTTTGCTTCCATCTCGTCACCTCTTTCTAGCCTCAACCAGGCCATTTATGGTCAGACTATAACATGGGGCGCCCGGCGCCTGCAACCACAAAATGTGGGGTAGAACCCACTCTTGTGTACAAGGCATCAGCTTGTACACAAGCATCGACCTGGCACAAGGCATCGCCTCGCGAAGCAAAGCGACACTTTACAAGTTGTCGCCGCTTCGCGGCGTCGAAAGGCGATGCCAGTCTGGCACAAGTGGGGCAAAAACCTGGGGAATGGGGAATCCCCAAGCATCTTAAGGAAAGTTTTAAGGCCAAAATATGACCTTAAAGGTAAACTCGCACCAAAGGTAGACTTTCCCCAAAGATGCTTTTCCCCAAAGTTCCCCATATTTAACATGACGACAGCGCCGATGTCGGCGCGCGCACACGCCATCACGGTAAGTGTCTAACTTATGCGCCCGGGATCGGTGGGCAAAAAAAGGGCCGGCCCATACAGGCACCGGCCCCCCGTTGGTGAGAGCGCTACTTCATCGCGAGGCGGCCGTTGGTCTCCGTGGCCAACTTGGCCTCCAGCAGCATTTTCTTGGCGACCACGAAGGCATCCTTTGGCTCGGCGCCGAAATTGTCGGCATCCTGGAATCCCGTGTTGATGGCCGCGATCCGCTTCGCGAGTGGCAGTTCCAGGAGCTTGGCATTGGTCTTGATGTTGATGCGCTGCCCGTCGAACAGGTTGTACCGGATGTTATCCCGCGTGAGCCACGGGGAGTCCTGGCTCGCGGCGGGCCTCAGCGAGGCCTTTTTCCGGAGGTCGGCACCGTAGTACCAGTCGCGGTAAAAGCGATTTTTGCCCTCCTGGTCCAGCGTGTTGTAGAACGCGACGAGCACCGAGGGCTCGGCGGGGCCGGTAAACGTACCCTTTGCCGACCCTTGCGGCTGCCCCTCGCCCATGCTCCACTTGGCGATGGTCTCGAAAGTACCGATGTTCCCGTTCCGGGCGTCGGGTTTCGGGACCGTGACGGGGCGAACTGTGGTGGTTGTGGTTGTGGGCGTTGCCATGATTTTCTCCGTTGGGGGTAAGTTGTGCGTTGCTTGGAGCCTGTTCTGTTCACCCCCTTCCCGGCCCTGCGCTGTGTTTTCCATATGCCTACATTACCACAAACAAAGCCTATGCAACAAAATAATTTTGCGGCGCTCCGCGCGCCACGGGTACCGAGGGCGTCGAAGTTAGGTGCGCTTAATCCCACGGCTTAAGCGCACCTAACACGTCGTGTTATACATGTTATACATGTTATATAAGATATAGCACGCCTCCAAACATTTGAATATTCAAATATTCAAATATAACAAGGGGGGCGGGTCCCCAAAGTCGAGTTGGCACGATACTTGCGCAAGCTACGCTTGTATTTTTTCAGACTTTTTCCCCTTGAAAGTCGAGGCATCGAGCGCGCAACGCGGCGTCAAGTACGGCGAAGTATCGCGTACTTAGCATTTTTTGCGGCTTTTTGCCCGCACAAAAGGCTTGCGCCTCGGAATTTTTTATGGTATAGTAGTATCGCAATGGGCGTAAATCGTCGTATCATTCTACTCGCATCGAAGGGAGAGAGCGATGAAGTGATCGCCCGAGAGACTGGAGTACCGTTGGGGGCCGTACGCCTCATCCTGCGTTCACCTCTGGCGCAGGGTGAGGTGTTACGCGCAGAGCGCGCAACGTGATCAGAATCTGTGGTCGATGCGGACGGCCCTTCGGGCTCCTTGATCTCACTCTTGAAGTCGTCGGAAGTTTCGTGAGGCATTACGTCTACTGTCCTTCGAGGCCGAAGGCGTGAGTATGCTACATCGAGACGGAACATTCGAGGGCATCTTCACGCCCGCCGCGCGAGCGCGTATCGTCGAAGAGCTCTTTTCCGGTGGAGTGGAAATTCCCTCCGGACTGCTTTCAAAGGCGTTTCAAGTACTCGACGCGGGGATGGCAGCGACGGAGACAAAGTTCTTCTCTTACAAAGGATATGTCAAGAGTAGAGAAGTCGTCGTCGACCATCAGACGCGGCTTGCGGCAAGCAAAGAAGTTTTCAGCATTGCGACACTTCTGACGAGAGAGAAAGATCCACCGAAGGTGGATGGCACCGTCGCGATGGAGTTCGACAATAACACTGGCGTCTTACGGATTGTTGTCGGAGCTGGAGGGGCGGCACAGGCTTTGCCTGTGTCTACAATTCGTCAAGTGCACGCCCCACCTGTTTTGACATCTGCGGCTGCTGCCTTCCTGGATGAATACCCTGGGATGCCCAAGCTCAAAGGCCCCGGGCCGCCTAGACTACTCTCTGAGCTTGACCGCATCTTGAAAGAGGATCTGGAAGAGAAACGAATCCTGAGTGACGAGATAGTCGATTGAACTTCTTGCGCCGATGTCTTGAGGGCTATGGGCCTCTCGGTGGTTTCCGTGTCGATCATATCACCTGGCGGCGTACCGCCGACGGCTGGAAGCGAAACTGATGCCCGGCGTTCTCCACGCATACCGCACGTATCAACGCGAGGTACGTGATGCCCGACAAGAAGGCTGCAAGAGATTCGTCACGGTCTGGCATCGTCGTTCAGGTAAGGACCGTACGTGGTTGGCCTTCACCGCAGAAGAGATGTTGAAACGTAAGGGTTTGTATTTCCACATCTTGCCAAGCCTCAACCAGGCTAGGCGTGACGTCTGGGACAACATCGGAACGGACGGCATTCGTTTTCGAGACATCATCGGGCCTCCCAATTTCGTCAGCGAGTACAACGAAACTGAGATGCAGATCACGTACATCAACGGATCTGTATGGCAGTTGATGGGTGCCGATGATGAACGCGCGATAGCGCGCCTCAGAGGCCCAAACCCCGTAGGGATTGTCTTCAGCGAATTCGGCGACATGCTCATTGGCGCCTGGGACACTCTCTCACCAGTTCTCGCAGAGAACGGTGGTTGGGCAGCGTTCAATTACACGCCTCCAAAGATCCTCCCCTCCTGTTGTGTTAAGGGTGACCCTAAAGAAAACAGATGCAAAGGGAACCACGCCCTTTATCAATATCAGTACGCGAAGGCGACACCTTCGTGGTTCTCGCGCCTCCTGACTGTCGAGCAAACTCGGCGCGACGCCGAGGGAGAGGATGGCACCCGTGTCATCCCAGAATCTGAAGTCGCCGAAGACCTCGTCGAAAAAGGAAAACGACACGTCCGCCGCGAATACTACTGTGATTTCGAGACACCAGTTGAAGGTTCCTATTATGGGGACCTTATCCTCCAAGCTGATCGGGACGGACGGATTGGCTTCGTACCAGTGGCTCCAAACTCTCCTGTCAACCTTGCCTGGGACTTGGGAGCAAAGAAGCTCACAATGGCCGTTGGAGCTTTCCAGCTTGTTGGGCAGGAGATACGCTGGATCAATTGCTGGAGCGATGTGGGACGCGGTATTCCTGCCTACGTACATGCAATACGAGAAGGGAATCATTACTCTTTCGGTCGAGTGTATGTTCCACACGACGCGCGCACTCACGAAATCGGAACAGGCAAAACTCGTGTTGAGACTCTTCGGGGCCTGGGCTTCCGAGACATTGTCGTTGTTCAAAAGCTGGGTCCAGCCGACGGCATAAGCGTGGCACAGAGGCTCTTCCCAAGGATGTGGTTCAACCAGCACACTTGCCAGCCAATGTTAAATGCATTAAAATTGTATCACGAAGAGAACGGAGCGCCCAAAGCGGACGAGACATCACACTTCGCCGATATGTTCCGTTATGCTTGTGTCGGTATTCGTGAACCGCGCTCGGCGCAGTTCGCAACAAACAACACCCAGCGCGAAGCGCGCACTGACCATGATCCATTTGGCAGAGGCCAAATACCTGGTCAACGTTATGCTTCTTCAAGGACGGCATACAATGGCTAGGGAGGCTGGTGATCTCTGTTTTGACCCATCTCCCACTGAAGGTCGGGCTGATTGTCATTGTAATCTGCCTCCTGGTCATGGTGGTAATCTACACTGGTGTATTGGGAAACCTTTTACGATCGTCGAACATTCTCCACACTTCTGGCCAGTTGTCGGACAAGAAGTCCCCATCAACACCTTCATATCAAAAGAGACCCAGTGCCCCACCTGCCGCACCGTTTTTAAGGTAAGCGACGAGCATGTGGGGAAGAGCATCGTGGTAATCGGCGAAGCAGAGCGTCTAGCTCTGCCAATCTTCCAGCCAAAGGAGATTGTGAAAAATGGCCCGTAGTGGCAGGCGGTTCAAGATCGGTGCTGCTGGCCCGCTATCGCGGGACGAAACCTTAGGTCAGGGTGGTGATCCCAATGCGCGTGGTGAGTTTACGCGAGGCGAGGTACGTCCATATCAGCCTCCCACGCCCGAGGCAGTTCCAGAGACACCTCCGGCTGCGCCTCCTGCCGAGGCACCCGCAGGCGAGATCGTCGTAGTAGTGCCGGACAATTCACGGCCTTCGGGTGATCCTGGCTCTGATACTGGTGCCCCTCCCGGAGGCCCACCCGATGGGCCTCCAAGTGACTCTGGACCGCCAAGTGACGCAACGTCCGCCCGGGGCCGAAAGGTCACTGGTAGCGAAGGCGAGCATCCAATCACCGCTCAAAAGGGCGAATGGATCATCCAAGAATCCGCCGTCAAGAAGTACGGTGATGCCTTCATGAAAGCGGTCAACGCTGGCAAGATCAAGATCATGAAACGCAGCGAAGCCGCACAACACTTTGGCAAAGGTGGCAAGGTTGACGTACCCATCTCCCGCAGTGGGAGAGCGTACGCTCGAATGAAATAGATGCCCATTGCCGGCGTGCGATATCGTTACGCTCCAGGCGGCACTGTCAGACTTGCGTTCAAGGATGGCAAGGTTGTCGAGGCCAAGAACATGAAGACTAGCAAGACACACACGCCTGCCGAGTTTGCCGCAGACGCGGCAAAGAAAAAGAAGCGTCGTTATGCTTCGTAGGAAGTTCCTCGAATTTCTTGCGTTATTGCCATTAGCACCGCTAATGCCATCAGTCGTCCCTATTAAGCGTGTCATGGGCTTCTACATGCACGGGGGGACACTAATTGAGAATGGCAACGGCTTGACCCTCGCGAAGCTCCTCGAAGCGAAACGAATCCTTGACTCTCAAAACGTTCCTCCCGAGAATCGTTGGTTGAGCGAGGTCGTCTAGTGTTTGGCGGAGGCGGCGGTGGTGCGCCACCACAACAGCAACCAAAGGTCGATGAGACTGCATTGGCAAAGCAGAAGTCTGACGCAGAGGCCGAGGCCCGCAAGTTGAAGCGTAAACGCTACGGGAGGCAAGCAACACGCTTGACTGATCCAATTGTGGATCTTTCTAATTCGAGGCCCAATCCTTCGCTACTCGGCGGTGGTGAGCCACCGACATCTGGATAGACATGGCCGCCAGCGCCGAAGAAATCAAAGCGAATTGGATGCGCCTCAAAGCCAACAAGGCCAATTGGGACAGCACTGTTTCGCAGATGTTGGACTACCTCTGTCCAAGGAAAACAAATAGAATCCAAGGCCGAAGGCCAGATGGAACCAAGCAAACAGATAAACAGTTCGACAGTGCCGGGGAAAACGCCGGACAAAAGCTCGCTGCCACAATGGCTGGCACCATGTCATCGGCAGCTGCGAAGTGGTTCGGGCTTGTCCCTCGCGATACTCAACTGCGAAAGTTGCAAGAAGTCATCGAGTGGCTTGAGGAATGTGCCGATCGACTGTATGCTGCGTTTAACAACCAACCTTCTAACTTCCAAGCTGAAATGGCCGAGGTTTATCTCGATCTTGTCTACATTGGAACAGCAGCCATTCTCATGGAAGAGGCTCAGATCAGAAGTCGTGCTTTCTTCGGTGGATTCCGGTTCCGTGCACTCGATTTTGGAGAGTTTTGGATCTCTGAAGATCAGTTCGGACGTGTAAACACTCTTTATCGCGAGTTTGAGCTTACGTATGATGCACTGTTTCGTCAGTTTGGGCCTCAGGCCATTGGCACCGATGCCTTGAATCATTACACTGACAACAAATATGATTTGTGCAAAATTCTCCACGCGACATATCCACGTGATCGCTACGACCGGCGTTTGCAGAACCAGGCAAACATGCCTTTCGCATCCTGTTACTTACTTCAACGTAGCAATCACATAGTTGCAGAAGGAGGCTTCCCTGAGTTCCCGTACTCGGTTGCCAGGTGGACGAAAGCGCCCGGTGAAACGTACGGCCGCGGTCCCGGACATCAGGCCTATCCTGACGTACGTAGCCAGAATCGCCTCGTTGAACTTGAGCTTGAAGCTGGCTCAAAAGCCGTGGATCCTCCGCTCCTTCAGATGTATGAAGGGATCATGGGAGACACAACACTCAACCCCGCCGGTATTAACTATGTTGATCCTTCACTCGCGGGAGGTAATGTCCGCAACGTTATTGCACCTCTCGAGTCTGCTTCCAACTTCACGTGGGCCAAGGATCGCCTTGAGAGGCTCGAACAAAAAATAAGGCAGGCATTTTTCAACGATCATCTTGACATGCCTATGTCCGATCGTATGTCCGCGACAGAGTTTGCCGGGCGTCAAGAGATTATGCAGCGTATGATTGGTCCCACGATGGGACGAGTTCAGATCGAACTTCTGGCAACTGTCATAGACAGGGGCTTCAACATCATGCAGCGCGCGGGTGCGTTGCCGCCTCCGCCTCCTGTCCTTCTTCAATATGTTGGAGCTGATATTGATGTTACTTTTGAAGGGCCTCTAGCCCGAGCGCAGCGCTCGGCTGACCTCGTAGCAATTCAACGCAAGAATGATTGGCTTCTGACTCAGAGTCAACTTGGGAATTCCAACGCCGTCGACAACTTTGATGCGGACGAGGAGGCCCACGAGATCGCAATGCTGACGGGCCTCCCAGCAAATATTGTTCGATCAGACAAAGTGCGTGATGAGATCAGAGCAAAGCGTGCCTCTGAGACTGCCAAGAACGCCGCATTGACCCAAATGGGTCAAGTCGCCGAGGGTATGGGCAAGGCAGGACCGGCATTGAAGTCAATGCCTAAAACCGCAGGTCGGATGGACAATGCCTTTGCCGGGGCCGCATGAATCGGGATATTCCCATCAGCAAAATTTTAACATATCTCAAAAAATATGCCCAACGAACAGGTTAATTCGACACAAGATCCCTTTGATATGCGGGGCTCAGCTGCTGAGCCCTCCGTCAATGAAGAGGCCCAACGACAACGTGCTTTGTGGTGTGAGAAATACTATCTTGTCTTCGCGAACCCTACGGGTCAAGAGGTTCTTGACCATATGAAGAAGCGCGCGTTTTTTGAACATTCCACGTTGCTCGGCAATCCTCCACAACATGTCAGGGACATGCGCGAAGGGATGCGGATGTTCGTCCTCGAAACTCAGGGATTCGTTACGCGTCATGCGAAAGGAACAGAAAAGCAACCGATGCAGAGCGTAGCTCTCAGCAACACTACGGAGGCAGAACGTGAGACCTAGGTTCCCTATCCTACTTTTCGGAGGAGGTGCCGGTGGAGGAACGGCCGATGGAGGCGTGGGAGGTGGCGCTGGAGGAGGTACTGGCGGGTCTGGTACGAGTGGCGCTCCAGCACCAGCCGCGGGGGCGCCAGCGCCAGGGGGGACAGTTTCTGACTGGCGCGCAGGTCTTACAGGAGAGTTTGAGCCGTTACGAACAGAGAAAAGCCTCGAGGTCTTCAAAGGAAAAGACTGGAACGAAGTCGGACCCGTTCTCGCTAAGACTGTAGCCTCGCAGTCGAAGCTCGTCGGCTCCTCTGTGCGTATTCCAGGCGCCGACGCGAAACCTGAAGAGGTTGCGGCGTTTCGTGAGAAGATCGGTGTCCCTAAGGACATCAGTGGGTATAAAGATGTGAAACTTCCTGATGTTCCAGGAAAGACATGGGATGTCGCCAGAATCGATGGCATGGCAAAGCCCGCGTTTCACAAGATGGGTTTGACACCACAACAAGCTCAAGAGGCCTTGGGTCTCTTTGCGGATTACATTCAACAGTCAGAAAAGGCAACCCTCGACAGCTTCATGGAGGGGCAAGACTCCCTCATGGACAAGTGGGGCCTCGCCTTTGACTCCAACACAAATTTGGCTTACAGAACACTCGAGAAATTCTTTCCCCAGCCATTCATCAAGCTGATTCAAGCCGCGGGGCTCGATGCGCATCCGGACTTTCTCCAGGGATTCCATGCCATCGGGAAGAACTTCGCTGAGGATGGTATCATCGACGGCTCGGGTATCGGAGCACCAACAATGGAAGACCTCGACAAGCAGATCAGCGAGACACGCGGAAAGATCGCGGCGGCCCCTCAAGGAAGCGCGGCACGAGACGTACTGGAGAAGCAACTCCAGGATCTCTACAAAGCTCGGCATCCCGAACCTGTCGTAGGACGGAGGTCGTAACATGGCCACGACAAAGTGGTACAAAGTCGGCTCTTGCGGTGAATGCAAGAAGCCGATCTGGAGCGACGAGGCGCCAGTGGCGGGAGGCCCGCCAACAGGTAAGACGTTCGCATCGTGTCGATGCGAGGACATCAAGAAAGATCCTCTGAACAAACCGCTACCGCCACCTCCGAAAGACCCTGTGGTCCTCGCGTGTGAGATGGCAGGCGGACATGTCATCACACCACGCAACTGGCCGGTCCAACTTGGTCCCGACCCGGCTAAGTGGAATCTCCAACACGAGATTTGCCCCTGCATCCGATGCAAGGTCAACATCATCGTCGAAGGCGGCGTCCACAAAAGCATCACGATGGACGGTCGCGAACTTGGCAAGGACATCAGAGGCGTGACGGTTCTGGTCGATGACGCGGAGGAAGCCGCATGAAGCCTTCAATTGGTCGGATCGTGATCTACAATCATCCGGGCTCTGCCGACGGCAAATTTCTACCCAAGCAGTCTCCGGGGATCATCCAGCGCGTCAACGAGGACGGAACCATTGAAATGGTCGTCTTATCGGTCTATGGTGGCTTCTTTTTCAACCACAACGTGAGCGAGAGCTCAATCGAGGCGCCTCAACCCAGTACGTGGAGCTGGCCGGCGAGAGTCTGATGGCCCAAGTCGCAATCAAGCTCCGAAACGGACACAAGATCGTGGCGCCTGCCGAGGTATGGGTGTGGGCGATGTTCGAGTCTATGACTAGCGAGCAAGCGCAAAAGGTCGTCGACAAGATCATTCAATTGAAGTCGAACACCTTCGCGACGCAACGAATCGTCGATGAGATCGCGCCCGGCGGTAAGGCCGCGATCATCATAGGGATGAACTGATGCCAAAGCCCAAAGTAATCACAGGGCGAATCATGCTGGACCTCGATAACGGAACACGCATCGACGCTCCAACCGAGGCGTGGGTCCTTGGCATTCTCAATTTGCTTCAAGGATCGCCTCAGTTGGAACAGGTCGTCAAGTACGTTGCCGAGAACGAAACAAAGATCGAAGACCCTGCACCTCTAGTGACCGCCGACGGCCATGCGGTGCATGTGATGAAAGGAATCAAAGTCTAGTAGAAAAGCGCCGGACAATCTCGCGAGAGATCCGACGACGCCGTGGAAAGACACGGTGGGGTAACTGCCCCCACGAGGGCAGAAGGAGAATCCGGGTTGTCCGGACAATTCTCCGTCATGGCTGTAAGCGTTCAAACATGATGGAGAAGATTCCGGCATGGCATTCTTCAACGAAGCCTGGTTCATCCATCAGCTGAACGATACCCTCGTTCAACTGGCCCAGCAGAAGATCCAGAAGACACAGGGCTCGTACCGGGTGAAGATGGGCGTGGTCGGCAAGACATACCCATTCAACCGCATCGGCCCTGCTGTGATGTCCCCGCTCGCACGTGACGCGGACACCACGTACATCAATCCTGCCTCCTCGAAGCGTCGCGCACAGCTCGCAGACCAAGGCGCAGCTGTCCTTATCGATGAGCTCGATCAGCTCAAAACCATCGTCAATCTCGACAGCGAGCACGCCGCAAATCTGACCAACGCAAGAAACAGGGCGCTGGACGACATCATCCTTGCGGCTTCTATCGGCGCTGCTACCTCGGTCGATGAGGCCGGTGAGTCCACGTCAACGGTCGCGCTCCCGGGCGGCCAGACGATCGCGAACGGTGGTACGGGCCTGACTCTCGCCAAGATTCTTTCAACGGCCGAGATCATGAACGGTCAGGACGTCGACCCGGACGACAGATACTTCTTCTACTCTGCACACGCGATGACCAACCTTCTCAACAACACTGTGGTCACTTCCTCTGACTTCTCAACAATTCAAGCGTTGAGCAGAGGAGGCTTCGCCATGGATCAGTCTTGGATGGGCTTCCGGTGGCGGATGTCGACGCGCCTCCCGAAGACGGGCAACATCAGGACGTGCATCGCCTGGCAGAAGAACGCCGTGGGCGGTGCCATCGCCGCAGTGACTGAGCAAGACGTCACTGTTTCAGACGCGCCGCACAAGTGGAACAACAAGCAGTGCGTTATCAAGCTCTCGGCCGGCGGCACGCGAATCGACGACGCGGGCGTGGTGTCTATCGACATCGACGAAACTCAATAGCGCCCGGCGCTATAGAAAGGAAAAGACATGGCAACAGTTTTCGGTCTCGAGCAGGGCCTGGTCGAGGCGGGTCGGCATCCGAATCCGCCGCAATACCAGGGGAAGTTGCGGATCATCAAGGGGACGTTCACCACGACTGCGACGCCTGGTGCTTTGGGCTCGGGCCTCATCACAGTAGCTTCTGGCGACGTGGTCGTGCTCGGCCTGATGCACAAGGACGAGCAAGTGCTCAACGGTTTGCAGACCAACGGTGCGATGGGCGGTGCCGCAACTGCAAGCATCGGCACGTATTCTCGTGTCGGCAACGTATTCACTGCTGTCGCCTCGACGCGCTACCTCAACGCGCAGTCGGTCGTCGCGGCGGGGCAGAACGCCATTGCGGCGACGGACGCGCAGAACTTCTTGGACGTTCAGACGTTGGACCAAGTCTATATCGCCCTAACTGCGGGCGGTGGCGGCTCGTATGCCAACGGCCAGACGTTCAAGATGGCGTTCTACTACATCGGCGATTAACGGTCGTTACTGGTGGCGTGCGTGCCCTTGACGCACGCCACAGGGAGATGGCGTGAAGATCACGAAGGCGTTCACGATTACAGCCATCGGCGGGACGTCGGTGACGTTCACGCCGCAAACTGGCTTTGAGGCTTCGCTTGGTACTGAGGGTGGCAATCCTGGATTGTGGGGCACAGGTACAGTCGTACTCACACAGGGTGTGACGCCTGATGCGTCGTACTTCAAGAGCGCATACAAATACATCCTGGAGATCAGTCGTGTTGCGTAGGCTTGCGCTCGCTCTCGTTCTAGTCTTGGCGCTTGCAACGCCTACGTTGCCACAGCCAGAACAGACCTGTCGTATTACACAGACTGCGACAGGTTTGGCAAGCACCGCGGTAACGTTAACGGTTCCTGCGGGTGGTTCGGGACTGTTCTTCTACATCTGCACAATCGACATCTCGATGGTCGCAAACGCTGCCGTAACAGGTGCAGCTGGCCCGGCACCAATCTTCACGACGACAAATCTCCAGAACAACCTTGTGTTTTGGGGTGATAACTCGTCTCTGACGATTGGGCAGCAACGTTCGATCATCCAGCTTGCGTGGCCTACGGGTATGCGAACATCAATATCTAACACGGCGTTTACAATCGTGACCAGTGGAGGACAAGCGACCCAAAACGTTCGAATCAACGTCACCGGATACTACGGACTGTAGGAGGGATCATGGCAATCGGGTGCACGCATTGCAAGGAGAAGTTCACAGACGAGGACACCGCGAAGCTACATGTCGTTCAACATGCGGTCGTCCACGACAAGTACGATCCACTCGTCGGTATGGTGCCGGCGGTGAAGGAAGTACCAGACGAGGAAGAGGAAGCGCCGTAGACTCAAAAGGGCTTCGGCCGTTGAGCCTATCAGCGGCCACATAAAACATGGCTGAAAGCGAAGCGACGATCTGTTCCGACGCCTTAACTCTGTTAAGGGCGCAGCCGATTACTGCGTTGAATGAACAAAATCCCAGGGCACTTTTGTGTCGTCAGCACTATCCAAACTCGCGCGATGAAATGCTCGGGCGCGTACCGTGGCGCGAAGCACGAAAGCGCGTCGAGCTTGCGCTCAGCGCGACAATTCCATTATTCGGCTGGTCTGCATACTTTGCCACGCCTCCAGACTGCATATGGGTTTGGAGAACTTCTCTAGATATTGAAGAAGGTGGAGACGGTAGCATCAACTGGGCGATGGAGAATGGCTTCGTCGCTACGACAGTGAGTGCGCTAAAAGCGCTGTATATTTATCGACTCACTGATACGAAGCAGTTCTCTAGCCTTCTTTCGAAGGCGATCACTTACGACCTCGCTGCGAAGCTCGCCTATCCATTGACAAACAGTGGAGCAGCTCAAGAACAGTGGGCGAAGGAACGAGATCAAGTTATTAGAACTGCCGGTGCGCGTAATGGTTCGATTGGAACGAAGGATCGTTACAAGTCAACAACGTTGACCAGAGATGTGCGATAGCACGTGGCTCTGACAAGCCCGCCCGTCACTAATTGGTCGAAAGGAGAGATGTCCGAGCTCCTCGAAGGACGTACAGACCTCGAGCAGTATTTCAACAGTGGCAAAACACTCGAGAATGGTATTGTCCTCAATCAGGGACCTTTTCAGCGACGCCCTGGGACTCGGCGGGTCAATGAGGTTAAGAACTCTTCGCAATTAACCAGAATCGTTAAATTTATCGCGTCGAAAAACTCTGCGTTCACTTTGGAATTTGGCAATAACTATATTCGATTCAACAAGAACAATTTTCCTGTCCTCGACTTCCCTTTGTTCACGACGGGCTTTTGGTCCCAGGTAGGTCTTGGGGCGTTTGATGGTACAAAAGTCAACGATGGCCTTTTAGTCCTCAATGCTTTTAACACTGACGCTGCGATACCGGGCGCTGTTTTGCGATTTGATAATGGCTCGCCCGTTGCTCTTGGTTCTATTGTGCTCACTACTGCCGTAGGCACATCTCTTGCCGACTGGGCTTGGGAATATTCTGACAATGATGTCGCCTACTTTACAGTAACAACATTTCGTCCTCCGGCAAATGCTACGACACAATTTAGCTTCCAACATGGTGTCGCACATCGTTTTTGGCGGATGCGTCTTCTTAATACACCAGGTCCTGGTGTCGCGATTAACGAGGTTCAACTCGGACGAATCGTAGAGATCGCCACGCCTTATGTCTCAGGTGATTTGCGACTATTAAACTTTAGCCAACTTAATGACGTGCTGTATATTTCGTCACTTTTCTACGAGTCACGTAAATTGCTCCACTACAGCGACACTGTGTGGCAATTGACATTCTTAGGCAAAGCTCAACAAGGTGATGCCTTTAGAGTTCCTCCATCTTATGAGTATGGTTCACGTCCTCTTGGCGGTGCAACACTCACTGTCTCAGCTGTGAGTGGAGCAGGCGTAACTGCGACGGCGGGCGCGGCGACATTTCAGAACGCGGATGTTGGGCGCGAAATTATCGTTTTTAATGGCCCAAACGTCAGCGCTCGGGCAACGATTACCGGCTTTACATCAACAACAGTTGTTACAATTACAATCACAAACAATTTTGTGACCGTAGGTCCCGTTGCTGTCGTTGACTGGAAGATGATTGATTCTTACAAGACGGGGATCACGCCTTCGGCGAAAACATCTGCCGGTACTGCGATCACACTAACATTAGATGTTGCAGGATGGCGCACAGGAGACATTGGCAAGTTTGCATTCCTCAATGGTGGGATCGCCGAAATCACAGGGATTACCTCCACTACCGTGGTGAATGCAATTCTACGAAGTGAATTAAACAGCGTTGCTAAAGCAGAAAGCGATGCTTGGTCTCTCGAAGAGAACGCTTGGTCTTCGACTAATGGTTTTGCTACAAGCGACGAATTTCACGATCAGAGGCATTATTACGGTGGAACTATCGCACAGCCGATGACTTTCTGGGGATCTAAGGTTAATGATCTCGAGAACTTCGCCGTCGGTGTTCTTGATGATGATGGTGTCGAATACACGATTGGCGATAATCAACTAAATGCAATTGTATGGTTGCGTTCTGCTAGACATTTGCTTATTGGAACCACCGCGGGTGAGTTCAACGTCTTTGGCTCACAAGATGCGGCGATTACGCCACTAAATATTCAGGCAAGACCGGAGACAGCCAATGGGTCTACAGATGACGTCGCTCCTCTTAAGATCGGCGCAGTCGTTATCTACGTGGCGGCATCGACACGTCGTGTTCGTGAATTTGTGTACGACTATAGCATTGATGCTTATGTTTCTCCTGACCTATTGGTACTTAGTGAGCATCTTACGAGGCGCAATGGACTTCTCGAGCTGGCTTATCAAAGGGAACCCTGGTCATTGATTTGGGCCGTTCGCGACGACGGTGTTCTTCTTTCAGCAACATATCTAAGGGATCAAAATGTTATTGCGTGGACTCGACAACTCTCTGGATCAACAACAATTGACTCACGGTCTGGTCATCAGATCGCAGGTGATGGGATCGTAGAATCAGTTTGTATAATTCCCCATCCAAACGGTGATCGTGAGCAAGTCTGGCTTATTGTTCAACGGATTGTTGGAGGACAAGCAAAGAGATTTGTTGAATATATCGACGATGGGCAGTTCGTCTATGATCGCTTGCACACAGACTGTGCGACAACATACAATGGCACGGGGCTCTCTATCCTTACGCTCTCAGGCGTGAGTGGCAATATCACCGCCACGTTGAGCGTGGCGCAATTTACAATTGCAGATGTCGGACGACAGATTCAGCTTATTGGAGGCCCGGGACAAGCTCTTATCACTGCGTTTACATCTCCCACGGTCGTTTCTGCAAGTGTTGTTACACCATTCGCAAGCGTGGGGCCTTTTGCGACAGGGACATGGGGCATCGCACGCAAAGACATTGGACCAATTCCACAACTTGAAGGTAAAGTTCTCGATGTCGTAGGCGAAGGTGCGCCTCAAGCATCTGTGACAATTCTCAATGGTTTTGCAACGGCGCAAGATTTCGCGATTCGGATGGAAGTTGGCATACATTACGAAAGCGTTCTACAGACAGTTCGTCCAGAACCCGGTGGACCACGTGGAAGCTCTCAGGGACTTCCTAAGTCCATCAGTGAGGTTACTGTTCGAGTCTTTGAGACGCTAGGTGTGCAAGTTAACGATCAAGATGATGTTGTGTTCAGAGTTACAACCGATGTAAACGGTCAACCACCTCCTCTTCGTACCGAAGACATCAGATCAGAGGGACTACTTGGATGGGATACGACCGGACGACTCACGATCCGCCAGAAGCAGCCGTTGCCGTTGACGGTAACGTACATGACCGGACTCACAAACGTTGGAGGAGCCTGAGTGATTACTCTATCATAAATTTCGAGACATGGCATTTTATGCGCCTCGACGCACTTGTTGGAGCGCATCGTGGATTGGGTGCATATCCGATAGAGGCGCGGCGCATCGCACGTGCGTACAAAGAAAGCGGCGTGGGCAAAACACTATTCTACAATACTGATCCGATTGCCTCTGCGGGTCTACACATGCCGTGGCCGGGCCTCGCATTTGCGTGGGCCGTTATTTCCCCCGTGGCATTAAAGCGTCCACATGTGATTATGACGCACAATTCAATTGCGAATGGATTGATGGACCTTGCTGAGGCATATAACCTCAGAAGGATCGAGGCTTGTGTTGACGAGAGCTTTGTTGTTGGACAACGTTGGATTGAAAAGCTCGGATTCAAATATGAGAGTGATATACCGCTGTTTGGGCCGCAAGGTCAGGACTTCAAACGTTATGTCATTCTGAGGAAATTCGATGGCTGAGTACGCTGGTGTCATTGTCGCTGTTGCTGCTGTCGCGGCTGCTGCGGCGTCTGCGTATGGCGCATACGCTTCGGGCCAAGCACAGTCTGAAGCGGCAGACTATAACAAAAGAGTTGCAGAAGACAACGCGCGTCTTGCTACTCAGCAAGCTGAAATTGACGCACAAAATTTATCCGAAAAACAACGTCGTCTGCGTGCGGCGCAAAATGTCGCATTTGGCGCCTCCGGCGTTGAATCCGACGAGGGGTCTCCTCTTCTTGTGATGGCTGATACTGCGGCGCAGCAAGCCCGGGATCTGTATCTGGTCCGCTATGGGGGCGAGGCGCGGGCGGCTGCCTTCGAGGCGGAAGCAGGCTTACAGGCCCTTTATGCGCGCCGATACAGCCAAGCAGGCGCCTATGGGGCAGGAACCAGCCTATTAAGCAGCGGCGCTGGTATAGCGGCCAGTTCTTACTACGGTCGTTATGGTTACTATCGTAACGATCGTGGAGGATACCCCAATTCCTAAGATCCCCGACTACGTCAGCACGCAGAGCGTACCATTGATTCCAGGACCGCAGATGAGTCCCGACATCAACGCTTTGCCTGAAAAGACGTTCGCTGTAGGAATGCACAATACCGAGCAGAACCTCCAGCACGCGTTAAGTCACATTGCCGCGATGGACGCGGAGAAGCAGCGGCAACAGGATACCTCGGACGCTTATAATGCAATGTTGGAGGGTGCAAAGAAACGTTCGCAGCTTGAGATTGATCTCAAGGGCGGAAAGTACGACGAAGATGGAGCTTTACTAGAGCCACCCGCAACGTCGAAAGACTACGCGACTCGTTCAATCACAGGAATGAAAGACATTGGCGATGAGATCGCTAATGGGCTCGAGAAACCTAGTGTCCGGGATATTTTCAGGAAGAGTTGGGCGCGCGAGTCTGCTTCTCAAGCGATTCAGGCCGGGCATTATCGATTTCAATTATTTCAAGGTGAACAAACCGCCGAGGTGACACAAAACTATCATGATACGCTTCGGCTCGTTGGCGCGGCTCCCACTGCTGCGGACGCCCAAACACGTGCGGATTTGTTCCGTGTCTATCTTGCAGGGAAATCCAACGCCATTGCTGGTGGCGCTGCTAGAGCGGAAACCATCAGGCAAGCGTTTGACAAAGAAGTTGCGACGCATGAGGCGCGCCTCGATATTCGTGGAGGCATCACGAATGAAGACCTGCAAACAAAGTACGAGGGGCGCCTCGACCCGGGGACGCTTGACAATCTAATTGTGCGCAATGATACAGCCATTGCACGCTCGGAAACAGCAAGAAAGACTGCCATTAAGGATTGGGCTGAAAGCGTGCAAAGAGTGGGCTCACGCCTCGTTTCCGAAGGAAAACTCACGACTGAGTTTCTTGACGACTACAAGGACGCCTACACAGGCGAGCATCTTCAGACGATGTATAAACTCTTAAACGATCAACAACTTGGTCGGCACACGCTCACAAAAGATGCGTTAGTCGGACGCGAAGCGGCGGCAAGAGTAGGAAATCGTACAAGTCTTGTTATTGACCCACAGATACAGCTTCATTGGCTAAATCAGCAATATGCTGAGGGGCGAATTGGGACGGATCTCTACATTCCATACTCGTCTCTTTGGAGTACAGAGATTGAGAGAAGGCGTAATGATTCCAAAAGTACGCGAAACACTGAAGAGACAGAGATGCGTCGCCTTGATGAGCACAATTATCGTGCTGTTGTGAGTCAGATCAATCAAGTTTTCCAACCTACGGGTAAATTTGACAATTTCGACGCTGTTTTGACTATTAACAAAGAGCTTTTGCTCGAACAGATCAATCGTCGGGCAAAATACATGGGTGGGCAAGATAATCCCACGGATATTTTCAACGAATTGCTCCCGAAGTACCTTGCGCCTGCAAATGATCGTCTTGAAAACTACGTGGCGAAGCTTCAAGGTCAAATTACCTACAAAACGATGCCTGAGCTCGTCGCTGATAGGGGAAGAATTGGCGAGGACGAGTTTCGTCGTCAGGCGGGTATGATGAAACTGCTCAAAGACCTCCAAAACTCTCGCCAGAACTATCTAATCAATACCCCCGCGGGACGTCGTGAAGGGATCTCGCCATAATGGGTGGTAATTGGACGATCGCGAATTTCGAGCAATTTGAGAAGGACATGCGCGCGGCCGGGCATAGTGACGACGATATTCGTCGCGGATGGGCGGCATTGCAATTTCCACCAAAGGGTGGAGGTATCGAAGTTGTGCCTGGAGGTACTGAGGTACCTCTCGCCACGAGTGGCATGGGCGTACCGTACTCAAACGACGCGCCTACACAAGGCATGGGCCTCGTCAGATACAAACAGATGTTGAGGCAGAAAGAGGATCAAGAACTCAATAAATTTATAGACCAAGAGATGAAGACGCCCTCGACGAATCTTGGAGAGCCTCTGACGCCTTCGGTAGAACCGCCGAAGCCAAAGCCTGGAGCTATCGCGGCTGGGGCGCAAACGGCAGGGGCGATGTTTTTGAAGGGTGGACAACATTTCGTCGATGGTATGTTCGATGCAGCGTATGCGATGGAACCCTTCATGGGGAAGAAAACCCAGGGATACGGCTCTGAGGCAATCCTCGGGGGATTGACGATGCTAATGGCAATCCCTTCGGGTGTTGGGGTTGCTGTCACAAAGGCAATTGATGGATATATTCCAAATATGGATATGACCATCGCTTTGCCCGGTGCGCAACGTATTGGCGACTCCTCACCTGCTGGATATGTTCGTGCATTTTTAGGTGTTCCGTCGCTTCTTCTAGGCGCAAAGATGCGCCAGACATTGAAAGATCATCCCGAGCTTGTGGAGCAAGAACTTAACAGGCCGATGACGTATAAGGAATTGTTTGAAAACATCATCGCATTCGGGGCTGCGCCTTTCGTCAACAAGGTCGCTGTCCGAGGATTTCGTTTTGCGGCGGAGAGAATGACTCCAGAACCGATTCAAATTCAAAATGCTGTCAAGGGGGCTGCGGCTCCGCCGCAGGCGCCGCCAGGGGCGACATACTCACCCTATGTTGAAACACCACGAACTGGCGCCGTGACGTTGAGCGATTCTAATTGGTCGTCTTATGTTCGTGATGCGACGAGTACGAGACAAACTGGAAATATCGATCCTTCTCAGATCGCGCAACGTGTCGATACGATCGCGCAGCAATTGAGTGAGATTAGCAAGGACTATACGCCTGAGGCCCTCGCGCCAAAGGCGCCGACGGGCGAAGCTCCTGTCAAGCCCTCAGCTGCTGAGCCACCTATCGCCGGTGTTCCATCGACACCTGGAGCGCCTTCTGGCGAGACGCCACCAACGGCACTTGGTCCAATATCTCAGATGTCCGAGAACATGCGCGTGGCGATCGATGCGGTGAAGGAGACGTTGACGAAGTCACAAGAGCCCACAACGCCAAAACCACGTTGGACAGAAATGCATGATGCTATGCCTGGAGAGCCTCTCGCTTATCTTGATACTCCGGGGATGGCATTTGAGAAATCACCTGCCGTGATTGTCAAAGAAGGTGAGTCGTTTATTATTAGAAATCAAAAAGGTGAAGACATCGGGCATTTCGGCTCAATGGACGAAGCCATGCGCGCGGGCGAGCAGATTTTACCTCAAGATGTCAAAGGCTCGATGTTGCAAGAGACTAAGATTCCTGCTTCGCAAGCAAGATATCTTCAAACAATCGCTTCGGATGTCGAAGCCGCAATGAAGCATTATCTAGGCGACCAAGCAGGGCGCGTTGACCCTGCTCTTCTCGCACATATGGCTGTCGGGGCCATCATCGGAGGTACGCAAGGTACGACGCCTGAAGAGCGTCTGACTTACGCTTTTACAGGGTTAGTCGGTGGAATCTTCGCTCGGCGTCTGGCATCACGACTACTTGACGCAGTCCGGAAGAACCCGGAGGCTGCGCCTATTCTCGACACAAGCAATCCCGTCAACGCAGGGCTAAAGCCCCCTGTGCCTGAGTACGCTCAAACAACAGAGGTAATGGGGAGAATTGCAGATCGGACGAACGTCTCAGTCAAGCGGATATTGACTAATGATCCACCTCTTCAACGCTCAGACATTCGGCCAGTTCAACAAATCTCGGCCGAAGCCTCCAAAAATGTTGTTGATCTCGCTCGACGAATCACCGATGGCGAAGCTGTCCTACCTGGAGAACTTAAGCAGGCATTTGCGCTCGCAAGAGACTTGCATACGGCCACGCGAAAGATTGGACGAGAGGTAGGAATCAGAAATCTCCCTGAAAGGGAGGCGGCTCTTGCGACCAAGAGCCAGATTGATCGTCTCGCAAAGGAGTGGGACCCTTCGACAAGCGAAGCCCGGCTTGCTGAGATGATTATGGACCTCCCTGATGTTGGGCTTGGCGCCCGATTGTACTATGCAGTGCCAGATGCATTGTTAGAGACAATGTATACAGGGCAACTACTCGGAACGGCGCTAGTAAGGAACGGCGTCGCGATGATCGGGACGATGCCCATGACCATCATGGGAAAGAGCTTCGCATCAATGCGCGTTTGGAGGCCCAATGCGCCTCCACTTGACAGCGCGGCTCAAGGTGCAGTGGCTGCACTTGAGGGACTATATGAACAGATCAGACTCGCACGTTCATGGGACTCTCTTGGAGTCCAAGCAGCGGCTCTCGGACCGACAAAAGTAGAGATCGCGCCTCGTGGCTTTTCTGCGCTCGCCGAGATTGCGAGTGACTACAACCTCGACGGCGTGAGCCAGGGGCTCAATTTTATGCACAGCCTGGCGGGCGTGGCGCCCGAAATACTTGCAAGAACTGATGGGATGGGCAAGGCTTGGTTTGGTCGAGTCTTTACACATTGGGAGGCCCTGGACGCTGCCGCACGTGAAGGGAAGACCTACGAAGGCTTTTGGGACAAGTACGAGAACCTCAAAACGAATTACGACGAACTTTCGGGCGAAGCGCGCATCCGTGTGGCGGAAGCCAGGGATCAATACACGGCAAACAAGAAGTTCGAGGGAGCATTTATGCAGATGCTCCAAGCCGGGCCTCAAGACCCTTGGCTCAATCTAGGTTATAGACTTCTTGTTGCACCTTATGTCCGTACGCCAATTCGGCTCGCAGAGATGCATGCGGACTTCACTCCTGGATTGAATCTTGCAAGTACAAACTATCGCGCGGCGATGGCCGCCGGAGGCGCACAGGCGGAGATGGCTCGTGGGCAGCTTTACGCGGGCGTTGCGATGTTTACTGGCGCTGTCTGGCTTGCTTCTCAAGGTTATATTACGGGTCCTGCTCCCGGCGATCCAAAAGATGCTAAAGCGATGAAGGATGCGGGGATGCCTCCTATGTCATTTTGGGACCCCTTGAGTCAGAAGTATCGCTCCTACGCTGGGCTTGAGCCCTTGAGCACGGTACTTGCCTCTGGAGCGGTGATGGCGAGGATCGTTTCACAGATCCCCGAAGCGAGCTTCACAAAGCTCATGCTCGCTTTTGGCGAGGCGGAAGCTCAAGCGATTCCTCAAAAATCATATTTGCAAGCTCTGAGCCAGATGTACGATGTTATTAAGAATGGCAGTACTGATGCAACGTGGGAGAAGGCTGTTGACTATATTCGCCTGCGCCTTGCGAGCTTCAACCCCGTCGGCGCAGCTGAGATTGAAAAACTCGTCGATCCTGCACAGAGGCGCGTTATGAAGTTCGACACAGACAAT
>Ga0137397_10000736_pt1 | contig 22681 bp, 22 predicted proteins | sample czorhiz116metaG_FD_106658 | JGI IMG/M metagenome (GOLD analysis project Ga0137397, IMG submission 106658) | Vadose zone soil microbial communities from Angelo Coast Range Reserve, California, USA - czorhiz1.16 metaG | ecosystem: Environmental > Terrestrial > Soil > Vadose zone | place: USA... | reverse complement strand
TACTGACACTTCCCTAGATACCGTAGGTTTACGGGTTCCCGGAAAAGGAAATTATGGGTGATTTTTACAGCCAAAACCTAGCAACCCGTAGGCTGACTCAGCCTACGAGTACCCGGTAGGCGACAGTATTTCACACCATAATATGACGTTTTTTTTTCAATTACCCCGCATCCACATGAACCACGACACACGAGACGCGCGCTCAAACAAAATTGCTTAGAATCGCCCAACGGTACAGTACAGTATTCCCGCCGGCATCACCTGGCAACGATTTGATCGGCTGTTGAGCAGCAACTTGAGCACCTCCCGAACGACGGCCTCTTTTCGTCGCACACTAACATCAATTCCGTCCGTCAGAGACGCGATCATCGTCTAGCCCGCTGTGGCCGGGAAGATCCAATGTCTCAGCTCAGCACACCTTCATCAACTTCGACTCCGGATGGTGTGCGGGTACTGTATATTGTAGTGTACGTATGGTAGCATTTTCCGAGGCGGACTCACGCCCTGCGAATTGAGAGCTTCTGTCAAACGGCGTTTGTATTCGGACAAAACGCTTCTGGGCACTGCGGCAATCAATTCACGTCTTTCACCCTTCACAGCGCTTTGCCAAGGCGTATTTTCAATGGATGCTCAGCAGGCGTGGGGAGAGAAAACTGTATAGAAAGTATACTGTTAAAACAACACGATAGAATAGCATGCGTATCATCCAGCCCGCCCCCGGGAGATCTCACATTCCAGAAACCCATGGCATCCGAACAAACTAGCGTCGTGCCTACGCCACAACAGCGATTTACAGCCGCTTGAGCGCCTTCTTGCGTTTCTCCCCTGCCCCCGCCCCCGGCGCTGCGCCGCGCTTCACGGCCTTCGCTGGGCTAAGAGAAGCACTCGAATTGACAACAGGCGTGACGTTTGAGTCCGCGGTTCCTAACGGCGTGGGTGACACATGGCGGTTCTTCTCCTTCTCGCCCGTCGTGTTTGCAAGTGCTGACAGCGAAGATGGTACAGAAAATGTATTTGATGCGGACTGTTGTAATGGAATCGTCGCCGTCGTCGTGCCCTTCTGGGGCGAGAGTAATGGAGGTGGCGGCACGGTTGGTGTAGACGACGTGGAAGGAAGTGAGGCAGCAATAGATGCAGGTGCGTTGAGCGCATCAGATGGAGCAGATTGAGTGTCAAACTCTGGCGGTGGAACCTGGGTACAACTATCAGCGGGCGAATCGTCATCACGCTCAAATCACGAGACATGCCTTGGGTGTCGCGTGTACGCTCGTGATGAGCTTAGCGCGCTCGCAATAGCTCTCATAGTTCTCCTGTAACAGCTTGCCAGCCTCTTCGTCGAGTGCTGAGTCCGGATTCGGGTAAATAAGGAGGCACTTGATAGTGACGAGGATGTGACCAATGCCATATGACGACTTCCAGTCTTTTTTGAGCGTGTTGACACATATCTCTCCTGCACCAGAGACGTTCGGATGAAATATCTTGGTGGCGAACCAACCTGTCAGCCAGCATGACATTTTTTTAGCACGAACTGGACGTTTAACCACGAGACACAGCATCCGTACATCGAGGTGGGGCCGCAGGGAATTCTTCGGCGAATTCAAATTTCACGCGAAAATAGCCTCCCTGGTATGGGGTCCCCTCTGCGAAAACGCGTCAATACCGGGGCGTTGGATCACAAGACTCCGTCTATAAAGGACTCACCTGGACCTTCAATTATACCCACAACATCTAGCACACTCTCTTCGCTCAGTTGGATGCGAATGCCCTCCGGAGGACTCGTCCTGAGTTCTTTCAACTCGCGCATCAAACGACGCATGGCAGCATAAGGAATTGACGACTGTTGTGTTCATGAGCGGTGGGAAACGCGTAACTAGAGAGCAGGAGGAGAATATGCCCACCATGGTGGTAAACGGGATTTACGTCCGGCGGTATGTGAGAGAGCGAAAAGAACGATTGAAAAGTTGAACCCGCAGAAAACGAACAGCGGGACCAAAGACGCGCCTCGATTTCCATCTCCGACTTTTCAAGCACGTGACGAACACGCACAATGACCTCGGAGGTCCGGGCCAGTCGAGTCTGACTCGATATACAAATTCACAGCACCTCGACGCAGGCCACGCCATACTTCGCTGCGCCGAGTTGGAAGACGCGAACTGGACGGCCTGCTGGGTATTCCTACTCCCGTAAATTTGAGATGCTGCTTGCGATTGAAATGCTGATATTGGGTTCTTGGTAGGGTTCCTCGATGAATACCTCGTTGTGAAAACTACTGAATCATGATGCGAGCGTCCACTAGTACTGAAGTGCGGAATAAGAACGGCCAGACACCACTGCACCTAGTATCAAGATGGGGTCTTTCTGACGTCGTAGCGTTATTGTTGAAGTTGGGCGCGGACGTGGACGCACAGGATGACGACATCATGACCCCGCTGCTTTGCTCATTAGAATCTTTTATCAGTATTGCAGCGGCACAGCTGCTACTGGATCATGGTGCAAGTGTCCACGTGCAGAACGAGAATGGCCAGACGCCACCTACACCCGGCATCGAAGCGTAACCTTGTGGACGCACGGGATAACTACAACATGGCCCCGGGTGCATTACAACCTTGGGAAGGCGAGACGGCTGCACAGCTACTACTGGAACATGGCGCAAGTGTCCACGTGTGGGACAACAGCAACCAGACGCCTGCTGAGTTATCGTATGAGAAGCTTGGAGTAGAGGGAAAGAGTGCATGCACCCGTGGTCAGCTGGGAAATGGGGCCACATCAGAAGGTAGCGATTTTACTATTGTAGTAAGTAGAGAAATTTCTCAGAAAGTGATAGATCACGGCATAACGTGAAACGTTGAAAGTTATTGTAAATAGACAAGCGAATTTGATCGGGAATCTCATGTTTCCCAGAATGCCCCAAATGCTTTAAAAGAGCCCAAAAAGATCTTTTGTAGTGACTCAGGGCAGCATCGAAAATGGACCGGAAATTGGAAGAGGATGCCAAGGCGTGGTGATCTGTATCTTGTCCCGTGGGCTTGCCCCATCGCTGAAAAAAGAACACAAGAACACACCCTATCCCCAAGGAAGACCGGTGCGCAATGTCCGAGGGTTAAGTTTATCGTCCTTCATCCGCACGTTCTTCCCATTGGCACCTTGCGCATCAGGTGGGGATCGTGGCTTGTCTCCATGTGCATCCACCATTCTAAAGCCTCTCTCAGCGCATCCTCCTGTAGCATACGCGCACTTCTGGCTCCTGAAGCTACCCGGGCATCCTCTTCGTGAATATGAACACGCGGATGAGCCTCATCATCAATGAGCGCGAGGTACGCACCCCGAGCCCGCACAAAACGAGCTGAGCAATGTTGGGATTATAACATGCGTGGTAACGTTACCACTCTTCTGATGGCGCGTTGCTCACAACCTGTATGGAGAGCCTGTCCGGAAGCTGGTTGAAGCCCGAAGAAGCGTGCGGGCCAATTAGCGAGATACACGGCGCATAGTGTAGGTGGACATGAGAGGGAGTTGGGGTTGAGAGATGGGGAAAGTGAGCGAGAGGTGTGTCATAAGCCGGCGAGATTGGTGATGCAGAAAGTAGGGCCATGATAATTTCTCAAGAAGTCACACCCGCGGCCCGGGGTAACGAGTGGGAAAAGCCGAGAATGTATTATCATGATTTCCACAAAGCATCCGCTGCCTTGCAAGCCATGGCCACATGGGAAGCATCATGGCACACTCAGGCTGGCATACATCCAGCACCATGCTGTTGAGGTCATCGCAATCGGGTCTTGTTGAAGACATCAATGCATCAGGAGTGTTAGCGTTCCGTGGTTGAAATCAAAGGCGTGCACCTTGACGCTGCACGTGTCGGGGTACACCGATATCAACCCATGACCATGACACATGATCAGCCTTCTATCGCCCAGTGGCATGTCGAGAGCGCGCACTCGTCCAATCGGGGTTTCGTCCACTTCCTTCCAAGATATCTCTTATCCTCCCCTACTCATCCCACACTATGTCCCGGGATCCTTCAAAGACCCTATCGAAATCCAACTATCAACTCATCTTCGACAATGCTTTAGCAGCGTACAAGAAGAAAACAGGGAAGGATATCATATCAGATCCACTCTTTCGCAGGCTCGAATCCTGCGATTCCCCTGATACTGTCCTTGCCGTGCTGCAAGAGAAAGTTCCTGGATTTGAGCAAATCGGGGGTAGCAATGACACATCCACAAAATGGCTCAATCCAACGGTGAATGTTCTTTACACTTTCTCCTCGACGGTCGGTGGAGCCGTTAGCCTGGTGAGCCTCAGAAAGGACCATAGGTCATTAATCCAACTCTTACGCGCTCAAATCTATATTCTAGGCTTATCCACCCGCGGGGGTGATCTTCACGGGTATTGCAACCCTCCTCTCGGTGGGTGGTTTCTTGCTCAGTCATTTTGTGCACTGTCTTAACAACTAGATCCTTCAGGCAGTTCAGGGCGTACAGGCCAGTCAGGTCGCGCTTGTGGACATATTCGAACGCATTGAAAACGTATTCAGAAGACTTGAGACCTACGTCGAACTGCCCCCGACCATGGAAATGACGGATGTCATTGTAAATGTCATGGTTCAGGTGCTCCTCGTCCTTGCCCTCGCAACAAAGGAGTTCAAGCAAGGAAAAACGAGTGAGTTATTCCCGGCTGATGGACTGACCCTCTCAGGCTCTCAACGGAGCGTTCCGCAGAACGGTTCTTGAAGAAGTTGGCAGGAAGGTCGGATATCGAGGACGCCTTACAAAGGCTAGACAAACTGACACAAGAGGAACATCGGATGGCAACTGCACAAGATCTGAGAGCCACGCACCGCGTTGATGAGAGGGTGAAGGGCGTCGATGAGCGGGTGCAAGGGGTTGGCGACAGGGTGAAGGGGTTTGATGACAAAATAGATGCCATCATTGACGGTGCGCGCTCTCTTCGCCTTGATGTCACGTCTATTTCATCCTAACCGATACTGCGGCTAGGAAACGAACATATGAGAGGAGAACTTCAACAGGTAGTAAGTCACGTGAGCGAACAAAAGCGTGAGTGATCTCATACCAATAGAGGCTCAAATTCTCATCCTCTTGCAGAGGTCCAACTCCGGCAGGACGTTGCGCAATGGCTCTCCCCTTCGGACCCATTCATAAATTTCAATATCACAAGCGATGCACGGCACAAGGACACTGCGTTGTGGTTCATTCAAGGCAGCACCTTCGAGAGTTGGAAAGAGGCCCGGCTTACTACATTGTTGTGGATCCACGGAAAACGTACATCCTCGTGCCCTCTTCATCCTCGTTCTTGCTAACTGACCTCAATGTCGACAGCGGGTGCTGGTAAAAGCGTACTTACGTAAGTCGTCCTCTTAATGCGTTTCGACACGAATAGCTGAAACTATTGAAGCTCTGCGATTATCGAGGATATCAATCGCATGTGTAACGCCGGGTCCGCGCACATAGCATTCTTCTTCTTCGATTTTAAGGACATCGGGAAGCAAGATGCCCGTGCTCTACTCTCCTCTCTCATTGTCCAGCTCAACAACCAATCTGATTCTTCCCGAGTCTACGACGTTCTCAATCGCTTTCATCTCACACATAATCACGGCACGCAGCAACCAAGTGTCGACACACTCACACTATACCTCGAGGAAATCGTCATCGCCGTTGGAAAAGTACCAATCTACATCATACTTGACGGCCTTGACGAGTGCCCGAACACGAATGGAATACAGTCATCACGTGATCAGGTGCTAGCCCTTGTGGAGCGACTCGTCAAATCCAATATACATCTTTGCATCACAAGTCGACCCGAAGTCGACATTAGAACCTCCCTTGAGCCCTTAACGACACCAGAAAATCGCATATCCCTCCACGACCAAAGCGGGCAAAGAAAGGATATTGTTGACTTTGTCAGGGCCGTCGTTTACTCTGACAAGAACATGAGGAGGTGGCGAGATGAGGACAAGGAGTTGGTTATTGAGACGCTTTCGATAAGAGCTGACGGCATGTAAGGGTACATTTCTGTCGTCATAACACTTTCTCATGCATACCTATAGGTTCCGTTGGATCTTCTGCCAACTCGAGGTTCTGCGTCAATGTCTCCCGTCAAGTGTGCGAGGTGTTCTCGCGGCGTTGCCAGAATCGTTGGACGAGACATACGAGCGGATACTGCAGCAAATTCCCAAGCCAAACCAAGTACATGCTCATCGACTTCTGCATTGCATCACCGTGGCCGTCCGCCCGCTTCGTGTGGAGGAGTTAGCGGAAGTCCTCGCGATTGATTTCTCCGCAACAGGGGGAGCTCCAAAGGTCAACGAGACGTTGCGATGGGAGGATCAAGAGCAAGCGGTGCTGTCTACATGTTCCAGTCTGATCGCCATCGTCGAGGATCGTGGATATCGTTTCGTTCAGTTTTCACATTTCTCTGTCAAAGAATTCCTGACCTCGGATCGCCTTTCCGCCTCAACGATGGATGGCTTGCGTTATCACCACATTCGCCTCGAGACTGCGCATACGATTATGGCCCAAGCTTGCCTCGGTGTCCTCCTACGCCTAGACAAAAGCATGGACAAGCAGACCATCCGGAGTTTCCCCCTAGCCGATTACGCAGGTAACTACTTCGGTTACCATGTGGAGTTTGAGAACGTGTTATCACACGTTACCGGTGGGGTTGAAGACCTGCTTGACCCAGACAAACCATCTTTTTACACGTGGATCTGGCTACAGATCGACGATTGGTACTGCAACCGTTTGAGGGAGTCGACGGGATCTTTGGTGTTTTTCGAAGATTCGCGTCCATTCCCTCAGTATCCACCACGGATCTCTCCCTTATATTACGTTGCGGCGCTTGGGTACCTATGTCTGGCACGTCACATCGTTTTGAAGCGCCCACAGGACCTACGTACCAAAGACGATAAAGGGTGTACTCCGTTGCATAAAGCGGCGCTATTAGGAAGGGACGAGGTTTCGCAGCTCTTAATTGGGCATTCCATCGACTTGGGTATCCGGGACATCGAAGATCGGACGTTACTGCACATGGCGACATACAAGGGACTCTCCACGGTTGTTCGTATGCTTCTTGAACACGACGGCCCTTTCAAGGTCCCTGTCAATGCGCGGACCAAGGAAGGCCAGACGGCACTTCACTTAGCGTTACGACATCATCACCTTAGTATTGTGGAGCTCTTGCTGGAGTTCGGCGCGGACGTAGATGTTGAGGAAAGTGACAACACGACCCCACTGCTTTTGGCATTACGACTGTCATACTATATTCTCGAAACTGCACAATTGTTACTAGAGCATGGCGCAAGTGTCCACGTGCGGGACGAGTATGGCCGGACGCCACTACACTTAGCATCGCGGTCTAATCTTCCCAGCATCGTAGCATTATTGCTGAAATTCGGCGCCAACGTGGATGCACAAGATCACGACAAGATCACCCGCTTCTTTTGGCATCGCGATCTCGAAGCGTCGCAACAATAAAGGTGCTACTAGAACATGGTGCCAATGTTCACGTTCGGGACGAGACCGGCCAGACGCCATTACACTTTGCATCAAAACACAACCTTTCCAGCGTCGTGGCACTGTTGCTGAAGTTCGGCGCGGATGTGGATGCAAAGGAGGAGGACGGCCTGACCCCACTACTTTTCGCGTTACAATTTGCCAGAACCGGCGCAACCGCACAGCTACTACTACAGCATCGGGCACGTATCCACGCGCGGAACGAGAAAGGACAGGCGCCACTACACCTAGCGTCGCAAGGTGGTCTTTCCGACATCGTAGCCTCATTGCTGAAGCTCGGCGCGCATGTAGACGCACGGGATAACGACGACATGACTCCGCTGCATTTCGCGTCACAGTCCCAATATTCCCAGAGTGGTGAAATTGTACGGCTGCTACAGGAGCATGGCGCCGATATTCAAGCGCGAAACAAGAATGGCCAGACGCCACTACACCTTGCGTCGGAAGGATGTCATTCCAGCACAGTATCACTATTGCTGAACTTTGGCGCGGACATGGACGCAGAGGATAACAATCGCATGACTCCACGGCACCCTCTGTCATACCCATCGCAAGATATATCCATTTCCATTGATGATCCAGCTTCTGGAGACGATGAAGATGATGAACGGTCCTCCGTGGACCGGAAGCTCCTCGGGGTTACTCGTAGGCTGAGTCAGCCTACGGGTTGCTAGGTTTTAGCTGTAAAAATCACCCATAATTTCCTTTTCCGGGAACCCGTAAACCTACGGTATCTAGGGAAGTATCAGTACTTCTTAAAACCATCCTGCGCAGCGATAATCAGTTCCCCATGATGAATTGCACTGGCAAAGTGATGTCGAGGTGGCTGAGAGTTATACAGTACTCTTGGAGATGCTGTCCAAGTTGCCGATCAACTGGCCACCCACAGCCGGTCACCTATATCATTGTCACCACCTGCTTCCTCGTCTACCATTGTCTTACGACAAACCTAACCACGGATGTGGCGAAATGACAGATTGATATTGTCTGCATCTTCACATAGTTCCTTTACAAATACGAAGTACCGGGGAGTAGGGCCCTTTGTACAATCGTTTTTTACATTACACTCGACTTACACAAGGCTGGTGGCCGGTTATATGGAACGTATGGAAGTCCATGAGAGGTAATTATGGGAGTATCTGTCCATAAATGGCCAGGTAGTTCCATATCTGAATGGCTCGGCCGTCACGGAGTAGCGTCACTGAATAAAAAGACTGGAACACGCCCTGTTCTTGAGAGAGACCCCTACATGGTACGTAACGCTTAGTGTTCAGGTCTTGTTGACACCCTGGTGCGATTCGTGCCTCTGGTCTATCGGCACGTAGACGCGGGTGAATCTTTTCGTCGATAAGAGCGAGGTGAGCACCTCGTGTATGCGCAAAACCAGTCCTGCAGCCCAGCGAACTCGTTGAATCCCGAAGCATACGGACAAGCTGTCAACATGTCAACAGTTGACGAAATGCACGCAGTGACCGATGAGATATCTATGCCTGCAATCAGACCTAAGAGTACAGTACGGCGAGAGGAAGAAGGGGTGAGCGAGGTGAGCGAAGGATGGAGCTCGATGGGTCGATGCAGCGACCGTCAACTCGGACATGCCCACACCATAAACACGCAAAGTCATGTCACCCTTGCCCCATATTTCCTTAGGTGCCATTGACCTGGTCTGCTAGCATACTGTGGCAGTGCAATGCATTTATTTCTCGCGAAAACAAGCCACAGCCACGGCCCACGTGGCACCTGGCACAGTTCCGCCGTCCATATCAGGTGTCGAGTCATAAGCCACTAGTACATCCCTTCGCCCTTCCCTTCCAAGGCATGTCTTATTATCCCCCATCCGTCGCTACTATGTCCCAGAGTCCTCCGGTGATCTCGTCGAACTCGAACTATCGACTCATCTTCGACAATGCCTTATCGGCATACAAAAAGGAAACAGGGAAGGACCTCACATCGGATCCACTCCTTCTCAGGCTCAGATCCTGCAATTCTCCTGATGCCGTCCTCGCCCTGCTGCGAGAGCATATTCCAGGGTTTGACCAACCTGGAAGCAGCGGTGACAGGCTTTCAAATTGGCTCAATCCGACCGTCAATGTTCTCTATTCTTTCTCTTCAACTATCGGCGGCGCTGTGGGCCTGGTGAGCATTGTCGGGGCCATTCATCCAAGACTCGAGCTCTAATATCAATGTTCGAGGCTTACCCACCAGCGGGGGTGATCTTCACGGGCATCGCATCGGTTCTTTTGGTGGGTTTCTGCTTTGTTGCATCCTATGCGGCGCCTTCACGATGAGGTCCACCAGGCGATTCAGGATGTAAACGCTAGCAAAGGCGCACTCTTGAACGTCTTCGATCGAATCGGATATTTTTTCAGACGACTCGAGGCCTACATCGAACTCCCACCGACTGCAGGAATGACGGATACCATCGTTAATGTGATGGTCGAGGTTCTTCTGATAATAACCCTCGTGACTAAGGAAATCAACCAAGGAAAATTTAGTAAGTTAGTTACCGATGACGGAGCAGCACTCTTGACTTATCCTTGTTCAGAGAGGTTCTTGAAGAAGCTGAGAGGAAGGTCGGATATAGAGGATGCATTGCGGAGACTTGACTCGCTGACACAGGAGGAACATCGGATGGCGATTGCACAAGATCTGAGGGCTACACACCGTGTTGATGAGAGGATGTATGGCATTGGCAACAACATCAACGTTGTCATAAGCGGTGTGTGTCGGGTCTTCTACTATTCGCTTGGTCGGGTTTTCCACTTCCCATTTAAGCAGTTTGCAACTAGGTACTGAGCAAGTCAGACGAGAACTTCAACAAGTAGCAGCTGATGTGAGCGACCAGAAGCGTCAGTGACCTCATAACAGCCTCGTTGGTCGTAGAGGCTCAGATCTTGTTACAGGGAATGACCTTCGGGATGACTTTGCAAGATGGCTCTCTCCTTCGGACCCATTCACAAATTACAACACCGCTCGCGATGCTCGTCACGAGAACACTGCGATGTGGTTTATTCAAGGCAACATCTTCAAAAGTTGGAAAGTGTCTACTTCGTTGTTATGGATCCACGGAAAACGTGCATTCTCCTGCCATTTCTGTCCGTTCTCATGCTAACAGACCTCGTTGACTACAGCCGGTGCTGGCAAAAGCGTACTTACGTATGTCATCGTCTAATTCATTTTGGTTCGGATAGCTTATACTGTCGCAGTTCAGCGATCATCCAGGACATCAACGATATCTGTAACGCTGGGTCAGCGCACCAAGCGTTCTTCTTTTTTGACTTTAACGACGTTGCGAAACAAGACGCCCGTGCACTACTCTCCTCGGTCATCATCCAGCTCAGCAACCAATCCAATTCCTTCTACGACATTCTCCTTCGTTTTTATTCCACACACGACCGTGGCACTCAGCAACCTGGTATCAATGCGCTTTTACAATGCCTCGCAGACATACTCAGGGCTTCAGGGGATGTACCTATCTACCTGATCATCGATGCTGTCGACGAATGCCCTAATACGACTGGGATGCCGTCAGCACGAGACCATGTCCTAAGTCTTGTGGAGAAATTGGTCAAGTTGAACCTTCCAAGTTTGCACCTTTGTATTACGGGTAGACCCGAGATCGACATCCAAATTTCCTTGGAGACCTTGACATCGCCATCTAACTCCATATCCCTGCATGAACAAAGTGGACAGAGGAAGGATATCACTGACTTTGTGAGGGCGGTCGTTTACTCTGACAAGAATATGCGGCGCTGGCGAGATGAGGACAAGGAGCTCGTTATCGAGACTGTTTCGGAAAGGGCCGATGGCATGTAAGGGCAGGACGATCTTGTGTGTTCATAACGCTTTCTCATCATGCTTCCGACAGGTTTCGTTTCGTGTTTTGTCAATTGGAAATTCTGCGCCACTCTCTCCCACCAAGTGTCCGTGGTATTCTCATGGGATTACCGGAAACGTTGGATGAGACATACGAACGAATACTGCGACAAATTCCCAAGTCAAACCAAGTGTATGCTCACCGACTACTTCAGTGCCTCTCTGTGGCTCTCCGCCCTCTCTGCGTGGATGAATTAGCGGAAGTGCTTGCGGTCGATTTCTCCGCGACAGGGGGAATCCCGAAGGTGGACGAGAATATGCGATGGGAGGATCAAGAGCAAGCGGTCCTGTCCGCGTGTTCGAGTTTAATCAGCGTCATCGAGTACCGGGGGTCGTGCCTCGTCCAGTTTTCACATTTCTCTGTCCGAGAGTTTCTCATGTCGGACCGCCTTGCTGCGTCAAATGAAGAAGCTCTGCGCTATCACCATATTCATCCCCGACCCGCGCATACGATTATGGCCCAAGCTTGCCTCGCTGTCATCCTCCACTTGGACAAGAAAATGGACTTGAAGACCATCGAGAACTATCCGCTGGCCAAATATGCTGGTTATCACCTTAGTGCCCATGCCGAATTTGAGGACGTGCTATCACACATTACCGATGGGATGGACGTCCTGCTCGACTCGGAAAAGCCACATTTTGACATGTGGGTCTGGCTGCAGATTGGCGACTGGGAACGTGAAATGTGGCATAATTTCTGTCTGACGGGAGAAGGCATACTTGAGTCTGCCCGTTGGTATCGTATACCTCAGTATCCACCCCAGGTGTCTCCCTTGTACTACGTTGCGGCACTTGGACAACTTAGCCTCGCAAAACACCTCATTTCGAAGCGCCCGCAAGATTTACATACCAAGGATGGTGAAGGCTGCACTCCATTGCACATTGCGGTGCTCGCGGGAAACGTCGAGGTTTCGCAACTCCTACTTAGGCACCCCATTGACTCACATTTTCGGTACATCAAAGGTTATAACCTATTACATATGGCGGCGTGGAAGGGACACTTGGAGATCACTCGGATGCTCCTTGAGCATGACGAGTCTATGAAGCTGCTTATCAACTCACCAAATAATTACGGCCAAACACCACTTCACTTAGCATCGACACATGATCATTCCAGCATTGTGTCATTATTGCTGAAGTTTGGCGCGGACATGGAGACACAGGATAGGGACAAGATGACCGCACTTCAATGTGCATCAGGATTTATCGGAAGTGGCAAGGCTGCGCAGCTGTTACTGGAGCATGGCGCACATTTCGGCGTGCGGAACGAGGACGGCCAGATGCCGCTGCACCTAGCATCGATGCATAATCACCCCAATGTCGTGGCATTATTGCTGAAACTTGGCGCCGACGTTGACTTACAGGACAACGAGAGTAGGACCCCACTGTTTTTCGCCAGCAGCACAGTCGCACAGCTGCTACTGAAGCACGGTGCGAGCGTCCATGTGCGGGACAAGATTGGCCGGACCCCACTACATTTGGCATCAGCATCTGCTCGCTTCGAACCCTCTGACCCGGTGGCGTTATTGCTAAAGTTCGGCGCAGACGTGGACGCACTGGATAGCGACAACATGACGCCGCTGCTTTGCGCATTAGAATCATTCGGAAGTGGCGGAGTTGTACAGCTCTTACTAGAGCATGGTGCCAGTGTTCACGTGCGGAACAAGAGAGGTCGGACGCCTCTACACTTTGCATCAGCATCTCACTTCGTTAATGCCGATGTGGTAGCGCTGTTGCTAAAGCTTGGCGCAGACGTGGACGCACGGGATAGCGCTGACATGACCCCTCTACTTTGCGCATTAGATTCCTTCCCAAGTGATGAAGTCGTACGGCTTCTACTGGAGCATGGTGCCAGTGTCCACGTGCGGAATAAAGGCGGCCAGACGCCACTACACTTTGCATCAGCATCGGAACAGACTCCCCCTGACGTTGTAGCGTCATTACTAAAGCTCGGTGCGGACGTGGACTCACGCGATAGCGACGACATGACCCCGCTGCTTTGCGCATTCGAATCCTTTGGGAGTGGCGAGGTTGCACAGCTTCTAATGGAGCATGGCGCAAGTGTCCATGTGCGAAACAAGAAAGGCCAGACGCCACTACATTTGGCATCAGGATGGTGTCATTCCGATGTGTTTGCATCGTTACTAAAGCTCGGCGCGGACGTGGACTCACGCGATAGCGACGACATGACCCCGCTGCTTCATGCACTGGTACATCGGAACAATAGCTCGGCTGTAAAGCTGTTACTGGAGCACGGCGCCAGTGTCCAGGTACGGAATAAGAACGGCCAGATGCCACTACACTTGGCATCGCAATCTCGTCGTTCTGACGTGGTAGCGTCGTTGCTGATGTTGGGTGCAGACGTGGACGCGCAGGATAACAACCACATGACCCCGCTGCATTTTGCATTGTCGTCACGCTCACCATATAGGTTCATCGAGTTTGATGTGGAGGGGAATGGGCGGGTGATGGAGGCAAAGCCCGAGGTTGAGATGGACGAGGAAGCGCTCAGGGCCATAGAACTGCTCCTGGGGCATGGTGCAAATGTCCATTTGCAGAATGACCGTGGCAAGACTCCGTTGCAGATTGCGCCGGTGAAAATGAAGCACGATCTTGAGCAGTCATTCTTTCGGTATAGCCAAAATGATTGACCGATATGCATAGATTACCATGTACGAAGTACCGAACTGTCGTCCGCTTTGCAATTTTTTTTGGTCATATCACTCTCGAACGTTCAAGATAGATTCCGATCTTCACAGGACGCGAGATTATTTTTGTAAATTAATAGCCCAATTGAACGCCAGTGGCTGTTCATATGGCAGGTATGGAACCACGCGAGTGGACGACAGACAAGTTCTAGAGACGACTCTGAAAGATGAAAGACAAAGGTGCCTCGGTGATTAATATCGGTATGGAGATGTCCGGACGAGTGCTCAGCCATGTGAGGACTTGAAAAGCATTGGCGGTCTCGATTGCATGCTCAAACATGGGCGCGCTGACTTGACGATGTTAAGGCACTCGTGACAAGTGACCACCTAACAAATTGAATAGACGCGTGCCTTTGAGATTTATGCGCATTTCCTCACTTACGCAGAGATGAGGTGTTTATGAAGGAAAACAACGGTATAGTATAAACATAGGATGCAGTGTGTCAGGTGTTCGCAACGAGATCCACACCTTGCCCTGCGCGTAAGGATCTGCTCAATGTTGGAAAACCAGCGCGAGGAGTAATACTCATGCTCTTCCGGTGGTGCACGGCTGGCGGCTGGCGGGGAGAACCTGCCCTGCAGCCCAGGGATATTTGTTTGGGACAGCCGAAGCTTACTAACTAGTTGGCAACGCGTCCGCGGTGAAGGATACTGTACCATTTCCGCACTGGTCGTACAGCGCAAACGGACTTGGTTGTACGCTGCTCGCAGTCGCCGGAGAGAATATGTTCTGCAACCAGGGGACTCGTGAATGCCGAAAAAACATACGGATTGGTTGGCGCGATGTACGCAGTAAAAGGTTGCGGTCTCTGCGCGGGTTGTACAGCACAAGCGGCGAGAGGGTACGGCGAGAAGGAAGATAGATGAGAGAGGGCGAAGGATGAACGAAATGCGTGTTTATGGGTGAGCGGGGTGGTGATGGGAGGTAATCAGCCGAAGTGGGTCACGAAGGTTTATTTGGTGAACGAAGGTCAGATATCGAACAATATTTCAATCCACCAGACAGCCTTCGCGCCCAGTGAATCAGATCCGGGGAAGAGGGAAGAAGAGAGTGCGAGAACGCACCTAAGGTCGAAGATCCGTCGTGTATGCGGGTTAATCTCCATATACAGACCCTACGTCCACCAGAGCTTCCGAACAGGCCTGGAAAGGAGGGAAGATGAGATGCACAGAGAAGCTACTAGAGTAGCGTAGTCAAGACTGAGGACGCGCAAGGGAATGAGAATGCCGTGATACGTGGAAAGTCGCGCTAGAGTTCGCCCTGGAAAAACGGCTCAGCACAAGGAGTCAGTTCACAGGCCTACTGTAGTGTCAAAAAAAATTCAATTGGGCCCCCGATCCCATACACATGTATAGCTCGCCATCTTCCTCCACCAGCTGGATGTCGATGCCTTCCGGAGGACCTAACCGGAGTTCGTCAAAGTCGGGCGGTAAACGAACAAGACGGTACACAAATAGACACAAGTGTGAACAACAGTGTACCCGGAAGGAGGGCGGGATGCCTTTCCCAAATTGGCAGACACCGCCGGGGGTCACGGCGCTTCACAGTACCACGCCGCGCACCTGGGCCGGGCGGCGCCGATGGCCGATTCGACAATAACGACCCTTTAAGCTTCAACTCATAACTCACTTGGTTCAATAATTACACACGTCGTTTCACTCGGGCTACTCAAACCCTTGCCTGCGTTGTGGCAATGCTTCGAACCCTTCGCGATATCCCCATATCAGTCTGTCATCCATATCGGGTGTGCGGTGCAGGCCAGAAGGTCATCGCCCTCTGCACGAGGCAGAACCTTTCCCTCTTATCACCAAGACAGTTCCTGTTATCCCCCGTCCGTTGCCACCATGTCCCAGGATCCTCCAGAGATCTCCTCGAGCTCCAACTATCAACTCATCTTCGACAACGCCATAACAGCTTATAAAAGGAAAACAGGCAACGATATCACAGCAGATCCACTCTTTCGCAGGCTTAGATCATGCGATTCCCCAGATACAGCCCTCGCCTTGCTACGGGAGCAAATCCCCGGGTTTGATCAATCTGAGAGCAGCGGACACAGGCTCTCAAATTGGCTCGATCCGACCGTGAGCGTTCTCTACACGTTCTCCTCGACGATTGGCGGCGCTGTGAGCCTAGTAAGTGTCGGCATTTTGAAGGTCAAGGCCAGTCATCCGAGGCTTGTGCTCTAATATCGATGTCCAAGGCTTACCCACCAGCGGGTGTGATCTTCACGGGCATTGCCTCCCTTCTCTCAGTGAGTATCTGTCTGTCTCGTTTCTTTCCGTGCTCTTTGTTTACGACCAATCCAATCAGTCGGTTCAGGGTGCTAGCTCTGGCCAAGGCGCACTCTTGGACCTCTTCAATCGAATCGAAAACTTTTTTAGAAGACTCGAGGCCTATGTGGAACTCCCACCGACTACTGACATAACAGATACCATCGTCAATGTTATGGTAGAGATACTTCTGATCCTTGCCCTCGCGACAAAAGAAATAAAACAAGGCAAGATAAGTGAGTTCATTTCCCTGATGGTTGAGCACCTTGAGTTACGTTTCTTCAGAGAGGTTCTTTAAGAAGCTTATAGGAAGGTCCGATATCGAGGACGCATCGCGGAGGCTCGACTCGTTGATACAAGAAGAACATCGGATGGCAGCTGTACAAGATCTGAGGGCCACGCATCGCGTCGATGAGCGGGTGATGGACATCCAGCATGACGTGCAGGGTGTTGATGAGAGAACTCAAGGTGTCGATGAGAGGGTGCAAGGAGTTGATGGCAGGGTGAAGGACGTTGGCGACAAAATTGATGTCGTCATCGACGGTACACATCTTCTATTCGCCTCCTCGTCGTGTCCACTCCCCATTGAGCAGTTTTGCGACTAGGTGCGGAGCAAATCAGAGGAGGACTTCAACAAGTAGCAATCCACATAAGCGACCAGAAGCGTGAGTGATCTTGTAATTTCGTACTAGTCCATTGTTCGTTGCCGGGTCTCAAATCCTCTTACAGGGATCCAACTGCGGGACAACCTCTCAAATTGGCTCTCTCCTTCCGACCCCTTCATAAATTTCAACACAGCTCGCGATGCTCGTCATGAGGACACTGGGGTGTGGTTCGTTCAAAGTCGCATCTTCAAGAATTGGATGCAGTCTACGTCGTTGTTGTGGATCCATGGAAAACGTGAATTCTCCTGCCCTTTGTTCCCTGTTCTTGCTGATAGACGTTCTTGTCCAAAGCCGGCGCTGGTAAAAGCGTACTCACGTACGTGAGCCTCTGATTCGTTTCGGTGTGGATAACTTATAGTATCGAAGGTCTGCAATCATCGAGGATCTCAACGGTATCTGCGACGCTGGATTAGCACACATTGCGTTCTTCTTTTTCGATTTTAACGACATTGGGAAGCAAGATGTCCGCGCTTTACTCTACTCTCTGATCGTCCAGCTCAGCAACCAATCCACTTCCTTTTACGACATTCTGCTTCGCTTTTATTTTACACACTACCGTGGCTCCCAGCAACCCGGGGTCGACGCGCTTTCACACTGCCTCGGAGACATGCTCAGGGCTTCAAGAGACGTACCAATCTATCTGATTATAGATGCTGTCGATGAGTGCCCTAATACGACTGGAATGCCGTCAGCACGAGACCATGTCCTGAATCTTGTGGAGAAGATGGTCAAGTTGAACCTTCCAAGTTTGCATCTTTGTGTTACGAGTAGACCCGAGATCGACATCCAAGTTTCCCTGGAGACCTTGACATCACCATCTAACTCCATATCCCTGCATGAACAAGATGGACAGAGGAAGGATATCACCGACTTTGTGAGGGCGGTCGTTTACTCTGACAAGAATATGCGGCGCTGGCGCAATGACGACAAGGAGTTGGTTATTGAGACGCTCTCTGAAAGGGCCGATGGCATGTAAGGCATGACGCTGTTGTATGTTCATGACACTTTCTCATGCTTCAACTTTCCGACAGGTTTCGTTTCGTTTTTTGTCAATTGGAAATTCTGCGCCACTGTCTCCCACCAAGTCTTCGTGGTATTCTCGCGGAGTTGCCAGAATCGTTGGACGAGACATACGAACGGATACTGCAACAAATTCCAAAGTCGAACCGAGTCCATGCTCACCGACTTCTGCAATGCCTCACCGTGGCTCTCCGCCCTCTTTGCGTGGAGGAGTTGGCGGAGGTACTCGCGATTGATTTCTCTGCGGCAGGAGGGATTCCGAAGGTGGACGAGAAGCTGCGATGGGAGGATCAAGAGCAAGCCGTCCTGTCCGCGTGTTCCAGCTTAATCACCGTCGTCGAGTACCGGGAATCGCGCCTCGTTCAGTTTTCACATTTCTCAATCAAAGAGTTCCTGATATCGGACCGCCTTTCCGTGTCAAAAACAGATGCTTTGCGTCATCACCATATTCCTCTCGAGCCTGCTCATACGATTATGGCCCAAGCTTGCCTCGCTGTCCTCCTCCGCCTACAAAGCAATATGGGCTCGGATGCCATCAACAACTATCCGCTGGCCAAATATGCTGCTTACCACTTCAGCGCCCATGCTGGATTCGAGGACGTGTTAACACACATTACCGATGAGATGGACGAACTCCTTGACCCCGACAAACCACATTTTGACAACTGGGTCTGGCTGCAGCTTGGAAATTGGCAAGATGAGGCATGGCATAGTACAAGAAACCCGGAGCCCCTATTCTATAGAGGTTGTTCTGCCTGGATTTGTGATACTATCACTATGCCTCGGTATCCACCACGAGTATCTCCTATATACTATGTCGCAGCACTCGGGCATCTCAGTCTCGCAAAATACCTCATTTCGAAGTGCCCACAAGACCTACAGGTCAAGGATGAGCAAGGCTGCACGCCATTGCACATAGCAGTCCTCGCGGGAAACGTCGAGGTTTCACAGCTTTTACTTGGGCATTCCATCGACTTCGATATTCGGGACAATGAGGGTTATAGTATATTGCATATGGCAGCATGGAAGGGACGTTTGGAGGTCGCTCAAATGATTCTTGAGCATGACAGCGCTATGAAGGTGCTCGTCAATACGCGAAACAAGAATGGCCAGACACCACTGCACACAGCGTCGGAATACGATCAGACCAGTGTCGTGGCAGTATTACTGAAGTCTGGCGCGGACGTGGATGCACAGGATAACCGCAAGTTGACTCCGCTGCTTTGTGCATCAGGTCCTGTCGGGATTGGCGAAGCAGCACAGCAGCTACTGGAACATGGGGCAAGTTTCCACGCGCGGGACGAAAACGGCCAGACGCCACTACACTTAGCGTCGAAACATAATCATCCCGATGTTGTGATTTCCTTGCTGAAGGTTGGAGCGGATGCGGACGCACAAGATAGCAATGACATGACCCCGCTGCTTTGCGCATTGGAACGTCCTGGAAGTGGCGAAGCTGCACAACTCCTACTGAAGCACGGCGCAAGTTTCCACCTGCAGAACAAGAACAGCCAGACGCCACTGCACCTAGCGTCGAAACATGATCATCCCAGTGTTGTGGCATCATTGTTGAAGATTGGCGCGGACGTAGATGCACAGGATAACAACAGCATGACCCCGCTCCTTTACGCATTAGACCGTTCTGGAAGTAGTGAAGCCGCACAGCTACTACTGGACCACGGCGCAAGTGTCCGCGCGCGGAACACGAAGGGCCAGACGCCACTACACTTATCGTCGAAACATGATCATCCCAGTGTTGTGGCATCATTGCTGAAGATCTGCGCTGACGTGGACACACAGGATAGCAACAGCATGACTCCATTGCTTTGCGCGTTAAGCCGTTTCGGGAGTGACGAAGCTTCACGGCTACTACTGGCGCATGGGGCAAGTTTCCGCGCGCGGAACGAAAACGGCCAGACGCCTTTACACTTAGCGTCGAGACATGATCACCCCGGTGTCGTAGCAGAATTGCTGAATATTGGCGCGGACGTGGATGCGCACGATAACCACAATTTGACCCCGCTGTTCTACGCAAGCAGCGCAACCGCGCAGCTGCTACTGGAGCGTGGCGCCAGTGTCCACGCGCGGAACCAGAGTGGCCAGACTCCACTACATATCGCATCAGGAGCGCGTTGGGGTCGTTCCGAGCTTGTAAGGTTATTGCTGAGGTTTGGCGCGGACGTAGACACACGGGATAGCTACAACATGACCCCGCTTATTTACTCATTAGAAGCTCTCGGGCCCGGCGAAGCCGCACAGCCCCTACTGGACCACGGCGCGAGTTTCCAGGTACGGAACCTGAAAGGCCAGACACCACTACACTTTGCGGCAGCATCGCTGTATGTCCTCTTCGACGTGGTAGCGTTACTGCTAAAGTTGGGCGCGGACGTGGACGCACAGGACAACGATCACATGACTCCGCTGCATTATGCGCTGTCATCCTGGTCGTCTCCGGTGCATTATTCGATGCCATCTTCCCCGTCGCAGTCGTCTTCGACGCCACTCGAAGTCGTAGAACTGCTTCTGAAGCATGGCGCAAACGTCCATTTGCGGAATGGTCGTGGGAAGACCCCATTACAGGTTGCGTTAGAGACATCCGAGCGGGAGATTGCGCAATTGTTCCTCCAACATAGCCAAAATACCTGACCTGATCCACTTTATTTTCATATATCTTCACATTACCAAACTACGAAATGTATCATTTTTTGTCACATCACGCTTTTGACGAGTACCTGATTCGTCCCACCTTTACCGGAAACAAGAGAGTCATGTAGTCACTCCGCCCGAGGACTTTGCGGCCGTGCCGTGCAACAACCGTGTTGAACGTCTACTAGTAGTAGTCTACAAGCAGTATGTTGTCGCTATGATTGCTATGTCCGTTGCCAATCGCAGCTTGCCGACACGCTCCTGCCCACGTGTCCTGTTGTGGCACGTCATTGAGCTCTCGGACCCAATCAAGACTCCTCCTCCGTATGTCAGGGCGCACACTCAAATTCTACAGCCAAAATGTAGTAACAGTACAGCCGAGTCAGCTGTACCATGACTAGGTAAAGTACAGTACCCCTTGGCCCTGAGCCTCTTGGGTACGACCACAGCCTTCTGGCTCAACCTGAGTACATTTCTTACCATAACATCACGCTGGAGACTAATTTATGGTTGTGAGCTCAGTACCAGTACTATATTGCATTCAAATGGCGCGACTGTCTCATCACAGCCAACATATATGACCAGGCTACATGGAGTGTGATAGGTGAAACCTTCACTCGATGCAGACCACGTCATCGAAATGTACTCAATCAAGCTCATCGAGCATGCGAGAAAAGAGATGGTGCATGTCTCCCGGGCTGTAAGGATCGAGCTCAGCTCAGTTGACAGGACGATATGATGAGGGATGACTCACGCGACATCACGCTTGCCCAAAGCACTCAAGGCTGCGGTCACCTCTTCCTGACTATGGGCCGAAATGAGAGGCTCGCCACCAAAAAGGGCAAAGGTGTAAAATGAAATGTACGCACGGGACATCCTCGGAAACCCCGCGCGAAGTCGCTGCCGACCGCCGGGCCGTGAGGGTCCCAGCGTCGAAAAAAGAATTCGCCAAATTGGACAACCCCAGACGCCTACAATCGGGTTTCAAGTTATCGCAGGCATTCTGCTAACATTTCACTCACTTATCGAGGCCATGATCTTGGCCATGATCACCGAGCGCGAGAAGTGCTGCGGCCCTCCGTTTACTGGGAGCAGTGCCACTGGCACTGCCAGTGGGTGGGTAAAGTGATTCGTATAAGGGAGGTGGAGGTGCGCGGGAGGGAAGTGGGCCCGGAGGTGGGGGGTAAGGAGGTGGGGGGTAAATTTGTTGGCCGGAAAGGGGTCCGGAGGGACGGTTTTCGGAATCGGAAGGGGGTCCGGCCCGGGAACTGTCATCGTCGGAAGGGTGGACGTGGACAGCCTCATTGGATCTACGGAAACGAGGGAATTTGACACGACGAAAGACATCGACATCGGTATTGGAATCCACCCTAGGGACCCTAGAATCTCACTTATCAGGAACGCCGGCCTTTGAACTCAACAAGTAGATTTCCGTACCTGTAATGAGTTGGGGCAGACAGAGCAGGGGAGATAGTAGATGCCGCGAGGGCAAGGACAGCGAGATTCATGTAAGAGCACATGCTCGAAAACCTGAAAAGTTGTATAAATGAAAAGGATCTTATGAGATTATATCACAGAGGAGTATATTGAGGGGAAAAGACGAGCAACAACTCTGTGGCTGCTACGGACGCGTGCATAAGTACAGGCAGGTGAAACATATCGTAGATCTTTATCTCGATCTCTGCCTTGTCTTTTAGTCAGCTATCTTGTTCCTATCTTCATGTCTCAGTCCTCCGCAAGGATCTGCTCCGTCGGTCCACACTGGTCTGTCCATCGTTGTATGATTCCCAACACTCCCCTTCAGACCTGCGTTAATCCCATTTCCGAGATATGCTGTCTATGTTTTGGCCTCGTTAGCGCTTTGGTTAACACGTCCGTGGTTTGGGTTGGATCTCAGCATGTTCCAATGGATACTTCACCATCCTGAACTTTTTCGTGTATCCAGTGCCAACGTATGTCGACATGT
>Ga0137397_10000734_pt1 | contig 22691 bp, 27 predicted proteins | sample czorhiz116metaG_FD_106658 | JGI IMG/M metagenome (GOLD analysis project Ga0137397, IMG submission 106658) | Vadose zone soil microbial communities from Angelo Coast Range Reserve, California, USA - czorhiz1.16 metaG | ecosystem: Environmental > Terrestrial > Soil > Vadose zone | place: USA... | reverse complement strand
CGAAAATGAAGTTGTATTTCAACGCATGAGTGTAGCATGTTTGCGGCTTTCCACGAGTAACAGACACGCGTGCATTTCTCCTTTTGGTTATTACTATCGTAGTACCAGAATTCCATTGAATTCTGTGCAATATATAGGAAATCGTTGTTTGAGTCCTCAGTACGCAGTAAGAGTCCCCCCGTCCAGCACGCGTGGTCATCGGATGTCCACACCAAGCTCCGACAATCCCCGAACCCAGTAAACGCTGGCGCCCAGCCATCGTCCTCCGGCCCACCTATTCCCAAAACCGCGCGACCTTATTGTCTCTCTCCGCGTCCGGGCCAGCAACCTCGAGAAAGTCCGAAGGCCGTTCGCGCTTGATGTTCCTCCGGCGGTTGTTAATCGGCTGACGCAGGTACGGCGAGTCTGCGTTCCCGGGTTGTTGTTGTTGTTGTTGGTGTGATGGCGGCAGCGATTGTTGATGCTGCTGCTGCTGTTGCTGCTGCTGTTGCACCTGCGGACCCCCAAAGCCTTGGTTCATCATCGGCATCATCCCCATAGGCATCATCATGTCCGTGCCGATGGCCGACTGCGCGGCCGAGAGCGCAGCGGCGATCGTCTGTGCCTGCGCGAGCTGCATCTGCAACTGCTGATACTGCATCTCGGCTTGCTGGCGAACGTGCGCGGGCAGCGCGCCGGTGTTCTGTAGCGTGAGCGAGATCTGCTGGATCTGCGCCTGCAGCTGCGGGATGTTGTCCACGATCATCTGCGACATGGCCAGGTCGGCGGGCACGTCTTCTTGTGCGTACAGCCCAGACTGGAGGTCTTCGGGAATGGGAGTCTGCGTGCTCACGGGTGAGTTCCAAATATATGTGAGAGGGATATGGAGGGAGCAAAACGGGGTAGAGAGAATCAGAGGATCAGTCACCTGAGAGACGGAGCCGACTGGCGTGGATTCGTTCGTAATCTGACCTTCTTCTTCTCTCTGACTTGCTTCGATCTCCTTCGCGATATAGTCGGCGACCTTCCGGCGCATCGGCCTGTCCATGGCCAGCTTGTCCAGCGATGCAACCTTGGCCCCACAAAGTGGACAGATGAAATCCTTATCGAGTAGGTGTGTCTGGATGCAGTCCTCGCAGTACGCCGTCCCGCAACAAGGCGTCTTGACCGCGTCGCGGAGTATCCGATTGTCGATGGGGCAGACGATGCTTGGGTCCTTCGAAGGACGTTCGCGAACTTCAGCCTCAGAGAGGGCCTTGGACTTGACGGTTTGCCTTTGCCACGATGCTCTGCGGAAACGGGTCAAGACGATCGAAAAGAAACGCGAGCGGACCATATTCACGAGTCGGGCTGCGCGACGACGAAGCCACCTTCTGGCGTCACCATAACTCCCTGGCCTATTCGCGCACCATTCGGATTGTCGACGGCCTTTAAGAAGCTCCTCGGGATACCTGTCGTCCGTTTTATGCGCGGCTTGTTGTCGAACTCACGATCACTATTCGTCGGACAATCTTGGATCCAATGACCTCGCACCAAAGTCAGACACACGCTCGAGGTAAGGGGGCGCGAGTTAACAGGTAACATACCTTTCTGCCCGCAACGGTAGCACACATAACTGGGCGGGAGCGGCCTCTCGTTCTGCTGGTGATGTGGTACATACGCCTTGCCTCCGCGACTGAAACCCGTTCCACGTGCGTTCGTATAAACCCGGGTCTGACTGAGAAAGGGCGGGGAGAGGGAAAAAAACACAGCCCGCGATAGAGCGGACAGAGTGGTGTATTAGAGAAATTACTACATGACAGGGGAAGAAGAGCGCCAAGAGGCGACACCAACTGTGACATTTTTTCCTGAGTCTCCTCCCAGTTCGCGGACTGAGCCTGGAACATTGCCGCCATCGCGGCCGCCTCGTCTTCCTTGCTCGCCAGATTTGCGAGAGGAGCCTGGCGGAATACGATACGGGAGCGTCAGTAAGGACGAAAATCGAGCGATAAAACCAAAAAAAAAAGTTCGATGATACGGACTGTGGCAGGTCTTGATGCAACCTCCTTGTCAAACCGCCTGGACATGGAACCCTTGGTCCCCCATGACGTGCTCCCTGCCTGAGTGCCAGGCTTTGCCTCGGGCGTCGCTGACGTGCCCGGAGTTGAGATATACATGGACGCTTTACCCTTTCCAGGGCGGGCAGGAGGCACTCGTTTCACGACAACAGAAGAGGACCGCGGAATTACATGCGAGTCGTCCTTCAACTCTGCAACGGGCGAGGTGATCAGATCAGAAGAGCGACAACGCTGAGTCAGGCATGAGACAAACAGACCTTCTCCAGACGAACCATCGAACATAGCGAGGTCAAAGTCAGTGGCTTTTCCAAGGTTATTGGCGAGAATGATCTCTTTTTTAAGCTCAAACACAGAGATCCCGGTGCCATCGAAGGTCACCTTAGACTCCTCTCTCTGGGACTTGAACTTGTAAAAGACGGAAGAGGCCATGCGGCATAGATATCAATTAGAAACAATCTGCTAAAGTGATACAAACAACAAAGCTTAGAAGAAACGAAAAATAATGCGAAGGTGGTTCGTGGTTGTTCGTCCGAGTGAGCTTACCCGGCACGTGCTTGCAGACCCATCGAAAATATCCTTTATCACGTGACCATATAATTGCAACCCTCGGTTCTTTAGTTCTTCCCACTCTCCTTTCCCTTTCCTTTGCCCTCCCCAGCTGGCCGATTAAGCACCTCCGCAACGCGCTTTCCAAGCGCAGAAGGCTCCTTTCGAAATGCGATCTCGAGGAACCAGTCCTTGCCGATATAATTTCTCAGCCTGTCGCCCACATGTCAACCAAATTTGAGAGAAGAATGGGACAACTCTTGTCGCACGCACCCGTCAGCTAGAATAATGACAACATTCTTCCCTCGAGTTTGAGCAATCTCGCGTCCACTCTCAGAGCGCAACCATGCCAGCGCGCCCGCGAGAGCACTGCCACTGCTCCCACCAACAAGTGCACCCTCGTGCCGCATGAGCAGTTGTATCGCCGCGAAGGCATCCGTGTCATCCGTCTTTACCCACTCGTCGATCATGCCAGGCTCTCGCGTGAGCACATCCGGCCAAAAGTCATAGCCGATACCTTCAACGACATAGGGGCCACTTTTACCTGTCTCGTTCAGAGAGGCGGGGGCAAGAGAGGAACCAACCTGAGGGGACACATGTAAGCTGAGCGAGACCGTTTCGAGGAACAAGAAATGACCTACAGGATCCACACCGACGACAATGCAGTCGGGATTGTGAACTTCCTTGATCCCCATTGCAACACCAGATATCGTTCCGCCCGTTCCCACGCCCGCGACAAAGGCATCAACCTTTCCCGACGACGGGTGGACGGGAGTTGAAGGTGTTAACGCCACGGCCTCGATGATCTCAGGGGCGGTCGTGAGCTGATGAGCGAGTGGATTGTTCACCTATACGCAATGTGTAAATAGTGGCTGGGCATATACAAATCCAACATACGTTGGAATATTGATCGAGAATAACGCCTCCGGGAATCTCCTTTTGCAAACGGAGAGCTACGCCTAAAGGTATGCAACTTCACTTTGACGGGCCCAAAATCAAAGAGTGTGTACTCTACCTATATGACTTTCCGGGGCATCCCAAGCAGCCTCATCGGGTGTCCGCACAACTTCCGCACCGAGGGCTCGTAGTGCAGCTTCCTTTTCCTGCGGCATTAACATGAGCGACATGAGACAAGAGCACGACAATGAAAAGCGCATACAAGGGACATTTTCTGAGGCATCGTAATGATCACCGAATATCCCTTATCTGTAGTATTCAGCAACCGTTCTCGTTGGCTGGCTTGTATACGCTACCTTTACCGCACAAGCCATAGCCAGACCAATTCCTGTGATTTAGCATGAACATTCGACGAGGAATGGGTGACAATTCTACGAAGAGGGACGCACCAGTATTTCCAGAAGTGGGCTCTATGACGACGCTCTGTCCCGGAATGAGCTTTCCTTCCTGTTCTGCAACCTCGATCATGCGCTTCGCAATTCTATCTTTCACGGAACCGCCAGGAGAGGCGCATTCCAGCTTCCCAACTGAGGAGGTGTCCTCGTGCTTTGGTGAACCGGACTTGTACTGCGAAGATTACGACACTTACGGAGATTGCACTTGAGGCCTTCATGCTTTGCAATCCTGTCGAGGCGAACGAGGGGCGTATTCCCAACTGCGTCGAGGACAGATTCGAGTATAGGTGACATTTCAAAGTGAAAAGGTGGTGGATGGACGAAATGAAGGGTGGATGACTTGGCTCATGCCATTGCTGTGCCACAGCTGTCACTTTCCGGGACGGGACGGATTTTCCGTGATGCACCGCTACAGTATCGTGAACTCCGGCATCGTCGAGCGGATTTGACATCCTATCCTCCTCAGAGCTCGTCAAAAAAAAGGTTGTCAGATGATGGGTGATATGTGCATATCAGATTCCTTGGCGTCAATCCCCTCACGATGACGCGCATCCATGCGATGTCGGCTAAATCAATCCTCCGCTGGGGAAGAGGCTGAATAGCGCTGAATGCTCTACAAGGCTAAGGAAATCACGCCCAGAGATGCTGTTTGGATCGGGGGGCCGGACCCTCGCAAGCCTGCAGGTGAGGGCCACGGCTGCATTTGGAAGACGTGCATGTCATCTCGTGTTGTCTCTATCTCGTCATCGACTGGCGCACAACACCAACGTCTCTCTACGCCCCGTTCACAAGATACGCTTCATGTCCTCCCGACCCCCTCAGGTACTCTCTACCGAACTCCTCAGCACCGCAGATGCAAAGTACGTAAACGTAATTCTTCTTCCCCGCAGGGGGCCCAGCCCCGTTTATTTCCTACACGGCTTCCCTTAAAGGTGGGTCAGCTTGAAGAAGATCAATTGGCAAGACCAAAGCGGAAAAACTGTAAGTAAAGAGCTAGCCCCCCAGTGTCCGCCGTTCTTTGGCCGTTTTGGCAGGTTTCTCACGGTAGCCCTTTTATGATAGAGGACCTGGGAGGCCGCAGAGAGACGCACGCGTGGAGGCTCTGGAATAGACGGTTGGTCTTTCTTCCCCGCTGCCCGCAAATCACAAATACAGTTTTGCGCGAGCACGCGTTCTAATAATCTCGCGTAACAGCGGTTGCAATCTTAGCTCTCATCCGTTCCAAAACGCGGGTATTTCCCATCTCGACCGTGATAATCGAACAATACCGTCCTCCTGTCGGAAAGTTCGTCGTGGGTCAGTACTAGTCAGACTCAGACCCCCTTTTTTTATCGTTTTGGCTTTTTGATTGGGATTTCTCGAACTGACGAAATCGGACAACAACCCCGCCCCCCAGAACTTCCCGCAGGGCTCATCGATGACGACGAGACGCCAGAAGCGGCCGCGATTCGCGAGCTTCGAGAAGAGACGGGGTACGAGGCAGAGGGCGTCCTCGATTCGAGCGCTATCCTAGCGACCGATCCAGGTCCGTATCTCCATTTTTCTTCTCCTCGGGCCCTTTACATGACGTTTTTTTTATGTCTGTCACGGTGGTGCCTTTTCTTGCTTTCTTCTATCCTATCAAGGTATGACCAGTGCCAATATGAAGCTCGTCGTCTTGGACGTGCCTCTGGAAGGTGATATGGAGTCTCCGGAGCAGAACCTTGAGGATGGAGAGTCGATCGTGAGACGCATCGTCGAGGTGAAGAACCTATGCAAGGTGCTCAAAGGTACGCGTGGTCGTCATACACAACTTCCAGTCCTCACTGTAAAAAAATATTTTCCCCACGTGGCCACTAAAGAATACGAAAAGAAGGTCTGGAACAATGTTTCTCCATCGTCCACTTATTATTTCCGTCATTGACGTATGAACGAATTTTTATCCTGGATAGGAGGATCATATGGTTGATGCGAAGCTGTTGCACCTCGCTGCTGGCTTCAACCTTGCGGAGCGCATGAAAACGGGTGCCAGTGCTTCATAAATAAATTGCATCATCCTGCCTCCGTGTGCCCGGTGCCATAACGGTTATAGGCTATAGCGGAGGGTGGTGCCAGTGCATTCATAGGGCGCACAATTGCCTTGTGCCTTAGACTGTAGGGACCAGTGCCAATATTGTTGTAGGCCTGGCAGCATCGATCAAAACTTTTGCCCATACTTGTATCATGGGACACACACATATATACACCGCCCACCGGCGATAGTCAGCCATGTGTAATGCACGATGCATCAGAGATCGTTTCTGCTCTTGACTTTGGGGTATCGCAAACCCTCTGCCTTGGCGGCACCCCAAGAAGCTTCTGTGGCATGGGGTGATCCTGATACTGGTTTTTCCAGTCCCGTTGGGGATTTCGGAACAACGACGAGCCACGGCCGGGCGTTTTACCCTGCCTCAGGGCAATGCAATCGAAGCGATCAGGGTGAAGGCTTTCACAGGAGGTACCAGAGAGGATTGTCTATTGGACGATCGAAGTAAGAGGATACATACAGTTATCCATATGAAAGTACTATACAAAAATGAGGAGGGACTGGACGCAATCGGAAACCGGAACCCCAACGAAGGTGACCATAGAACTATTTCTTCCACCACCTCGACTTGTAATGAGGCGTCTCGTGTGCGTAGGGGTAATCGCGGACTAACGATATGATGTGTTAGTACCCCTATCCAGCGTGGGGTTGTGACCAAAAGGACGTACCCGTCGATGGTGGGGGCCGGTAATGATGATTGGGAGGAGGCGGCGGCGGACCTGCGTGTGATGGTGGTGGAATGTCAACGGGACTGTGATACTCGCGACTTGGGCTGTCTCGCTTTCGACCCGAAGCTGATGTCGGGGGGCTGTCCCTCTTGCGGCTTATGGTTGAATACGGCGGGGGTGGTGGAAGCGAACTAGTTTGAATTGGGGGTGGTGGTGAAGGTTGCATCCGTTGTGGTGGGAGGTGCTGCTGAGGAGATATTTGCTCACGTCCGTTGATTGTGTGCCGTTCTCGCCCGTCTGGATAGGTGTATGTGGCGTACTCGTTACCCTTAGGTACATGATTGCATCAGCATTGTGATTCATCTGCATGGACGTGAAAATAAACGTACCGCGCCATCCTTGCGCTTCCAGACCGATTCTGTGACACCATTAACTGAGCGAGTCATCCTGCTCTCAGCCACCCAGCGACCGTCAGGTGTGAGTGCACTGTGAGAGGCCTGACTGTACACCCGCGAGCGACCACCGCCAGCGTTTATCCTGTCGTCAAACCCACGCTCAAATGGGAAGCCCATGCCGACGATATTGTCATCAAAGAAGCCACGCCCACGTTGGTGGTATGCATCATGGCGGCGTTCTCGACGCCACGGATCCGAGAAGAATGGGTCGGCCATGGTGTGCCGTAGGTCGCCAAAGATGGACTCGAAAAGGCGGAAGGGGTCGGTAAAGCCGGAGTTGAAGTACGAGTCAAAGTCGTTGAACGGGTCTTCTGGGAAGGGTACATGGGGTTCCCGGCTGGAACGGTGTGGGCGACGACGGGGACGCGAACCCGCAGAGCCTGGAGGTGGAGGGGGCCAGACTCCAGCAGCATCATAGGTCTATTGAACCAGAAGGCAAGTCGGAAATGAGTGGGGACTGTAACCGAGGGACCAGAGATACGCCAACAACTTACCCTGCGCTTACTGGAATCGATAAGGACTTCATATGCATTGTTGACCTAGCAAGTCGGGCGTGAGTCCCGCAGGAGAGAGGATGTGAGGAATCGAGGGACCTTTCGAAACTCTTCCTCTGCCGTTGTTTTCTGATCTGGGGGGACGCGATCCGGGTGGGTTTGTAAGGCCCGCTTCTTGTATGCTTTCCGGACTGGGGACGACGGGGTTGAGAAAGGGAAAACAAGGCCAAGGAGAGGGGTTGGACGTACTTTGCTCTTCCGTTGCGTCCCTTTGTACGCCAAGGATATCGTAGAGATTAGTGGACATACTAGGAGCACTAGTAGGTTGAGCGAGCACGAGGAGAGGGGATGGGGTGAAATTGTTTGGAGGGCTTTATATCACTTACGAGAGAGTTAGAAGATTTGAATTTATCACGTGGCGTGTGCTTGGGAGTTGTGCCCATCGAAAGATCACAGAATGCAAGAACAGGTCGTTGTGAGTGCCTCGGCACCCACCTCTGGTCGACAGTCGGCTGCTGTCTTGGTTCACGATATCTCGACCCGGACACCCCTCGCTTCCTTCAAACAGTCCACTGCTGCGAAACACTGCACCGCGCTCGTTGGCTCAACAGCCGGACAGGGCGGTCTCATCCTCGCCGTACAGCCGGACAGGGCTCTCCTAAATGTCTACTCTTTCCAAAAAGTGCTTCTTCATATCCACCGATGCCTTGTCTTACACTGTATTAAGGATCAAGTGTCCCTCAAGGTCGTCCTCCCCGAACGTCTGTCTTGCTTGGCCGTAGACAGACGAGGGCAGTTCTGCGCAGGCGGCACTCCCCAAGGTAGGATATACCTATGGGAGGTCAGTTCATCTGCACGCCCAAATATTCTACGTTGAATCATATCTGGTAGATTGCGTCGGGCATAATGTACAACTCTTGGGAAGCCCATTATCGGCAGGTCACCGTACTGCGCTTTACCCCAGACGGAGAAGCCTTGGTCTCAGGCAGCGACGACTCTGGTATCACCGTCTGGTCTGTTTTTAGGTCCGCCGGTGTCCTTATTACCCCTCGCCCCCTGCACGTGTATTAAATACCTCACATCGTCCTTGACAGATTACTGGATGACAGTGTCCGGGACGAGATTCCCGAGGCATATGCGCACTTATCTGACCACACGCTGCCAATCACCGACGTCGCTTGCGGTTATGGGCCGTTCCCATCCTGCCGCGTGTTGACGGCTTCGACCGACCACTCTGTGAAAGTATGCGCCATTTTTTCAGTTCGTCACACCGACCCCAACTAATGACCCCAAAAAAGTTATGGGACCTCGCATCAAAATCTCTCCTAACTACCTTCCAGTTTCCTCACGCTGTCGACTGCATCGCGTGGGACGCTACTGAGCGCTTTTTCTTCGCTTCTTCGGGAGACGGCTCCATTCACCAGGTGAACCTTTTTCGCACTCGGATCGATAAGACTCTCGGACGCGTTGCCGAGGCGATCGGAGGCGCGGGCGTAGGCGATGTATTGTCCATCGCGGAAGATGACTCGAATGCGAGCAAACGACGCCTCGTATTCGTTGGGTGCGTAACCCCTTCACTTCGCAATCTCCCAGCTGCCCCGCAATCCAACCTTATCTAACATTCCCTTTAGAGAACCTGTCACGGCTCTGGCTCTTTCGTTGACCGGGGCGCTGTTATTGGGGGGAACTACCTCGGGGAACGTGCATGTGTACGATGTACCCTCGCATCAGCTCCTCCGCACTATCAATGCGCACTCAGGCCCTGGGCTTGCCGTCACTTACCTGACCACGTTACTAAAGCCGCCCGACCTCGTCGGTCACGTGCGCCTTGGTGGGGATAAAGACTGCGGGATTCCGGTGCGTCCGGTAGTGCCCTTCCAGCGCATGCGCGAGGCACGCCCTCGCGAAACACACCAAGTAACGATGATGCTACCACACGCACAAAAGGTGTGTTTGATCTTCTCACAAAAACCAAAAAATCTTCCCCGTGACGAGCGCTTTTACGACAGGGCACGACGCACGAATCCGTCGCGGCGTACCCGCGCGAGGAGCTTCTCCGCGATTGGGAATACTTCGTCCAGCCCAGACCTGCTACTTCGGAGAACGGTGCGCTTCCTGCCGAGACGCGACCGGACGGACGCATGGCGGAACTCGAGGACGAGGTAGCCAGGCTCAAGTCGCAGTTGGCGCGCGCCAAGGGGATGAACGACGTCATGTGGGAGACGCTCATGCAGAGTGTGGCGGAACAAGGGAAGGAAATGGCAGCGCCTGACCAGATTCCAGCAGCAGACTCACACGAAGACACGAACGGGCGGGAGCGGAAACGAGGCAAGACAAAGGCGTAAAGAAGGTCGTCGTCGTCTTCCTCCTACTTTTCCCCTCCTCCCCCGGCCGTTTGATTGACACTTCGTTCTTGCATGAACTTGCCGTCTAAATGCCTTATCAAATTAATTTAATGAAGGTTTGACCGGGTTTCACAGCATGCTCGTCTTTTTGTTGCACTGCTCGTTTGCACGAGGTTCCCCTTGCTACATTAATATCGGGGCACGATTGACAGTGCTAGATCCGGTTAAAATGAATTGGGGTTGTGCGGGACGGTGCGAGCATCAGAAAGCTGAGAGACAAACGAAAACACCTTCCCCAAGGACAGACTCGGACATGGAAAGGCCGTATGGAACACGGTCCGTGACATTTGAGGGGTGCGATGGTCGTTATCTTCAATCGCTTTTTTTTTTGATCCCACTGTCAAGTCACCGGAGTGAAGTGGCAGCTTCGCTGGCTTTCTTTTTACGCCCGTATATTCATCAGCTGGCCTATCCCATCAATCATCGTGGCGAGTTTCAACGTCGAGTTACGGCATACACACAACACACTTGCAGGAGCTGATGATGGGATATTTCCCAATGACTCATACATGCGAATTGCCAACCGGCTCATTTGTCAGATCCATAAATGAGGGGACCGTGTTGCTCGCAACGAGGTTCTACAGTATGACTGGGGACGAAGAAGGAATGGGCGCAATGTGTCGTATCCACAATCGTGCACGCAGGTGCAGGCACGGAAAAGAGACGAGAGGCCAGACCAGGCCAGGCCAGGCTCAGGCTCAGTCACTCTCACTTCGCATGTGCGACTAGGACTAGGACACACAAACTCGGACAATGATCTCTTACTGCTCTCTAACTGCGCATCATTTTAGCCTCGGAGTGTCCGGCCCAGCCGGCACAAAACTTCTGGAAAACATGGGTGAGCGGGTCGCGTGAGGGCGACTAAGCCCGATCTGACGATGAGGCGTGGGTGTCTTGGCGGATCGGCCTAACCTCCCCCTATTGTGTGAGAGACACGAGGCAGAGAGTTTGCTCCGACTCGAAGACGATCGGACGTTCCTTGTGTGATGATCAGCGAGTTGTGCGCACGCACACCCAAGTAATCTCTCATATACATCTCCGACGATCGGATAAACGTTGCAGCCGTTCGTGAGAATATTAATGGGATGGAATACTGTACCGCCACTGCGGAAAGACGATAGAGAAAGGGAGAGAAACCAATTACGGGGCCCTGGGCGTCGTTCGAGCATCGTTCCTTAGACCTTAGCAGGCGTCAATCGTGGATCTCGGCGCATGGATTGTGAAATCCTTCGTGTTAGGGCGCACATGAAAGAACAGTTTGATAAAAAGAGAGAGCATTGCTCCTTTTCTGTGCGTGATTCCCGCTCACTTCTTCTACTCGGTCGCCGCCGTCTCTGAAGCGGGTTTGACACCGTACTTTGCAGGATCGGTCCCGTGGTGCGGGTGGTTGACAAGGTTGAACCTGGCATGAGAAAATGGTATGTCTTTAAGAAGGCATCGAGGTCAAAAGAGAACTCACATTGGGAAGACACCTTCGAACAAGCAGAGTAAGTATCGTGTAGGGTATAGAAATGAGAAACGACAGGTTGAACGTAGACACGCACTGAATTTGAGCTGCGAGAAGGCAGAGTTACCGTATGCCGCATTCTGGACCCACTGTGGTTGAGGCGACTCGCCGTAGAGGGGTTTGCCCTCCCGCGCGAGCTGGCTCAGCTCGGCGAAATCTCTTTCCTCCTCGTGCTTATTCTCCGACCAGCCCCAGAAACGGACTAAGATTGAGACATGGTGTACATGGCGTTAGCGTGGTCGCCCGTGTAGCGGGTAGAGAATAGCACAGGAACTCACAACTCGACCGCTGGTAGGCAAGTAGGAAGCCACCGATGAAACCAAACACACCGCCCATGCGCAAAGCGGGCCGCAAACGCGACTTTGTGGAATCGGCCATCTCTGGATGAGCAAGCATGGTGAGTTAGTAGGTACGCTGATAGGCGCGGATGGTTGGTGGAATATTACCCCAGAAGTAAAGTGCTGACGGAAATGCCGCCGTCGCACCTGCCCAGACGGCGTAGTCCGACGGTCTCATGTACCGAACGACGCGAGAGAAATGTGGGTCAGCATCTATGAGAGGATAAGGGGACTGGACGACTTTGTCCGGCATCGGTGGGAGGATGTAGTTGTGGATGTTGCAGGTTGCGGGTGGCACGTGGGAAAAGAATAAGGTCGGGAATATCCGAATCTGAGCCTTGGCCACAGCGTGGCCAGTTCGAATCCCCCGTCCTTGTCCTCCTCCCTCTTCTTCACAAACGTCCCCAAAACATGAGCGCTGTCCGGCGCGGCGATCGTCGTGCTGCAAGAAATCAACATTCATCTCCATACAGCCGTCCCAGCGCGCAATCCAAGAAATCGGTTCGTACCTCGCACGTTCTGCATCTTTTTCCTATGCAGTCGGCTGAACATAATATCTCTGTCCTAGTCATGGTCGTTGTCTGGGATGTTCAACTTTTTGAACCCATTGCGTCGCAGAGAATCATCGGAGGAGCCGGAGGAGAGCTCTCAAGACGAGGGTGCCAGTTACGACGAGAAACAGGCGACTGATGGCTCTGAATTTGGGGAATCGCGAGCTCCTGAAGTGCTTTCGCAGCGAGGTCATGCGGTGCGTCGTGCCTACTTTCGTCTCATCTAGTTAATTTGACGTGTTGTTCATTTTTCCCAGATGGCAGCAGAGCAGCAGCAGCAACCTCTCTCCCCGTTTACACCTACGCGGCAGCTTCATACTGTCATGTCAACCTCGACGACCTCAGGCCTCTTATTAGAACCCACTGGACCGGTATCCCCGTTCAAAGGGTCTACAACATTCGAATCACCCCAGTTGGATGTGCCATCGCAGTCGCCTGCAGAGAAGCTCGAGTCCGTCAAACAATACTTGCGTGACCGCGCTGACCAACCGTTGCATCACGTTGAATATGTCGGCTTGGTGTCCCTGCTTAAAGACAGCGTGCAAGGTCTGTAGTCACTCTTCGGTCGCGAACCGTCTCATTAATGAGCTTCCATAGATGACGATTCTCAGCCCTTTCGATTCTCCACTAGCCCCACACTCAGCCGCGGTACTACTCCAGCTTTCAGTATTGGCTCTCCTACTTCCTCACGACCAACTCCCCGTCGAACTTTGACGAGGAATCCCAATGGCATTTACAAATGGCAGGGTGCTGGGAGCGCCCGCCCACGTAACCAACATCAGAGCCCTGCGTTTGGACCTCCGCGGCCAACACCCTCAAAATTCAAGCTCTCCGTACCAGAGCCTTCGCCCAGCAAAGCCGATACCAAGCGTCGACGTCTAGACACGGCCAACGAACCTACTATACCTCATGGTACCAGCGAGTCCCTACCCTCAGCCCCGCCACGTGAACGACCTAGCGCTGAGTCTTCTTCCTTGTCCACTTCGACCGGTTCTCCATCATCTTCCAACTCCATGAACGACTCGAGCCCCAATAACTCTAACCCCGCTCCTTCCACTCCTCGACTCCGCCTCTCGGTTCCGCCGAAGCCTACTACGCCTGCGGTGCCCTCTCCCCTACGTAACACTTGGGTTACGGGGGAATCGTCGTCACCGCCCCAATCATCACCCCCTTCTAAGCCTAGCCAGCCCACGCGGGCGGCAAACTTCATGGCGGAGCTCATTAAAGAAGTCACTCCGCCAAAGAAGCCGGATCTCTCGAACCCATACCAGACTGCCAGCCCCGTGAAGCCGTCCTTGCAAAAGAAGCCTGCCAAGAAGCGGAAAGCTGCCGAAGGGCGGCCAAAGGAACCGGAAAAGAAGGAAGATGACTTGAGTCAACAGACCATCATTGAGGCGACAATACCGACCGTACGTGTGCTATCCACGTGCCTACCCTGTGGTGTCTTTGCTGACTCTGCCGTCATAGGGGAGCAAACGCTCTCGCCCACCTCAGAACATCGTGAAAGCGGCGGCAGCGAAAGCAAACGGCACTTTACATCCCGAACCACCCCGGCGCAGTGCACGGCTCAAATCTCCCTCACCCCCTCGTACAAATGGTATTCACAATGCTACCGGCGAACAAGGCAACGAGGAACCAACACGGAGTGACGAACCTTCCTCAAAAAAGCAGAAAAAGGCACTGCCGCCCGCCGTCGAAGAGATTCCAGACGTGGACATGCACTCTCCTACGTCACCCACGAGCACGCCCCCCAGCGATGTATTCGACGCGCCAGAGTCTCAGCATAATGCGAAGAAGACAGCACCCGTGATGAATGGCAACTTATTCGGTGGGGCAACCAAGGCTCCCTTCCCGCTCAAGTCATCCACTCCGAAGGAGCCATCGAAGCTTCGCTTCGGCTTTGCTGCCGAAAGTGATCCTGACTCCCCACCGCCTACCAAATCCGCATCTCATAACCCTGGACATGCGCCAGACCAGCCCAATGCGCATGCCTCTTCATCATCTGCACCGAAGCCACCTGCTGTCCCGAGTCTGCCCACCCCATCTGCTCCAAGTATGGCTGCCAAAACCTCCCTTCCCGAGGCAGGCCCAAGTACCACTGAATCGCATCCAGCGAAGTCGGTCCCCAAGGATCCAAAGCAAGCGGTTCTTCTTCTTGACCCTGCGTCTCTACCATCATTCTCCTTCAACGTTCAGACTGGCCTTCAACCATCCCCTTTGAAACAGGCCAAGGAACGTACCGCGGCTTCAGCCGTGGATCCATCGTCTCTCCCTACGTTTGCGTTCACCGTCGGAGCGAAGCCTGCTTCTGTTGGTTTTGACTGGGATGCGGCGGATATTAAACCCCCCGTGAAAGCCACTGGTTCCTGGACGTGCGGTACTTGTATGGTCACCAATGACGCTAACGAGTCTAAATGCGTCTCTTGCGAGGAGCCGCGACCAGATTCTGCGACGAAGGGCACCACTACTGTCCCTGCGGTGGTACCAGAACTCTTCAAGCCTGGCTTGAACTGGGCTGCCGGGCTCAAGATGGACAATGATGCGGCTATGACTGAGTGCGCCTCTTGCGAAGGACCACGACAGGGTATCGCGCCTGCGCTGACAGCGGCGGCCGGACCTCTCAAGCCGGTAATGCCGTCGGGTGGCTTCAATTGGGCGGCTGCGGGACTCAAGTTGCCGACGAAAGCCCCGGGAACATGGACTTGTAAAGTCTGTATGGTGGACAATGGTGCTACCGAGACGAAATGTGTCTCTTGCGAGGAACCGAAAGCATAGGGCAATGGTGCTTTTTTTTTCTTTTTACCCTGACGCATTGATTATCGTATGTTATCCAATTGGGCTATCCTCCCCCCATTTTTTTTTCTTTGTTTTTGCTGTCCTGTGCTATTTCCGCCATGGTAGTCGCATCGCACGTACACATTATACTCGTAAGCTGCATAGTCTACATTTTTTGCATTTGTCCCGTTCTGTACCCGTAAAGGACGCAGAGCTAACCGACGTCGAAATGGAATCGCCTACGCGCGGGGTGGTGCTGCACTCCTCCCGCATGATCACGTACCGTTTGAAGACGTAAAAAGAGAAGATATATATATTATAATCGAACGGCGAACGTTAAGTAGCGGCAGTGAAATCGAGCTTGCGGGCGATGTTGCGCGACAAGTCGTGCCCGCTTAGCTTGCGCTTGAGTTTTTTTGGTGGAGCTGCCTTGACCCCTGGCCCTGAGCCACCAGCGGAGAAGACGTTCCCGTCGACTTCGTCCAGGGGTCGGGAAGCAGCCGCGGTTTGCGCCGCGGTTTTGGGGAGCTTCGATGGATGCGTCGGGTATGGAAGTGCGAAGAAGTAAGGGTGGTCGAGAGCCTAAAAAGCGAACAAAAAAACGGTTTATTGTTTGTTCGGTGGCCCTCGTCCTCTCATCGAAAAAGAGAGGGAAGTTAGGTTACGCACGTCTCTGGCGCTGATCCGCTTGCGGGGTTCATAGATGATGCATTTGCTGAGGAGGTTCAGGGTGTCCGCGCTGGCGGCCGTGAAAAGGTCCCGCAAGGGTGTCCTGGGGAACTGTCCGACGGAGACGTAGTCCGGCAGTTTGGTATGACCCTGTGGCGTTTTTTTTGCATACATGCACGAATGAATGGATGGTCAAAAGTAAGTTAAAAGGAAAAAAAATCAATGATAAAACCGATCAAAGAAAAAAAGTTCCTTGTTTTATATTATTTCGAAATAGATGCACACGGACACGCACGAACAATAAAAAAAGCTAGAGGAGAGGAGCTACAGGACTTACCGGCCATTCCTCTTCAGTTGGCGTTCCGAGGGCGCGGAAGGTGGTCTTGAGTTGATCCATGTCGCTTTCGCCAGGTAGGTATGGCGTGCGAAGCATCAACTATGCAAAGATGCACCCGACCGACCAAATGTCGACGGCGGTACTGTAATACCGGCAACCAAAGAGCAGTTCCGGCGGCCGGTACCATCTGGCGTGAACGAGCGGGGGACATCAGCATATTACAATGCGCAAGACCAGACAGGAAACAAAAAACAAAAGCGGACCCATGAGGTTATCCCAAACGGAAGGTGGGTATGGGCCGTGCGACGAGGCAAGCGGAGTGAATCAAAATGGCCATACCGAGTGATCACTTGACATGTCATTTTGTATCCTGGGTCCGCTGCGTCGCGGGCCAAGCCAAAGTCGGCGATCTTGAGCTGCCCGTCCGAGGCGATGAGTAAGTTGTTCGGTTTCAGATCCTGTCCTTGTTCAAAAACAACGATAGGGGGGGATCGGTTCGTCCGATGCGCAAAAATATTTAGATAAAATAAAATATGATTGAGATTCGAGATGTGAGATGCGGAGGCGGTCGCTGGCAAGTGCACTGTACGCACTCGGTGAAGGATGAAATTTCGGTGACAGAATTCGAGACCGCGGAATGTCATGGCCACCCAGCTCTTGATGTCCGCGGGGAGAAAGACCAGCGAACGGTCCTTGATGATCATCTCGAGGTCGGTGTCGAGGAATTCGAGGACAAGGTTCAGATTCGTCTTCGACGAGAACACGTCCAAAAGCTTCGAAAAGGCAAGACAATACAAAGAAAGAGAGCGCGCGCAGACAGAAGACAAAAGACACGAAGCTGAGTGAGTCGGGCGACGGGGGCGCTGATGCACGGATGGGCGCACCTCGATGATATTAGGATGGTGCAGTTCGCGCAAGTACTTGACTTCGCGCACGGCAGACATGTCAAGGCCATCCTTGAACTGGCCCACCTTGATCTTCTTGATGGCAATCTTGCGACCCGTCGCGAGCTCTCGGCCTGGTGCGTGTGCATGCTCGCCGCGTCAACCCAGCCAAAAACGGGACGAGGGAGGAACCACAAAAAAGCCGACCTCGATACACGACTGCATACGTTCCCTCTCCGACTTTTTGATCCTTCACCCTTTTGGTTCATGCGCGCCGTCATCACGTCAATGGTGGGGCATTTTATTTGTGAGGGGTGAGAGGGGAAGAGACACGTACCATCTTTTTTGTCGTTCTGCGTTGGCCCTCTCCACTGCGTCCATGGAGCGAGTGATGAAAACCGCCGATCCGTAGGGAGTCCCCGGGAACGATCAGCCGACGAAAGAGGTAGGCGACAGCCACTGGCAGGTGGTTGTGGCGACAAGCGACGCTCTCCACGCAAGGCACAGGTAGCGTATACGTAAAGGTGAGAAAGGAGGGTGATTGATTGGGCGCCTTTTGTTCACTCAATGACGTTTCGTTTCGTCTTTACCACTGAATTACCTGGGATCGTAGCGTGTCAATACGAAAAACAAGCTGTAACGAAGGTCCGCGAATCTCCAAGCTCTTCGAGGAAAATGCCACTACCCTTACATCGAGGTAAAGCAAAAAACAAAAAAAGAGTATATCGTAATATGCTACAACCGAGCATTGGTCTGCCCGGTCTTCGTGAAGTCATGACCATAAAGATTCGTGACCAAAGTCCGTGCGGGCACTGACGCTGACCTCCAGGCGGCGGAAGGGTATCTCAAGGCTCGGGTTCTGTAGGGACAAGGCCCGTTCACGGAGCATACCCCATTGAACCCACCAGTCGTCCGCAGCATCGAAGGCATTGTACGCCCAAATTTCGCAGAGTTGGCCCCAGATTCCCAGATACGCGTCATCGTCCCATTTAACCTGCCCGGTGTTTAACAACTTCTGCATTTCGGCGTCCCGCACTTTGCGTTCGGGTCCCGGAGGGTACATCGTTTGCCCAACGCTCGACAATTCTACGTTATGTAGAAACTCGCTTCGATCGCGACGGATGGTTTCGTACGCCCGTACCAAAAGCGGGATATGGTCGAACCCGCGGACGTAAGAAAGGAGCGTGCTGAGGACTGCCGCACCCTCTACCGATAGGCTGCAGTTCTGTGTGCTACAAGGCTATAAAGAGTCGCGTTCAGAGCATAGGCAAGGAGCAGCAAGAAGGGGACTAACGATGAGAGGACGCGAGGCTTCTCCTATTAGAACGATGCGATTAGACTCATCCGACCAATTTTCAATCTCGGGCCAATCGAGATATCTCTGCCAGCAAAATGAATCCACTTTCTCGAACATCCTGCTCAGTCTGCAAAGGTTTAGTGAGGGATGGACCCTACTGAATTTTGGTGATTTAAACATACTTGATATCAGAAGTTGTTTCGGCCAGTTTCAGTAACTTGGTTGGCATGTTGGGAGTCCAGCCTTCCGGCACATCGGGCTCGCGACGATCCCAGTATAGGTGTACCGCAAACTCCGTATCGAGAGACTGCAATAAGAGTTAGTCCCGCTCGGGAACTTCGCTCGCCCTGTCTAAAGCTCACAATTGGATAGCCTGGAACGTGGTCAATGACAGATGACGTCCAATCAGTAGAGATGACTCACCCATAAAACATCGATGTGGGCTCATCCAGTACACCCACGAGTATGCCACGCTCTCAGTTTTGAGAATGTCGTCCTCTAAGATTTCTCTCATAGGCACATTCCCCGAAAGCACAAGAGTGCCCGTTGTTTTGGGCTTAACTTGTTTCTCCTCAAAAGACAACCGCACGGTGCTGTGCTGGCCGTCTGCACCAATTATCATATCGGCTTCGAGGACGGTGCCATCAGACAAATGAACTGATGGCCTTTCGCAGAATGAAGAAGCTGACGACGCGCTAGAGTCTGAGGCTTCGGAAGGGCAAGGTGACGAGACCGTAGATACTCTTGTGTTGAATATCACCTCAGCACCCGCCCTCACTGCGCCAGTGTATAAGATTTCGTGGAGGTCACTGTACTGTGTCATTTGTGAACGGGTATAACACTTCCCACTCGACGATTAGACATACGCGCATCATGTAAAACTTGGCGCCGCTTTCCTGTATTACAGGTTCTGCCCATTCTAGGAGCCCGATGACTTTACCGGTCTCGACTGTAGGTATGAGGGGTCAGCGACTGTCAGGGGTCAAAGACAATGCCATGGCCTAGGAAAAAGGTGCGCATTGATCAAATGACTTACAGTCCCACAGGTGCGACGCTTCACGCACGAGAGAACCTCTCTTTCTTAGTTCGTCCTCGAGACCCCATTGCACGAGAATCTTTGTTACGTTTGGCGGAAGGCGGATACCCCCCGGGGGTCTCTCGAATCTCGGGGTCTTCTCAAGAACGCGAACAGAATGCCCAGACATGGCGAGACCGATGGCCATAGACAAACCAGCAATCGCTAGGGAGGGTAAGCAAGAGGCACTGAAACCGAGATAAAGATACGGACATCCACCGACGACGATGACATCTAACTTGAAAGGAGCTGGTCGCGGATGCGACATGCTTGAAAGTGAGTTGGTCCGGGGAGGTACGAGTAGAGTGATGTGTGTAGGAGAATAAAAATTCAATCTGGGGGGGAGGCAATAGCTTTATTACGAGTTATGGATTTAAAGGACTTTGTAAAGTGGCATCCGCCAGCGCTCATGTACCGTTCGGGGGAATTCAATTCATCGGCTAAAGAAATCAAACCACCTGTTACATATGGTCAGAGAGCATGACACAGTTACGACCGGCGGTATATTTGCGCATCCCTCGAAGCGCACGGGGACCTGTCAAAAGTGTACAGGATTTACATACTCACTACGGAATCGGTGCGCAACGGGGTGAATGACAGAAATGACACGCCGACGGAGATCTGGGAGTAAGGGGAACAGGACTTGCCGAGTTGTATGAAAGTAATGTTCGCGGTTGGGAGGGAGGTGAGTAGGATGTGAGTGGAGAAGATTAAGAACCGGAGATCGGAGTAAGGTAAAAAAATTAGAGGGAGGGGGAGTAAGTGGAACAAGTCAGTTAGGGGGGGGAACGCCCAAAGCCACTAACCGAACTGAGATCGACACGTTCGAGGAGTGTCCCGTCGAGGCTCGCCGCGCGGCACTTTACCCAATTTGGCTTGATCGCGCCGTGACAAGTCGTGTTGCGTTACGTCACGTGTCACGTGTTGCCGTGTTGCCGGCGACAATCACAATACTATTACATTGCTTGTTCCGCTCTCTTTTACTCTCTCCTGTTGCTTACTCTCTCCTGCTTATTCCAGCCCTTCCGCGACCTCATCGCACATCGCACTAATGACGCTAAAGCTCAGACTTAGGCAATCCCCGTCCCCTGCTCCTCTATCTTTCGATTCTCTGCCCCCTACACCTCCCCCCTCACCCCCTCCTGCCTCACTGTCTGGTCTGCCTCCACCCACATCATGGCTTTCGGCACGCGACATGAAGATATTTGGTGCAGACCCCCTCAAGAGCACCTCAGAGATCGGCATCGTGCAATGCAAGGACTGTGGAAAGCCAATCTTGCGTAGCGCCATCGCAGAACATGCAGGTGCAGTCGTGTTATTCTAGTCTCCCAGAGGTTGTTTACTGAGCATGTCCCATTAGATAATTGTAAGAAATACGATCTCGAGAAGGGTGGCGCTAAAGGGAAAGCGGATGACGGTGAGCACATATGGCCATAGTCTCCTGTCCTGGGATTAATTCGTGTGGACTGCTTAAGCAAAGGGCAAGAAGCGCAAAGGTGACGATGTTGATCCCAACGACCCCAATGCACCCAAATCCAAAAAAGCCAAAGCCGGTGCAAAGGTCACAAAGGGTCGTTTCAAAGGTCCATTCAACCCCGATAGGCACTGCGGCGTTATCAATGACAAGGGCTTACCCTGCTCCCGCTCGCTCACGTGCAAGTCTCATTCCATGGGCGCCAAGCGGTCCGTTCAAGGCCGCTCCAAGGATTATGACGAACTCTTACTCGAGTGGAATCGTGCGCATAATCCAAACTGGGTTGAACCCGTCAAGCGCGAAAGCAAGAAGGAGCGAAAGGAGAAGAAGGAGCGCGAAAAGCGTGAACGCAAGCAACGCGAGCTCGAGGAACTCGCAAAGAGGAAGGGAATTGATCTCAGCAAGCCCGGCGCAGAGGCACAGTTAGAACAACTCAAGTCATCTACGAAGAAGAAAAAGAAGGTGGAGAACGCTGCTGTGGCCGCTGGGGGTGCCGGCGCCCATCCGTCGGGCAATAACGCGCGGGCAGATGACGAACACGGAGCTGAGAACCTCGCAGATTTGGACTCAGAGGAGGAGCTGGACTCGATGGCAAAGAGCGTTCGCCTGGCAACTGAGGCATGCCTTCTCGGGGTTCCCTTAGCTATACCCAGTGACACCGGGTCTTGGTTCGTCGTACGGAGGGAACGCTTACGGACCTGCCGAGATCTCTTTGCAGGGGCCTTAATGAAGGGCGGTGTGTCCAGCGTTGGTGCCGCAGGCGCAGCAGCTCGATTGGGTACAGGAACCGGTTGAATAATATTTCTCCGCCTCGCTTACACTGCCGGAATTCATCTTCCCATCATCTTCGCCACCGGTGTCTCTTCGTAGGACTTCACGAATGCCGCACTGCGACATGTTGCTGACATCTTCCCCGCGTCCTTTTTTCACGACTGCTCCCTTTGCAGGCCGTGCCGGGCCAATTTGGTTTGAAATCGGGGGTGCCACGAGGTTTTGGCAGACCGCATACGCCTCGTGTATCAGTTATTCGGTGGTTCTAGGTCCCGTAGATAGACCTTGGACTAGAGTGTTTTTTGACAACAGATTGTGTATTTTTACAGCTTGGTTGAAGTCCTAGCATTACCATGCGTGCTAAACCCAAGAAATTAGGGGAGAAAAAAAAACTAGAAGCCTTCTGCGACACCGGTCATCGCACGCCTCCGAGTCAAGAGCCCGCCAATCCGTTGCCTTTCTGCCTCATTTGAATCGTCCGCCTCCGTCCCCAATCTCTGCACTTAAGGTCCTCCTTTCGCATCCGCCGCTAACCGTCTTTACGCTCCAGGCTGACATCCTCCACCGTCCCCTTGAACCACTCGAGCTTGGCCCAGCGATTCCTAGCCCCGCCGGGTGACGACGATCGTGACCTAGCCATTGTTATCGTAGTCGTGGGGGACCCAGCTCACGATCGGGTCGTCGTCCACGTGGAGTGCAAGGAAGGGCATGCAGACCGCATCGAGCTTGTCGTGGCTCGACGCGTGCGTGAAGTACGCCTACTCGTCCGGCGAACGGGAACGGCGGGGAAGGACCGGCGCAGCGGGTCGGGTCGAGACGAGCTGGTCGAATCGCCGCATCATCACGGTCGGGCGTGCGTTGGGATCCAGGAACAGCGCCGGCAGCACCTGTGCGAGGGCCAAGTCCGGGACGACGGGAACTGTCGGATCGAGTCGCCGTGCCGTGGAGACGAGTGTTTTTTCAGTGCAAGGGGTGGGTGCTTGGCGTAGGTG